>ACXJ01012240.1_pt1 | contig 13956 bp, 12 predicted proteins | sample 870861 | NCBI WGS metagenome assembly ACXJ01 (sample SAMN02954270, study PRJNA29437) | mine drainage metagenome | biome: terrestrial; feature: Richmond mine; material: biofilm; isolation source: combined biofilm from UBA (pink subaerial biofilm) and UBA BS (thick... ... | reverse complement strand
GACCTCCAAGAGACATAAGAATATTTGTCATAGGTGATCGAGTTGTTTGTGGAATGTATAGATATCAGCCAGAAGGGGACTGGAGAACTAATGCNGCCATAGGTGGACGTGCAGAGAAATGTGAAATTACTACAGAGCTAGAGAAAATATCGCTAAAAGCTGCGAGAAGCGTTGGAAATGGAATACTAGGAGTGGACATAATGGAATCAGAACGGGGTTACCTTGTTCATGAGGTTAATAGTACCAGTGAGTTCAAGACAATAGCAAGCACTACTCAGATCGATATACCTGGGGATATATTGGACTATCTTCTTGAGGTTTCGAAATGATTAAGGATATAGATAATACTCTAATTCATCTCGTTAAAACCTACTCACCCACTGGAAAAGAAAAACAGGCTATCTCGATATTCAATTCGTATCTTAAGAAATTAGGGGCAACAAATGTTATAACAGATAGAGCAGGAAATGGACTCGGTATATTTGCCGGAGAGGGATTATCCATAACTCTATGTGGTCATATAGATACTGTTCCAGGAAAACTCCCAGTCATGGTTAAGAATGGAGTTTTGTATGGTAGGGGGTCAGTGGATGCAAAGTCATCACTGGTTTCACTTCTCTATGGTGCAATAATCGCTAAGGAGGCAGGGTTCAAGGGAACATTGACCGTAATAGCTGCAACTGGAGAAGAAGGCATGGGAAAGGGCATACTTGAGGTTGCACGGACACAACCGAAGAGCGATTATGCAATATTCGGTGAGCCTGGTAATGTTGACGGCATTACTGTTGGTTACCGGGGAAGATTATTATTAGATGTTATGTTCGAAACGGAACCTTTTCATGCCAGTGCTCCCTGGATCGGAGGCGGCTCTGTGGATGCCGCCATGACGGCATGGTCTAAAATTAGGGATCATTATTCCGGAAGAACGGGGTTTTATGAAGTATCTGTCGCAATGACTGGTATTCATGGAGGCAGATCAGACAATGTTATCCCCTCAAAAACGACAATAACACTTGATATTAGATTTCCCATGCCAGTAGATAAAAATGACATCCTGAAAGAAGTGTTAGGAATATGCGAATCATTGAATCTCCCAGTTCAGGTGAAAATAAGAATAATTAGCGAGGTAAAGCCTTATGTATCAAACACGAAAAGCCCACTGGCCAAGGCATTTCGTTTCGCAATAGGTCAGAAGACTGGGACCAATGCCAGGCTTGTGTTCAAAAGCGGGAGTGGCGATATGAACGTTCTCGGAAATTCATGGAATATTCCTGCTATAACTTATGGTCCAGGAAACACCCAGCTTTCACATACTAATAATGAATTCATAAGACTGGAGGACGTGGAGAAAAGTGCTGAAATTGTTTCAGAAGCTTTGATATCACTGGAAAGAGAACTAAAATACTAGATCCAATTTAAAAAAAGGAACATAATGGACATGTATCTATAAATCGCTCAAACATAATTAGATAGCGTTGCATGGTAAACGAATCGATTAATTGAATGATTTTGCTAAAAAGAGATTTATTTCACCCTGCCGTCGACAATATTTTAAAGTTGTAAATTTTAAAACCTTCTATTTGGACAAACGTTGATAATTTGATTATTACTGTATTACAGATGTGTTCCAGATATGAAGTATATAGTGTGACAAGACTGTATTAAATGACTGCAAAATAGTTTTTATATGACAGTAGTGCAGGATTTCATTTTCAATAGTCATGAAAAAGTTTGATGGTCGTACCTTTCGATGATATCTTATTATGCATGAGTGGGAATGATTTTCTCACTCTCAGATGTCATTATATACCCATTGTTTCTCAAGTTTCAGGCAAAAAAAGGATAGTTGAATAAAAATTTGCGTTCATCTTCAAGCTGTATACATTTATGCCATCGTCAATATTTCGTAAGCTAGTGTGGAGTCTTTCTTATTTAGGATTATTATTGTTTCATTGGAACATGAAATTAGTTGCAAAATATTGACACCTCTAGCAAAGAGTTTGTTTGTTATTCGCATTACAAAGCCATGTGTCCTCTCTATCTCTTTTGATGAGAGTATATGAATCATGCTGACATCTGCCTCAATTATAATATTTTGAGACGCTTCTGGTATTTTGGTTTTCATTTCATCCACTATATATACGATATTATCCTGCAGATACGTTGCAGATATATATTTCATCGTTAAAGGGGTTTTTGACGTAACCACGCAAATCTTGTCCTGCAATGAGATTTTACTTTTCTTCAGTAGATCGTCTGCCTTAATTTTTCCAGTTTCACCATTTCCTTTGCGCTTAAATCTGTTTAGTGCTGCCCTTACAGATATTGGATTTAGATCAGCGTTTTCTTTCAGTATAAGCATTGCCAGTTTACTCACATTAACCACATCAGATCTTAGTGAAAGCATATAATCAGGATTTTCCGTGAGAAATCTGGAAATTCTACTTTCAACGGTAACCTTCTCTTTTGTATCTTTCTTCATTGAATCGACATTAATAATGTATATTTTAACATTGTTTATGGTTTTAAGTCAAACATAACATAAAAAATGATATAGCTTTTAACTAATTTAATATTCTAATGGGAAATTATCACTTATGAAGGAGAAAGCTCTTTTATTATATTCTGGTGGTTTGGACACTTCTGTCATGATAAAGTGGCTACAGGAACAACTTAATTTTGATGTTGTAACCCTAACCCTAGATGTTGGACAGGAAAAAAATGATCTAGAGCGAATAGCAATAAAGGCAAAGGATCTTGGTGCCGTAAAGACTATTACAGAAGATGTGACGGAAAAGTTTTCCTACGACTTCGTTGCCCAGGGAATTATGAATGATGGACTTTATCAGGATAAATACCCTCTATCGACGAGCCTTGCCAGGCCTCTTATGTCGATGGAAGCAGTGAAATTTGCGGAACAAAACGAATGCACTACAGTTGTTCATGGGTCAACGGGTAAAGGCAATGATCAGGTAAGATTTGAAGTTTCTATAAAGGCCTTAAATGAAAATCTATCAGTTATAGCGCCAGTGAGAGAAATGAACATGAACAGGGATGAAGAAATAGAATATGCCAGGATGAGAAATATAGAGATACCATATGGAGGTAAATACTCTGTAGATGAGAACCTGTGGGGTAGATCAGTGGAGGGTTCAAACATAGAATTAATAAATGAAGGGGTTCCAGAGGATGCCTACAGATGGGTTCTACCAATCGAAAAATCTGCTGAAAAGGCGGATGTTATATCCATTACATTCAATAATGGATTGCCTGTCAAGCTAAACGGTAAAGCAATGTTACTTGCTGATCTGATTACTGAACTAAATTATAAAGCGGGCCAGAACGGAGTTGGGGCAATTGACTTAATAGAGGATAGGGTTGTGGGCATAAAAAGCCACGAGTTCTACGAATGTCCTGCTGCTGTAACAATAATAAATGGGCATAAATATTTAGAGTCTCTGGTTTTGAACAAGAGGGAAAGTCAGTTAAAAAGGGTCATGGATCAGCAGTTTGCAGAAATGGTATACAGTGGACTCTGGTTTGATCCTGCAATGGAACATATAAAAAAGTTTCAGCAGAGCATAAATTTACTTGTAAACGGAACGGTTAAACTTAAGTTATACAAGGGAAACGTTATACCTATGGGCGTTGAAAGCTCTAATTCACTTTATGATGTGTTTATGTCTACATATGGTAAGAACCAGACCTTTGACCAAAGCAAGGCTCCAGGGTTTATTTATGTGTTCGGAAGCCAGACAATTACAACAAGTAAAGTAAGGAAAAAACAGTTAGATAAAATAGTAATTGAAGGGTAAGAGCATGGCAAAAATATGGAATGGAGGGGCATCTGAGGAGGGAGGAGAAGATCTTTCAGATATCATGACAGCCGAAGATGTACAGATAGATTCCCTGCTTCTCGATTATGAAGTAATATCACTACTTGCCTATCAATTGCAATTAAGAAAAGAATCAATCATTTCTAAGGATGAAAGTGACATTATACTATCTGGGCTTTGGCATCTACTTGGCAAGGAAATAACCATAGATCCTATGGTTGAAGATATACATGGATTCGTGGAAGAGTATATAAAGGGGAATGGAGGTAAAGCATACAAAAACCTTAGAATTTTCCTATCAAGAAACGAGCAAAGCCACATTGATATACGGTCATTCTATATTGATCATCTTTTGAGAATTTCGAATGATCTAACCACTCTTTCTGAAAACATGATGATGCGCAAGATGGACTTCAAAGGAGTGATGCCTGGTTATACCCACAATCGTCAGGCAATGCCGGTCATGATTTCAACATACTTTGATTATTTGTCAAGGATATTTCTGGACATCTCTCTTTATGCTCTAGACATTTCTAAAAAATTTACACTTATTTCACCTCTGGGTTATGGTTCTGGGTTTGGTTCACTCTCACCAATAAATTTTAGTAAGGTTGCTAAAAACCTTGGTTTCAGATCCAATGCAAAGAACCCCATGTCAGGAAGTTTTTATCGTGGAATTGACGATTTAGACATATCAATATTTCTTTTGAGGCTTATGACTTTTTTATCTAAGATTTCACAGGACTTTATTAATTTCAGTGGAGGCACCAACCCCTTCATAACGCTCCCTGATGGCTTTTCCACAGGAAGTTCGTTAATGCCAAATAAAAGGAATCCAGACTTTCTTGAACTTGTTCAGGGTTATGCTTCCGAAGCCATTGGAAACTGTGTTTCTACAGCTACAATATTAATGAATAAGGGAACGGGATACCATAGAGAATTCCAGATTTCAAAGGACAAAACTATAAAATTTATAATCTTATGTGAGAAAATTCTGAATCACTTTCATGGCTTCATGATGAAGTTCACGCTGGACGAAAAAAGGGCTTTTGATTCGATGGAAAATTCAATTAATGCAACTGCTGAAGCATATTCAATCTTTCAAACAGGAAAGTCGTGGAAAGATGCATATGTTACTGTAGGGGAAATTATAAAGAAGAATATACCTCTTGAATTTCACCAACCGTATGAATTTGAATCTGTAAGTAATGTGGATATTTTAAAGGCTAAAGAAAAAAGAATAGAGCTTCTTAATTCCTGGAGAAAACCTAGAGAAGAAATGTTAAACGAGGTAAAAGCCATAATAACAAATGATTCATTAAAATAATAAATTTTAAGGGCAAATCTTTTTTAAACAGCAGGCTTATAGAAAAATATAATCTTTTAATAAATTATATGTGATATTTTCTTATCGTTTGGTTAAGTATGATAATTAGTAGTGGGATTGCTTCAATTCGATATAATGCGATCTTAATCAGAGATGCGTAACCAGTAAGCATAATAAAAATTTTCTCTCTAATGCATCTGGTTCTACTGCATAACTATTAAAATAATGTTAATGATTAGTAAATATGACTGAATATCAGATGAAATTAGTGGACAAATTCATTGCTGTTAGAAACAAAACAGTTTCGCTAACAGAACCATTAACAGTGGAAGATATGCTTGTTCAGGTAGGAAACGATACCAGTCCTGTTAGATGGCATCTGGCACACACGACCTGGTTCTTTGAAAAATTCATACTTTCAACATTTGTCAAGGGTTATAAAAAATTTAATGAAAAGTATGACTATCTTTTTAATTCCTACTATGAAACTGTGGGAAATTTCTTTCCAAAAAATTTAAGAGGGACACAGTCAAGGCCCGGGGTTGATGAAATACTAAAATACAGGAAATACATAGATGATAATATTCTCAGAAATGAATCCATTCTCGAAAATCCAGCTATTCATTCTCTTATAGAACTGGGAATAAACCATGAGCAACAACATCAGGAGCTTATGCTGATGGACATAAAATTCAATTTCTTCAATAACCCCATTTTGCCTGTTTATACAAAAATAAGTAAGTTCCCCAAATACAGTTCGAGACCCCTAAAATACAAAAGGATTAAGGGCGGAGAATATGAAATTGGGAGTTCAGGAAATGAGTTTAAGTTTGATAATGAATATCCAAGACACAAAGTGTACTTAGAGGATTTTGAGATAGGAGATCGGCTTGTGACTAACAAGGAATACCTGGAGTTTATGAGAGATGGTGGTTATGAAAATCCTAAACTGTGGCTATCAGAAGGATGGTCATGGATAAATAGAGAAAATATAAGATCCCCACTGTACTGGATAAAAGAAGGAGATTTCTATAGTCAATTCAACCTAGATGGAAAGGGAAAACTAAATCCTGAGGATCCAGTGTCGCATTTAAGCTATTATGAGGCAGACGCGTATGCCACATGGGCTGGCAAAAGACTACCTAAAGAAGAGGAGTGGGAGGTTGCCTTCATGAATGAGCCAATAACAAAAAATGAAAATTTCATGGAAAACAATTTCTTCAAACCGCTGCCACCATATTCAAACTCAGCAACACAGGCAATGGGAGACCTTTGGGAATGGACAAGAAGTGCCTATTTACCCTATCCAAGAAGCAAACCACTTGAGGGCTCAGTTGGAGAATATAATCACAAATTTATGTCTGGGCAGATGGTACTTAGAGGCGGTTCATGTGTAACACCCAGAGAACACATAAGACACACATACAGAAACTTCTTTACTCCGGAAAAAAGATGGATGTTCAGTGGATTGAGGCTTGCAGGTGATGTTGAGTGAGTGAAATAAAAATAATAGACATGAAACCTGAAACAGGAGAATTTAAGAAAGAGATAATAGAAGGGCTGAAAAAGAATCCAAAGGAAATAAATCCAAAATTCTTTTATGATGAAAAAGGCTCAATGCTATTCGAAAAAATAACTGAAACTAAGGAATATTACCCAACAAGAACAGAAAGAAAAATTCTTGAGGATAACATTGGAGAAATATGTACATACTTTAAGGAAGGAAGTGCCCTCTTTGAATACGGAAGTGGAGGATCGAAGAAGACCCAGATCATATTGAATCATTGTAAACAGATAAAGGCATATGTTCCAATGGACATATCCATTTCAGCTCTTCAGTATTCATCACACAATATTGCAGCAATGTATCCATCACTGAATGTAGTTCCCATGTGCGTTGATTATACCAAGCCTTTCAAAATACCTTTTCTTGATCTGGAAGGAAATATCATTGCAATTTTTCTCGGATCAAGCATAGGTAATTTCGAACCTGAAACTACCTCAAGGTTCCTTCAAACTTGCACTGAAATGTTGGGTCCTGAAGATGGGGTATTAGTAGGAGTCGATCTAAAAAAGGATAAACAGGTTCTTGAGAAGGCATATAATGATAGTGAATCTATAACCGCGGAATTTAATTTAAATTTAATAGATCGTATTAATAGGGAATTTAGATTAAACCTTGATAAGTCTGATTTCAAACATGTAGCTTTTTACAATGAAAAGAAAGGAAGAATTGAAATGCACATTGAAGCGGGAAGAGATATAATTCTTGATCTGGATGGAAACAAGATATTACTGAAAAAGGGTGAGCGAATACACACAGAGAATTCATATAAATATGACATTGATGAGTTTACAAGTCTTGCAGTTAAAAATCATCTGAAAGTAAGAAAAATTTGGAAAGATAATAACAACTACTTTGCACTGTTTTTAATTGGAATTTAAGAGTTGATGACTTTATCCGTTCTAATTCTCTTTTTGCTTAACTATTAAGATCAGATATTTAATTGTACAACAAATTGAATATTCTCAGAAAGTCTATATATAGAGGCAAACTTTTGAAATATGAAACCTGACATTAAGAGAAAGGCATTACGAAGGGTTCAGGATATTATTTCAATGTGTTTCAATTATGTTATTTTGATCAACCAGATAAAAATAAATGGTGAAAATCAGATGTTACCATTTTCTAAAAAGAGCACTCCAGACGAAGAAATATCTATTAAATTGCAGCCAGAATTACAACCATTAAATGAAGGTCAAAAATATCTCATTGCCCTTGACATGAGCGGGATAGGAATAGCAAAGTTTGATGGCAATAAGATCCAGACAATAGACCCTGGTCACAGGTATATTTCATTTGATAAAGCTCCAAAAAGCATTGAAATCGTTGCAACTTCAACTTCACTATTTGGCAGTAATATGTGGAGTTTCAGAATTAACAGAATAATCTTTGCAACTGTGGATTGGAAGAAATTTTCTGCTGCATTGAGGATTGAATCTATAATCAAAAGTGCTCTCGCGAGAGATGATGAAACTTTGATATCTGGGTTTTTAGAATCTCTTTATAAGGTGAAAGCCACACCAAATATTATGCAGTTAACCGTTTCAGATATTATAGATCACAAAAACGAAGGAAGTTATGAAGAACTAGTAGACTTTTATTCTGTGCCAGTAAACGATGGAAAACTTGCTGACCTACCTTACGGAAATTTTAGTATTAGTCCATTAGAAGAAATACTTCATAACAGTGGAATTAAGATACAACATAATATCTACCCAATGGGTCACTGTCACATAGACGCTGCCTGGCTCTGGCCATACAGTGAGACAAAAAAGAAAACTGAAAGGTCCTTTTTAAACGTAACAAGACTGTTTGATGATGGATATAAGTTCGTTTTTGCGCAAAGCTCAGCACTTTTCTATAAATGGGCAAAAGAAAAAAACTCTAAGCTCTTCAGCAGGATAAAGGAGTTAGCAGGGGAGGGAAAATGGTTGCCTGTTGGAGGTATGTGGGTAGAATCTGATACGAATCTGCTTATAGGTGAGTCACTTGCAAGACAATTCCTTTACGGTCAAAACTATTTCAAAGCAAATTTTAATTCTGATGCAAAAATAGGATGGCTTCCGGATACATTTGGTTTCAGTGGCCAGTTGCCACAAATTATGAGACAATCCGGGATTGAAAGTTTCATTACTCATAAACTGAGATGGAACGACACAAATGTTTTCCCTCATACTTTCTTTAATTGGTGTGGAATAGATGGTACAGTCATACCAACTATTCTTGTAAACTCAACCTACAACGGTAATATGCAATTTGATGAAATCAACAGGGTTTTAAGCAATGTAAATAATTTTGATGATCCATATGTATACCAGTTCGGATATGGAGATGGTGGAGGCGGACCAAATTCCGAGATGCTGGAACTACTTGATTTCCTTCCCGAGGTAGCCAAAAATGCTAAACCAGAATTTAAGCAGGAAGAGTTTCTGAAAGATGTTATGAATAATTCCAAAAATGCACCTGAAGTAAATGGTGAGCTTTATGTTGAAACCCACAGGGGTGTTTATACTACAAATTATGGAATAAAGAGAAGAGTTGCACTGCTAGAAGACAGACTTATTGCCTGCGATTTTATAAAATCAGTTCTAAACTCTCATAATATAAGCCATCAACATAACGATCTATCAGAAGAATGGGAGACATTACTCACTGCCCAATTTCATGATGTTTTACCTGGTTCTGCTAATTATTATGCATACGATGAGGCTTTTTCCGATCTGGATAGGGCCATAAGAAATACAGAATCATTTATCAATGAAAGCATAAAGGCTTACTGTAAAGAGATGAAAATTCCATTTGGAAACATGATTGTTAACACAAGTCAGTATAACATTAATTCTTCTATAGACCTAAGAAGAAACACAATTTACATATCAGAAAAATCTGGAAAGGAAGAATCAAGCCAAAACGTCAGTTTATCAGTTCCAAGTTTTACTCTAAATTTGAATGATAAGCCATTGAGTGTAAATAGTAATTCCCAGAATGACTTCGAAATTAAGAATGATAAGAATTCTGTTTTCATAAAGGGAAAATATTACAGCTTCATTGTTGATGATAACTGTAATATAACAGTGGAAAGAGATTTAGGAATCATTTTTAGTGGTCATCTGGCATTGCTGGAGGATGTGCCAGGTAGATTTGATGCCTGGAATATAGATCTTGATACTCTAAACCCAGGAAATTTATTAAGCGAAAAGACAAAGAGTATGGATTTCAAGCAGGATGGCGTTAACACAATAGTATCTGTAAAAATACATTATGAGGATGATTCAATTATTGAGCAGAGGTTCATAATGAACCCTAACAATAGTTTTATTGAGGTAAGAAATAGAATAAATCTAAGGAACAGAGAAAAACTGGTAAAATTCTTCATAAATTCAAAAATTAAAAGCAAAACACTGAAGTGTGAAATTCCCTTTGGGATGGTTGAAAGAGATTTCTCTGATGATAAAAATAAGGCAAAGTTTGAGTTCCCTGCCCTAAGATTTGTCAACTGGTCTGATCAATCAAAGGGTTTTTCTATCGTAGCAAGGGAGCTACATGGTTACAGTTTCGTAAATGATACACTGGGCATTAGTCTCCTGAAAGCACCACTGTACCCGAATCCATTTTCAGATGGTAAAGAGACAGAAGTTACATTTTTCATTCTTCCTGAGAAGGACTACAAAAAGGTTTACAGAGAACTGAACTTTGTTTTCCATCCACCCATAGTCATTGATCATGCAGGCGAAACCAATATGAAATATAATGATCAGTTACTAAAAGTAACAGAGGATGATATAATAATTGAGAACATAAAGGAGACCGAGAATGGAAAGGGTGTACTGTTGAGGTCATATGCACTTGAAAATGGAGGAAAACTGGACATTTCAAGTAAACATAAATTTGGTCTTGAAGAATCTAATATGCTGGAAGATAAAAGAGGAAAAGTGAATGATTCCATAGAATATGGAAAGTATCAGATCAGGAATATAATATTAAATTTTGAAAAATAATTCCATTAAGAAACATTACCTGAAATAAAGTGTCAAAAACAGCCCCTTTTTATTTTTTTATACTTTGCAAGTCGTTATTGCTTAAACATTTCTATCGTCATGATCAGGGATAATATTAATTTTCATAAGAAAGAGTCACACCTGTCTATACCCTTAGTATAGTTATGATTTCAAGTAAAGAAACACCGATAAAAACTATTCCAAGAAAATAGTATATGGTGCTATCCTTCATCTTGAGTGCCTGTTTGGCAAAATAAAACCCAGAAATGAGGGAGATAGCTCCAATTAGTATACCTCCAAAAATGTCAATACTATTGAGAAGGAAATAACCTGTGGATCCGCTTATGGCAGATACAAACATGGCTAATGTTGCAGTACCCACCATAGTTTTCGGATCCATGGAATAGAGAATCATCATTACTGCAATGAACATAATTCCTCCACTTGTTCCAAGAGTGCCTGTTAATATTCCTATTGGTATACTGATTACCAATCCTGCCAGATATGGATGAGAAATCTGCTTCCTGGTCAGAGAAAGACCTTTCTTTGCCCTTCTAAAGGATTGCGCTGCCATCAATAATGCCATTATTGTGAATACTATTTCAAGTGGTCTGTCACTTATGAAAATTGCTACGTGTGCACCTATTTGAGCACCTATAAGGGCTCCACCACCCAGAATTAATCCTATCCTCCAGTCAATTCTCTTTCCCCTGGTATACACATAAACAACGGATGAAGTTGTTATCACATCTACTAGAAGACTAGTGCCAACTGCAATATGGAAACTATATCCCAGAAAAGTCATTGCGGGAACAACAACAATTACACCACTTGAGCCTGTAATTCCGGTTAGAACTCCGGTAATTATACCTATCAAAGAGAATACTCCAAAACTTTCAATCATTATATTCAGATCATCAAATTTTTTCTTTATTTATTATGAAATTCTGTATGGTATGCTTAAAAAGAATATTACTTTTTTTGATGGGGATAATAAAAAGTATAATCTTATAGATGAAAATAACCAAAAATATATCACCAGAAGTGTCTCCCAATATATTGAACCAGGATTTATAGACTTAAAGTTAGATATTATTATATGTGCGAGGAAAGGAAGAAGAATCTCCCTTATGATGTAAAGATTAGAATCCTCATCTTAGAATTTAATCATAACGATCCATTTCATTGATTCCACTAGTATCCAAATCATTTTTGGAATTCTCCTTGACCAAATAAGGAAAAACCTGGACAGAACTTGTCCATTTGCCTAGATCGCCATCAATTTCGTTTATAAGCTCTCCCTGTATTATTGAAACTGAATTTTTGTCTAAACCATGGCCTTCGTGGTGAGGATTTACCTGCCGAATTGTTACGATGGCACATCTGGCTTCTTCCTGAGGATCATACTCTCATACCTTTCGGGAATAACAGTATGAAAGAGTTTCCAGATAGTAATCCAGAAAATGATATTTGAATTTAGCAAAAAATCCATAGAGAGCAGACAGATATTATCTAGAAACTCAGACAGGGAAGTCAATAAAGAATGAAGCTGCCATTTCTTATTCTGGATGATATTGTTTATCCAGGCTTCATTCATAACGGGACGGTCATTTCGAGGATTTCCCAATGTGATTCATCATATGCATGGATCAGCTGTTGCCTTTCCTGTTGGTATCCGGTTCATGTACAGATGGCTCCGCGGGATGCCATCAGTTTCTCGGCTCCAATCTTATTGCTTTCTCAGGGCATGCCGTAACGCAATCGCTGCAAGAGTGACATCTGTCCAGACCAGGAGTGCCGGCAATCCTGTTTCCGTGAGCCCTTGCTTTTATGCGTCCGAGAAAATTCAGACCTGAAATTTCACTGGATGTTCTGGGTCTGATTTCAAAAACCTCATATGGGCAGACTTTTACACATTCACCCTTCGCTTCACATTTTGCCGGGTCCACCCTGGGGATAACGCCCGAAGCATCGGATTTACAATAGGTGCCTTTCTTTTGAACTCCGTCACCACTCATCTGCTTTACCCTTCGTCCATAACTAGAGAATATATAAACTCCGGCTTTATTCTTCTACCAGCAAGCAATGCTGATGCCCTGAGAAAATCCTGTATTTCACAACGAACCAGTGTGTTAGTGCTTTTTAAAGGTATTTTTAAGACTAAAATGAATTTTTCAAAAGTTTTTTTAATTCATCCGTTTTTCGTTTTCATGCATACTTCAGATATTTGCTGAAGGAACCTCTTTTTATAGTCTAACTATTTGTAAGCGTGTTCAACCTTTTTTTCGGGATATATTGTTTTATTTTAGATTATACAATTAATTTCACCGTAAATGGACCTTTGTTGAATGTATGAAACTTCGGAAAGTAAGAAAAGAGCCATCGGATGGATTTTAACCTCAGACCTGCTGATTAATAATTACAAACATATGCGTCTTTAGAGAGGAGAAATTGATTTATCTGGAAACTTTCTATTTCCTTAAAGTTTCAGGTTCAGGATTTAGTGGCAATGTATCAAGTTACTCCATCTGAAGTTTTATATGATTATCATGTCAAGGTCAGTTACCTTTGCAATCTGTATAAAATCTCGATCAAGTGTAACTATTCTATCTGTTCCCGTTTCGATCGCAATGCCAGCTATCAGAGTATCAAGTGCATTAATTGGAAGACCAAGTTTAAATAGTCTTCCCATTATGCGAGATGCCTCTTCGGCAGAATTCTGATCAAGTGGAAATACAATAGATCGTCTGAGAAAACTCCTAATATTCCTCTCCTCAACTTTCATTCCCTTGTGAAATACTGGGGTAAATAGTTCATATTGAGAAATTACTGTAGTATATACGCTCTCCCGATTACTCTCTATTTCCTCCACTATAGACTTGGTTTTCACTCCACCTTTTAAGAAATCTATTATGGCTGAAGTGTCAAAAAGAATCATGCTCTAAACTTAGCTCCATTTCTAATTGCCTTTAAGTCTGTCTCAATCAGGTCCATGCCCTCTGATTCAGATAATGAACTCCAAAGAGGTAAGAGACTTCCCTTCCTTTTCAACAACTCTTCTATTGCATCACTAAAGCTCTCGTTTGGCCCTTTTACCTCTTTCAATTTTTTGTATACGTCATCTCTGAGTGCAATGTTTTTGGTGGACATATGTAGATATACATACATATCTGTGTATTAAAAATTTTTGTTGCTTTTTTCNNNATTGGAATCGACATTGATTTCAATTGC
>ACXJ01011362.1_pt1 | contig 13956 bp, 12 predicted proteins | sample 870861 | NCBI WGS metagenome assembly ACXJ01 (sample SAMN02954270, study PRJNA29437) | mine drainage metagenome | biome: terrestrial; feature: Richmond mine; material: biofilm; isolation source: combined biofilm from UBA (pink subaerial biofilm) and UBA BS (thick... ... | reverse complement strand
AGTTTCATCTGCTCCTGCCGGAGATGCTCGCCGACCGGATCGACAACCGGGTGGCCGGCTCCCGGAATACCGCCTTCATCGTGCTCCTCCAGGCCGGGCTCGACTTTTTTTGCGACTATACAGAGGTCCATGTCTCCGCCGAGAGGAACATCACGACCTCAGGGTACGACATTCCGAGCCACCTTTCGGACGGTATTGCGAACTTTCTCGGCAAGACGCCCCAAACGTCCTCATCCGAAGAGCCCTGCCTCAAGGTCTGGGGGCGTATGGGAACCTTTTCCCGGAAGCCCCATGCCCTGCTTCTCCCCAAGCGGCTCGCCGACGCCATCGACACGAAGACCGAAGGCGCGCGAAACAGCGTCTTCGTCGTTCTCCTTTCCGTGGGGATGGAGATCTTCAGACAGCGGGCCTTGAAGGAGAGGACCGTGCCCATTGTGCGGGTGGGGGAGTTTTTTAAAGCCCAAGGGTATGAGAGGAAGGATATGTCAGTGGGCGGGTGATGTGAGAACCCCAGATCGGCAAGAATGCCACCTCTTCCGTGACCACTCCGCACGTGGGACTGGCGAAACGTTAGCGGGGGAAGCGAATAATCGTCGGATGCGGCCACCACAGAAGGTGTCGAACCTCTTAGATCCTGTGGTCATAGCCAGGAAGGCCCTCTTTTCCGCAAGAGTCCTTCGAAAGGTCATCTTTTCCCTTTCGAGAGTCAGAACGACAGATCGTTCCTCTGTTTCGATGTCAATGAGGCGAAAAGCTGGAAAGCCGAGAAGTCTCGTGATAAGCTCATAAGGCATCTGGTGGCTCCTCAGTGTTTTTATTTACCGATGAAAACACAGAAAAATTAAACCTCATGATATTTTTGTCCACGCTATCTCGTTAAGAGCCAAAATTTGGAGGGACGGGATGGGATCTTCGATGTTTCTTGTAAAAAGAAATAAGGCTCCGGAATCTCTTCCGAAGGCCTTTTGCCGACCGAGAACCCCAAATCACATTTATCTTATTTATTTAACAGCACTATCTAGCTGTAAATTTTCACTTCTCACCATGACAGGGGAGAGCAGACTCAATTCTCAACCAGAGATTCGCAAGCTTGCGAAGTATAAAAGTTTGGAGCTGTGATGGTTAATATAAAGGAAGGAGTCTATGAAGTAAGGATAGAGATAAAGGAAAAAGGCAAAAGATAAGAGGAATGATTTATTCTTGCCTGGGAGGAAGGATTGTTGAGGCCAAAAGGAATAAAACAAGCTGAGATGGTTCCAGCCTTGGCGCTTGAAAAATGTTTGGCCAAGTCTCGTCAATCCTTTGATGGGTCTGTCAGGTCTGGGAGACTAATTGTCGACCATTGTCTGATTGTCGGAGAGGTGGCGAGGGGGATGATTTGCCGCATGCCCGGGTGGATGAGGTCGGAATTGTTTCCGGATGGGAGTGAGTTGGTTGCCGCTTCCCATGATATTGGAAAAGTCAGCCCCACCTTCCAGAAGAAGATCTATTCTGCAATAACCTCCGAGACTCAAAACATTATTTCCCATTTGAAAGATGTAGATTCCGACATCGAAAAACAGTGGGGAGGGCACGCCGGAGTGAGTCAAGCCACTGAAGCAGGTCTTCAGGTCGGACGCTATATTCCTGAAATCGTCGGACAACACCATGGATCTTCCCCAAATTTATCTTTTTATAATGGGAAAAGTGAGGTTTTTGGGGGAGATGCTTGGTTCAACAGGCGAGTCGAGCTTCTCGAAACGATCAAGAACACTCTTGGCGTCGATTTTCCAGAGGTCAAAACACCGCTCCAGGCTCGAGTTCTCGCCGGGCTGACAACGGTTTCCGACTGGGTTGGGTCGGGGTCTCTCTTCGAGGATCCGGATGATCATACTTGGAAGTCAAAGATCGACGAGGCGCTCGATTTGGCCGGGTTCTCGCCTCCAAAACTGATCACGGGATTAAGTTTTCACGATGTTTTTCGATTCGATCCCAACGAGGGACAGCGGTGCCTTTACGAATTCGTCAATCAGCCCGGTGTCTACATTCTTGAAGCCCCCATGGGCTCAGGAAAGACGGAAGCCGCTCTCTATGCAGCGTATAAAATGATGGCGATGGGTCAGGCGACAGGGCTCTATTTTGCGTTACCGACCCAGCTCACCTCAGATAAGATCCATGATCGTGTCAATCTTTTCCTGCAAGCCATTCTCGACGATCGCTCGTCCCACAAAAAAGCCCTGCTTCTCCATGGAAATGCCTGGCTCAAGGAGACCGAGATAGGAGAAGAGGGAAACCCTGGACGATCGTGGTTTTCCCAAGGGAAACGGGGTATTCTGGCGCCCTTTGCCGTCGGGACCATTGACCAGGCCCTCATGGCGGTCATGAATGTCAAACACGGTTTTGTCCGAACCTTCGGTTTGGCCGGCAAGGTTGTCATTCTGGACGAAGTCCACTCCTACGATAGCTTTACGGGAACCATTCTTGATGCTCTTGTTGCGACTCTCCGCAAGCTTCACTGCACCGTCATCATTCTGAGTGCGACTTTGACCCAGGAAAGACGTTCCGTTTTTCTTGAAAGCCCCTCCACGGAAACGGCCTATCCGCTGATTTCGGCACAACCGACACAGGGCTCACTCAGGGAAGTCGTTCCTCACGCAGGAGCGAATACGATCGTTTCCCTATCCCTGAAAAAAGAGGAAGAAACGATCGAAGAAGCGCTGAATCGGGCGGAATGCGGACAGCAGGTCCTGTGGATCGAAAATACGGTGGGTGAGTCCCAGTCGGCGTTCAAGAGGCTTTCGGCACGATCGAAAGACAGAGGCGTCTCTTGTGGGCTTCTCCACTCCCGGTTTACAAAGTCCGACAGGACCCGACACGAAGAGCATTGGGTCAGACTTTTCGGAAAAGCAGGAAACGATGAGAGGAGCAGGCAGGGGCGGATTCTCGTCGGAACACAAATTCTTGAGCAGTCCCTCGATATTGATGCCGATTTTCTTGTGACCCGGATTGCCCCGATCGATATGGTCCTTCAGCGAATTGGGCGGCTATGGCGCCACGAACATTCCTGGCGTCCCGCTTCGGCCCGTCGCGAAAGCTGGATTCTGGCTCCCACTCTCGAGTCCGTCCTCGACAATCCGGACGAGTTTGGGGGAACCGGAAAGGTCTATGCCCCCTATGTTCTCTGCCGAACATTGATGATTTTGAAGGATCTCTCTGAGCTCTCTTTGCCAGGGCAAATTCGACCGCTGATCGAAAAGGCATACGAAAAGCGCGAGGAAACGGGACAGATGAAAGTCTTTCTCGATCAGGTCACTAAAAGAACTGAGAGTCTTCGCAGACTCGCCTTGCTTGGGCTGGCGGAGGGAGGCAAAACGCTTCCCGAGGAAAAGGCGGAAACCCGTTACAGCACAAGGGAAGAAGTGGAGGTTCTTTTGATTCGCTCCTTTGAACCAACACAAAGATCCTTACGCCTCCTCGACAATACAACCCTCAATATCCCTTCTCATTCCCGATCTCTTAACGACAAAGACTTAAGGAGTCTGAGTCTTCGGTTGATGGACAATACACTCAGGGTTCCCATTCACTTGGCTCCCGGAGGCGTGCGTCGACAGTCGCTTTCGTGGCTTGCTGATTATTTGTACCTTGGAAACTCTGAAGAGAGCCAGTTGCGTATTGGAATCGTTGGTGAGGATGGTCAGGTGCGCTCTATCAACTGGGGGGAAGCTAACGAGCGCTTTGTGATTCGCTATGACTCCCATATTGGGTATCAGACAAAAAAGAGGAGGTGATGATTCATGGTCTTGCAAAACCGATTTAACCTCATCGACGAACCATGGATTCCCGTAGCGGATGCAGGACTTGTCTCGCTCAAGGACGTTTTTCTCAGAGATTCCTTGAGGGCTTTGGGGGGAAATCCTGTCCAGAAAATTGCCATGACAAAGTTTCTTCTGGCGATCGCACAGGCAGCCGCCACTCCTGAAAATGATGACGAGTGGGCCACGATGGGACCCAAAGGGTTGGCCGAGAGATGTCTTTCCTATCTCGAAAAATGGCACGACCGTTTCTTTCTTTTTGGTGAACAGCCCTTCCTGCAAATGGAGGGGGTCAGAACTGCCGCCCTCCAGAGTTTTGGAGCCGTACTTCCAGAAATTTCGACAGGGAATACAAGCCTCCTTTTTCAATCCCAAATAGAAAAAAAGCTGTCTGAAGCTGACAAAGCTTTGATAAGCATTCAGTTAAGCGGGTTCGGTTTGGGAGGAAAAGCGGACAACTCTCTTGTTCTTACCCCTGGTTATGGAGGAAAGCGAAATCCAAAGGGAAAGCCTTCGGTCAGTAAATCGGGGGCATGGGTTGGATATAAGGGATATCTCCATAGTTTTTTCTTTGGTGATAACCTCTTGAAAACTTTATGGGTCAACCTTTTCAGTCGGTCACAGATAGGTCTCATGTCCGTCTACCCCTCAGGTGTCGGGACTCCCCCGTGGGAGTTGATGCCCGAAGGAGAGGACTGCCCAGTGGCAAAACGTCTGAAATTAAGTCTGATGGGCCGCCTTGTTCCTCTCTCAGGATTTTTTCTTTTTGAAGAAGATGGCCTTCATTACACGGAAGGTATTGCTTACCCAGACTATAAGGAAGGGGGAGTGGACCCCAGTGTTGCGATCGACGACTCGGGAAAAGACCCAAAGGCTCTTTGGGTCGATCCGGAAAAGCGTCCCTGGAGGTCCATCACCGCGCTGCTGGGCTTTCTCGCCGGTCGCGCTTCGAAAGGCTTTGACTGCTGGCAGCTTCGCTTCAATCTTGAAAAGGCCTCAAATCATCTCAAGACTGTTGGAATCTGGTCGGGTGGGCTCAGGATCAGTAGCAATTCTGGAAAGGTTTATATTGGTGGTTCAGATGATTTTGTCGAGTCGCTCGTTGAACTTCCTGGAAATCTTCTGGATAAGAACTGGTTTGCTCGGTTGTCCCTTGAGATAGAAGAGATGGAAAATCTTTCGAAAATTGTCTTTCAGACAGTTTCTAACTATTTCAAAGATCAAAGAATGACAGAGCCAAAGCAGGCCAAGAATGCAGTCCAGCTTTTTTGGCAACTCTGTGAGCAACAATTTAATGAATTGGTTGAAGCCTGTGAAAGTTCGGAGTCGGCAAAATCTTTGCGTCCAACGTTTGTGAGAATCGTCGAAAAAGTCTATGACCTCAATTGTCCCCGTGAAACAGCCCGGCAAGTCGAAGCGTGGGTGCGGAATCGACCCAACCTGGCGTCTTACCTCTCTCGGATGAAGGAGACTGCATGAGCACAAGGACTGACACTACGATGGAAAAAGAGACCCCTTCCCAACGTCACGCGCAAGCTTTTGTGGAATATATCGTGAGGAAGTGCGAGGCCGATACTGGGACGAGAGCGGCTCTGCGGCGTGCCGATAACCCTGCGACAGAGTATCAGAGTTGGGACGTTCTTGCCGGATTTCATATCGATCTCGAATCCGAAGGGGAACGGCTTTCCCACGCTCTTGTGGCCGCTGACATCGCAAGGACGAACACATCAAAAAATGGTTCCGTCAAGATTGCTCAGGGAATTGCCCGGAGTTATCAGGATGGACACAGCGATGACCAGGCCAAGGCGAAACTCCGTCGATTGCTTGCCTGCGATTCAACCTCCGAGGTTGTCAGGATTCTTCGTCCCTTGCTCCGCCTTTTTGAATCCCGTGGCGTCGGGACGTTGGATTATGTGTCGCTTCTCAATGATTTGCGGTGGTTTAACTTTGACGAAAGCCGAGAGAGAGCAAAGATCCGGTGGGCCCAGGACTTCTATGGTCGCCATGGCAAGGAGGAAGAGAATGAACCCTGAGATTTTCGCCTATGCCAGCATGCTTCTGTTGAGCCGAGAGGATGTCAGGGTCTTGAAAATCCGTGATGCCTACTCTCTCCACAAAGTTGTCTATGGCCTGTTTGAAGACAGACGATCAAAAGAAGAGAAGTCTCTTGTTTCGAGTGGGATTCTTTATGCGGACAAAGGAGGGGACATTCATTTTAGAAAACTCCTCATCCTCTCGGATCGTCGGCCCCATCAGACACCTCAGTTTGGGAAAATTGAAACTCGACCGGTCTTTTCATCATTTCTAAATTGTGATCACTATCTGTTTGAGGTCATCGTCAATCCGTCAAAAAGAGACAATCATTCGGGAAAAATCATGCCAGTCATCGGTCGTGAAAACATCAGGCAATGGTTTTTGGACCGCGCGGGAGATTCCTGGGGTCTGTCTGTCTCTCCGGACAGTCTGGAAGTGGTGAATGCGGGAGTGCAAAAGTTCGAAAAACAAAACGGACAATTCATCACTCATGGAAGTGCCACGTTAAAGGGCGAGTTTCATGTTGTTGACAGGGAGCGCTTTGTAAAAAGTTTCAAAAACGGAATTGGGCGGGGAAAAGCCTTCGGTTTTGGTCTTCTCCAGATCGTTCCAGTTCTCACCAAATGATTTTCCGCAACCAACAAAAGGAGTTTCTCATGGGAAAAAGAGTCAATCCTTTCACTGGGCTTCGTTTTGAATTTCATATTCTTCAGTCATTTCCTGTGACATGTCTCAATAGGGATGATGTTGGATCTCCGAAGACAGCCATGATCGGAGGATCTCAACGGGCAAGGGTCAGTTCTCAGTCTTGGAAGCGTGCCGTGAGGTTAGCGATGCACGATCTTGGGGTTACTCATGGGGTCAGGACAAAACTCATTTCGCCGCTTATCGCCGAAGCCTGTCGCTCTCTCGGGGCGACTCCGGAGCAGGCAAGGGCCTGTGGAGACAAAGTCGAAGCTGTTTTTATCAAAAAAGACGAGAAGGGCAAGAAAAAATCAGCAAAAACAAAAGGTGATTCCGACACTCAAGACGAAGAAGTCGGCAGTGATTCCTCTTCCGAGAAGACTGACACACTCCTTTTTTTAAGCCCGAAGGAGATCTCTGTTCTTGCCAATGAATTTAAAAAACAAGAATTCGATCCTGGAAAAGTCATTGTACAGAGCGATCCTAAAAAACAGGCCAAGGAAATTGCAGACATGATTGGGAAGGTGCCTGAAGGGATTGATGCCGTTGATATCGCCCTCTTCGGGCGCATGGTTGCCCAAGCGGCTGAGCTGAACGTCGAGGCAGCCGCCTCTTTTGCTCATGCGATTTCTACGCACAAGGTCGCCAACGAGGTTGAATTCTTTACCGCCCTTGACGATTGCGCCGTCGATCCAGGCGCCGCTCACATGGGAAGTCTTGAGTTCAATTCTGCGACGTATTATCGCTATGTCTCTCTCGATCTCGGCCAACTTTCTCAAACCTTGGCTGGTCAGCATATCCCAGAAACGATCGAGGCCTTTGTCAAGGCACTTTTTGTCTCCGTTCCTGCGGCCAGACAGTCGACGCAATCAGGAGCTTCCCCTTGGGATTTTGCCAAGATATTGGTGCGTACCGGCCATCGGATACAGATCCCGTTCGAGACGGCTATCAAGTCCAAGGATGGGGGATTCCTGAAACCAAGCATTGAGGAAATGAAAGCTTATCTGAACCGACAGGAAAAGCTTCATGGGAGCCTGTTCGGCAAAAAGGCAGAATATACCTATGGGGAAGATGAAAACTTTACCATTGATGATTTGATCTCCGCATTGAAACAGCAGGCAACTCAGGCAATCGTGGAGGGCATCCATGTCTAACCCCTATCTGCTTCTTTGGCTCGAAGCCCCTCTACAATCCTGGGGCTTTGATTCTAAGTTCGGACGAAGGGAGACCTTGAAGTTCCCGACACGTTCTGGCGTCGTTGGGTTGGTCTGTTCGGCTCTCGGCGCCGGTGGAGAACAGCGGGAACTCCTGGCCGAATTTTCCTCGTTAAGACAAACTGTCATTTCCTTTGTTCGGTCACGACAGACGGAAAATGGAAAACAAAAACTTGACCGAGAACCCCTTCTGCGCGATTTCCAGATGGTTGGGAGCGGCTATGATGACAGGGATCCTTGGATGAGTCTGATGATTCCAAAAACAATCAGTGGTGGAAGATCTGTTGGGGGAGGAACAAAAATGACCTATCGGTTTTATCTGCAAGACACATTTTTTGCTGTCATTTTTGAATCTCTTCCCCAACAATCTCTTGAGATTGCAGAGGCCCTAAGAAATCCGGTGTGGGATCTCTATCTTGGAAGAAAAAACTGTGTGCCCACGGATTTTATTTATCGGGGGACTTTTGAAACTCAAGAAGAGGCAGAGAAAAGCGCTTACGACATTGCAACCGAGAAAAATTTGCTTGAGGATTTTCGTGTGCTGGATGGCGTGGATGATATTGACGAATGTGATGAAGTCATGACATTGAACGATATTCCTGTGCAGTTTGGGATGGACAAACGCTATCGTGATCGACGGGTGGGTGTGCGTTATGCCGGATGACCAAGCGTCGACCGGTACTCGACTTCTTGTCAAGATCACAAGAGACAGCCTCCCACAGGTCAAAGACAAGTATCCCTTTCTCTATCTTGAGCGAGGCAGACTCGAAATCGACGATTCCAGCGTCAAATGGATTGATTGCGATGCAAATGTCGTTCGTCTTCCGATAGCGACCGTCAATTGTCTTCTTTTGGGGCCAGGAACAAGCGTGACGCATGAAGCGATCAAGGTCATGGCGGATTCCAATTGTGGAATATGCTGGGTTGGCGAGGATAGTCTTTTGTTTTATGCAGGAGGGCAATCTCCAACCGCCGACTCGCGTAATATGCGGGAACAAATGAGACTTGCTGCGGATCCCAAGAAGTCCTTGGAAGTGGCCCGGCGGATGTTTTCTCGACGGTTTCGTGACGTTGACCTGACTGACAAGTCTCTCAAGGAGATGATGGGGATGGAGGGGGCTCGCGTGAAATCCCTCTATGAAGAGAAAGCCGAAATGTACGGCGTTGGTTGGAAAGGGAGAAGGTATACGCCAGGAGTTTTTGAATTGAGCGATGTGACCAATAAAATTCTGACTTCGTGCAATGCGGCCTTGTATGGAATCTTGGGATCCGTTGTTCACAGTCTTGGGTACTCTCCTCATATCGGCTTTATTCATTCGGGCAGTCCTTTACCTTTTATTTATGACTTGGCAGATCTCTATAAGGAAGATCTTTGTATTGACCTTGCGTTTTCGATGACCCTGGAAATGGGTGGAGAGTATGAAAGGCAGAAGGTTGCCGCGTCATTTCGACAAAGAGTTCTAGCTTTGGACCTTCTTGGAAAGGTTGTTCAAGATATCGAAGATGTGCTTGGAGTGAAAAATGCTCGTCGTGATAGCAAATGACTTGCCTCCGGCCGTCAGAGGTCGGATGAAGCTCTGGTTTGTAGAGCCACGAGCGAATGTTTTTGTTTCTGGAGTTAAAGATTCCGTAGCCGATAAGGTCGTGGAGTATCTTTACAGCCATTGTCCACCTGAGAGCGGGCTTATGGTTTTTCAGCGTACAACGACTTCTCCCGGTTATAAAATCTGGGGGATTGGAAATCTCTATCGGGATTTGACCGAAATTTCTGGTCTTCAGCTTGTCATAGAGAAGAATATGGATAAATAGATTTAATTAATAAATTATAACTATTAATAAAATTATTTTATTTAAACAATATATTGTGGTTTAAATATTTAAAAGCCCAATATGTTGCTGTCTTCCCCACGCCCGTGGGGGTGTTTCCAGTGACGGAACGTTTTTGCGGCGATTGAACTACGTCTTCCCCACGCCCGTGGGGGTGTTTCTTATTAAGATTCATAGAAAATTCTCCAAGTGTAGTCTTCCCCACGCCCGTGGGGGTGTTTCTCTGGATCACCATGAAAAAGGAGAGTGCAGACGGTCTTCCCCACGCCCGTGGGGGTGTTTCTCTCTGAGAAGCGAGTCTTCTCGGAGGTCCTCGGTCTTCCCCACGCCCGTGGGGGTGTTTCCCTTACGTTTAAGGAGTCCGCCCATGATTTTTCGTCTTCCCCACGCCCGTGGGGGTGTTTCCACTTTACAAAAAGGCGATCGAAGGGGATACGGGTCTTCCCCACGCCCGTGGGGGTGTTTCTCAGCGATCAAGGTTCACCTTCTCCCGGCTTTCGTCTTCCCCACGCCCGTGGGGGTGTTTCCCGCTCTTCATCTACCAGGTCGAATATCCCGTCGTCTTCCCCACGCCCGTGGGGGTGTTTCCCAGAAGGCCCACCAGGACAGGAAAGGGGATCAGTCTTCCCCACGCCCGTGGGGGTGTTTCCACGTTCCTCGTCGATACCCAAGGGTATATGGCGTCTTCCCCACGCCCGTGGGGGTGTTTCTTCTTGACCACGGCAGAGGCCGCATTCGAGGCAGTCTTCCCCACGCCCGTGGGGGTGTTTCTCCGTCCACTGGATCCAGATGGGCTGCTCGTTCGTCTTCCCCACGCCCGTGGGGGTGTTTCGCGGCCAACGAAGCCCTCAACCCTCTGGAGTGGGTCTTCCCCACGCCCGTGGGGGTGTTTCCGAATCCCATTCTTGGTTCGCATCCATCGTTGGGTCTTCCCCACGCCCGTGGGGGTGTTTCTACTGTGAGACTGTCGTCGATGGGATCTTGATAGTCTTCCCCACGCCCGTGGGGGTGTTTCTGCGGATCGGAGGGCCAGTGAAAGTCATCAGGTGTCTTCCCCACGCCCGTGGGGGTGTTTCCGGCACCGTCACCACGACGGGAGACGTACAGGCGTCTTCCCCACGCCCGTGGGGGTGTTTCCTGAAGATAAGATCCTGTGCCCTGAGTAATCACAATATTCCTCGAAAATTGACTTTTTGGAACAATTTTGGAACATTGAGCTTCGAAGAATGGAGAGTATCTTCGGGAGGTGTTCCAATGGCGACGTTCGACAAGCGGGGCGATCTTCAATGGCGGGATCAGATAAGGCGCAAGGGCTATCCGGTCCAGCGGAAGACCTTCAATTCCAGGGCGGAAGTCGAAGCTTGGGCGGCCGTAGTCGAATCGGAAATGGCCCGGGGAATTTTCGTCTCCCGAGCCGAGGCTGAAAAAACTATCCTGGACGAAGCTTTAGATCGATATGAACGGGAAGTCACAAGTTGTCAAAAAGGGGCCGTTCAATATGCTTCCTTGATCAGAATCTGGAAAAGAACTCCTTTTGCCGCACGATTTCTTTCTTCGATACAAGGATCCGACCTGGCCAAATACCGGGATGAGTGGCTAAAATCGGTGTCGCCAAAGACTGTCAGTCACGAACTCGGAATCTTGTCCCGTCTTTTTCATACCGCAATCAAGGATTGGGGAATGGGTGGGATGGTCAATCCCGTCTCCCAGATCCGCAAGCCGAAACTTCCCAAAGGGCGGGATCGTCGTCTTCTTCCCGGGGAAATGGATCGGATCATCTCCGCCTCCGAATCTCCCGTTCTTTCCGATATCATCCGTTTCGCACTGGAAACGGGTATGCGGCGGTCGGAGATTGCCGGGATGACCTGGGATTTGGTGGACCTGAAAAAGAGGACTACAACTCTTCCCGAAACAAAAAACGGGGAGAAGCGGATCGTCCTGCTTTCGATGGAGGCTATCCGAATCTTATCCAATCTCCCCCGGAGGATTGACGGGAAAGTATGGGGGATGGGGCCGGATTCGATCACCCATGCTTTTATCCGTGCTCTCACCCGAGCGCGTGCCATCTATGAGAAGGACCGCGAGGAAAAAGGGGAAAAGCCGGATGATTCCTTCCTTGCAGATCTGACTTTCCACGATCTCCGGCACGAGGCCACCAGTCGGTTCTTCGAGAAGGGCCTGAACCCCATGCAAGTGGCCGCAATTACCGGGCACAAGACGTTACAGATGTTGAAAAGGTACACTCACTTGAAGGCCCAGGACCTTGTCGAGTTGTTGAAATGAGCAAAAAGATTTCTCCGGATCTTCAAGACCCATTGGAGACAATGTGCCCATGAGTATGCAGGTTTCTCCCTCCATTGCTGTCCTGCGCTGGGCCGCAGAACGCACACATCTTTCCGAGGTGGCGCTTGCCCACCGGTTTCCGAAGTGGCCTCAGTGGCGGGAAGGTGAAGCGCAACCGACGCTCAAGCAACTGGAGGCTTTTGCTCGATTCACCCATACCCCGTTCGGTTATTTCTTCCTTCTTGAGCCTCCTCAGATTGCACTACCAGTGCCGGACTTTCGCACACATCGCGATACGCCGTTGGCCGTGCCATCGGCCGATCTGCTCGATACGCTTTATTTAAGTCAGCAAAGGCAGGAGTGGTTCCGGGAATACGCACAATGGCATGGCTTAACGGTCATGGATTGGGTGGGCAGTGGCAATATTCAGGGGTCTCCCGAGGATGCGGCTGAACATCTGCGTGAAGTGCTAGCCCTTTCGATTGCCGAACGCCAGCGTTTGCCAACATGGACTGAAGCATTGCGGCAATTGATTTCCAAATCCGAGGATGCCGGCGTTTTGGTGATGGGTAGCTCTGTTGTCGGCACCAATAGCCATCGCAAACTTGATGTTGAGGAGTTTCGTGGCTTTGCACTGTCCGACGACCTTGCTCCGCTGATATTTCTCAATGCTGCAGATAGCAAGTCGGCGCAAATGTTCACGTTGGCGCATGAGCTCGCTCACTTGTTGTTGGGCAAAAGCGGCGTGTCGGATACACAGGCGGGTAGAGTTCCCGATCTGGCCATAGAGCGCTGGTGCAACCAAGTGGCGGCAGAACTGTTGATGCCGCTCGATGAAACGCGGCGTGCGATCAATCACGATACATCGATCGAAGGTGAGATCCGACGTCTTGCACGGAAATTCAAGGTAAGCACATTGGTGGCGTTGCGTCGTCTGTTCGATGCAAACCAGATCGATGAACAGACGCTGTGGCAGCTCTATCATTCGGAGGTCGAACGGCTGCAAACTATTGAACGTGCTAGTGGCGGAGGAGACTTCTACCGTACATTAGGCGCGCGTACTGGTAAACGCTTCGCTAGAGCTTTGGTTGCAAGCGCTCTAGAGGGGCAGACACTGTTTCAGGATGCTTTTCGTCTGCTCGGCTTGCGTAAATCGGAAGCATTCTACACCGCAGCTCGCGAGCTGGGCGTGATGGCATGAGTTATTTACTCGATGCAAACGTATTCATTCAGGCCAAGAACCTGCATTACGGTTTGGATTTCTGTCCAGCATTCTGGGATTGGCTTATCGAACAGAAATCCCTGGGGCAAGTATTCAGCATTGACAAGGTAGCCGACGAAATCGAGGCGGGCAGCGACGAACTTACCGATTGGGTGCATAGTAATGGACAAGGACTATTTCGTGCCACCGATGCACAGGTGGCAGCGCAGTTCGGACGGGTGAGTCAGTGGGTCATGAGTCAACACTATGAGGCTGTCGCCATTAACACCTTCATGCAGATAGCCGACTATTATTTGATCGCTCATGCACTGGCGGGCGCACATGTCGTAGTTACCCATGAAGTGCCGAGCAATTCCATCAAGCGAATCAAGATTCCGAACGTCTGCGGTGGTCTGAGCATACGTTTCATGACTCCCTACGAGATGTTGCGTCGTGAACGAGCGAGGTTTGTATTAGGAGGATACCCGTGAGGCTACCCGGATACTTTCCGACCACTGAAGGTGGATCTATGGATCCGTTTGGAGCTTTGCTACGGATTCCCTCATCTCATCTTTTTTCCGATTCCTATAAAAAGGTGGAAATTGAGGATCTTTGGTCCCACGATTTCCGGTATGCGGTCACATGTGTTTGGTAATGTAAAAGTAGACCACTTGGGAGGGAAGTAGGAACGAAAAAATAGACCACCCCGAAACCCTAATCCTGTAAAGTCTTCCCCTCGCCCGCGGGGGTGTTTCGGTTAAGATGTCAGTGGGAATTGAAAACCCCCCTCGCTACGGAGGGAAAGATGGAACAAGAATTCGTCAGGGGAAAAAAGAGATATTTTTCTTTCCGAAACATAAAAACACAACGTCGTATTTGTTGGGTAAGTTAAGATAAAAACAATCACGTTAGTGTGCCATAT
>ACXJ01011334.1_pt3 | contig 14077 bp, 11 predicted proteins | sample 870861 | NCBI WGS metagenome assembly ACXJ01 (sample SAMN02954270, study PRJNA29437) | mine drainage metagenome | biome: terrestrial; feature: Richmond mine; material: biofilm; isolation source: combined biofilm from UBA (pink subaerial biofilm) and UBA BS (thick... ... | reverse complement strand
GATTCGTTTTCTGAGTAATAGGGCCCTATAGGCTTTGTTGGGTTACTGAATGCTGGATCATTCTGGTCCACAACCGATCTTGTCATCAGAACTGAGGGTTCTTTTGAGATTGCCAGCCTGAACCTTACCCTGTCCCATCCGTTAGAAAGCATTTCCCCTATAAGTCCCTGAGACATGGCCCCACAGGCATGGAGAGGCATTGGCTTTACCGTCCGGACAGCAGATTCGTTCTGAAGGAGTATGGAACCCACCTGTGGACCGTTTCCATGGGATATCACAACCTCATTGCCCTCAATTACCTCTGCAAGTTTCTGGAAGGCCTGTTCTGCCCTATCTGCCTGTGTTTCAAAGGTCTGGTCATCACCCTTTCTCAGGAGTGCGTTCCCGCCAAAAGCTATGACAATTCTTTCCATAAGGCCACTGAGAAATGGTGAATATGAAGCAGTTATTTAAGGAATTCAGGATAGATCCGGCATTTCATATTCAGGATGTGTTATTTCCATGTTAACAGAACTCATCCGCCAAAATAGATATGCCACTATTTGCATTTACTATTGATAATATGACATCTCTTGGATGGGTAAAGGATGAAATCAAAGAATTGAAGGATAATGGACGATTTGTCCCCATAAGGATCATTGAGAGTTCCCAGGGCCCATGGATCAGGATAGAGGGTAAGATGAAACTCAACATGTGCAGCAATAATTACCTGGGTCTTGCAAATCATCCTGAGGTGAAAAAAGCAGCAAAGGAGGCCATCGATGAATTTGGAGTGGGAGCCGGAGCAGTAAGATCCATTGCAGGTACCAATGATCTGCATGCAAGGCTTGAGGAAAAGGTTGCCAGATTCAAGCATATGGAATCTTCCCTTGTCTATCAGGGGGGCCTTCTGGCTAATTCCGGGACAATACCATCACTGGTGGGAAAGGAGGATATTGTCTTCAGCGAAGAACTGAATCATGCAAGCATAATAGACGGGGTAAGGCTGAGTTCAGCATCAAGAGCTGTGTTCAGGCACATGGACATGAAGGATCTTGAGAAGGTTATAACGGAAAAGAGGAAGAGCGGCAGGAGGAGCCTTATAATCACCGATGGAGTTTTCAGCATGGATGGCGACATAGCACCCCTTAAGGAGATTGTGGAGATTGCAGAGAAGCACGATTCAATGACTTATGTGGATGATGCACATGGTGAGGGTGTGCTAGGAGATCATGGAAGAGGAATATGTGACCACTTCAATGTTTCAGGAAGGGTTGACGTTGAAATGGGGACATTCTCAAAGGCTGTGGGCTCCATGGGAGGATTCGTCGCCGGCAATGCAGATCTTATAGAACTTCTCAAGAGAAAGGCCAGACCATTTCTTTTCAGCAGTGCGCTTAATCCTGCTGATACTGCTGCCGTCCTGAAATCAATTGAAATCATGGAAAGGGATGACACTTTGCTCAGAAAGTTGTGGAGCAACTCTGAAAGGTTGAAGAAGGGGCTTGTTAATGCAGGGTTTAACCTTGGAAATTCCAAGACCCCCATCACCCCAGTGATTGTAGGGGATGAGAAGAAGACGCTTCTTCTGAGCGAGGAACTCTACAGGGAGAGCGATATATTTGCCTCTCCGATTGTATTTCCGACTGTTCCCAGAGGCACTGCCAGGATCAGGCTGATGCCATCGGCAGTCCACTCAGAAAGTGATATAGAAAAAACTGTTGAGGCTTTTGAAGCAGCAGGGAAAAAGCTTGGAATAACCGGACACTGATCCGGCATTCCTGAATATTAGAAGGTTAGGACTTCATATCCCTTTTTTATGTAGGAAGAAACAATCGGGCCGATAGGATCCACAGAAAGCCCTATTGATAGAAGCTTATCGGTTATGTTTTCCTTTGTTGCAACAGCGGAACAAGCGTTCGGAATTATTCCATCCTTTATGGCATCCTTCAAAATAGATGCAAATTCCTGGTTTGTGGTGGCCAGCTTCTCAGAAGGCCCGAAAAGTATGATTCTCACATCATTGAGCCACTTATTCTTTGCAGCATTGTAGGCAAACCTCATTCCGGTCATTGCCTTCCCCACTGCCTCCTCTCCACTGGATATTATGACAAGTATGTTTTCTGCCATAGTTGCCCATTAACTCCTGAGATATATTCTTATTGAATCTGCATATGTGTGATGATTGCTCAAACTCACCTTACCCCCTGTTGGAAGTGTAATGCTATCAACTGCGGAAACTCATTATGAGGGCACAGTGCTGCAGAGAGATAACAGGTTTATCGTGACTGTTGCATATAATGGTCAGAGGATTGAATGCCACCTTCATGATCCGGGCAGACTCAAGGAACTCATTTTCCCCGGCAATAGAGTGCTTTTCAGGGATTCACCCGGAAAGAGGACCAGATACTCCATTACTGCTGGAATGAGGGATGGGGATTGGATACTGACTGATTCCAGATTTCACAACAGGCTTGCCTCTATGTTTCTGCCAGAGGGCACAGAAAGAGAGGTTTCACTGGGAAAAAGCAGAATAGACTTCAGGTGGAATGATACTTACATAGAGGTAAAGGGTTGTTCCATGCTCGCCGGGGATATGGCAGTATTTCCTGATGCGCCAACCATCAGAGGGACCCATCATCTGAAGCTCCTGACAGATATTATGAGAAATGGCGGCAATGCCATGCTGGCAGTGCTTATTTTCAGCCACAGAGCAGGTTGTTTTTCCCCTAATTTCCAGACAGATCCGGAATTCGGTAATGCATTCTCTGACTTCATTGATGCTGGCGGCGCCGTATTTCTGCCTAAATTCAGCCTGGAATATGGAAAAATAATATTCAGGGGCACAACAGGTATCTGCAGGGAATATTTCAGATGAATCGATCTTTTTTTATCATCCCTTACTATGACTCCTTCTAGGTTTAAATTGAATTATGACGGAAAACCTAGAAAAAAATCCTTTCTCATACTTGAGGACGGATCTGTTTTTGAAGGCGTTTCCTTTGGATCTGAAATTGAAGGTTATGGGGAAGTTGTGTTCACTACATCCATGACAGGATATCTGGAATCCCTGACCGATCCTTCATACAAAAACCAGATACTTGTCTTTGCGAGCCCCACTGTCGCAAATTACAGCATGGGAAAGAGCAGAATGGAGTCCTCCGGAATAATGGTTTCCGGTGTCATCACAAGGGATTCCCACAGCGTTCTTCAGGGAGGGGATGACTGGGAGGAATTCAATGACCTTCTTTCAAATAGCGGCATTCCCGGACTGGACATGGTGGATACAAGGGCACTTGTTAGAAAGCTAAGGGAAAATGGTGTTATGAGGGGATGGATCTGCAGTGATAAATCCCTGAAAAGGGAATTTCCTGATCCAATGGCCGAAGATGTTGTATCCCTTGTGTCACCAAAATCTGTCACTACATTTGGCGGAAATGGGACTGGGAAAATCCTCTTCATTGATGTTGGGTCAAAGAACAGCATTAAGGATGAGATGCTCAAATTCTCTTCCCTTGTGGTGGCATCTCCAAAATCTGACTTTTCAAAGATAGAAGATGATTATTCTCTGATTTTTATCTCAAATGGGCCTGGAGACCCGTCACATATCTCACTGGAGCCTGTCAGGAGATTCATAAAGGATATGGCAGGAAAGAAACCGATTTTTGGAGTTTGCCTTGGCCATCAGCTGATCGGGCTTGCCATGGGAGGGAAAACATTGAAGATGAAATTTGGCCACAGAGGCTCAAACCATGCAGTCTCAGATGGCAGGAGCATTCTTATTACAACTCACAACCACGGATATGCACTTGATGAATCATCACTCTCCGGGACAGGGCTTGATGTTGTGCAGAGAGACGTGAATGATCTTACGGTGGAGAGGATAGAAAACAGGAAACTCAGGATATACTCAGTGCAGTATCATCCTGAGGCCTCTCCGGGGCCGCATGACTCAAAAGGATTTTTCTCAGAGATAAAGAGAGAGATGGGTGAAGCCTGATGCCTCTACTTTCATGGATAAAATCAGTTCTTGTTATAGGCTCGGGGGCTGTAGTGATAGGGCAGGCGGCTGAATTTGACTACGCAGGATCCCAGGCCTGCCTCTCCCTGCGAGAAGAGGGCATAAGAACTGTTCTGCTCAACAATAACCCTGCTACAATTCAGACAGACAGAAACATCGCAGACAGGATCTATATCGAGCCCATAACCCCGGAAGTTGTGGAGAGAATCATTGCAGAGGAGAAGATTGATGCCATTCTGGCAACAATGGGTGGCCAGACTGCATTGAACCTTGCAATTGCTCTTGAAAGAGGAGGCATTCTGAAAAAGTATGGAATCAAAATCATCGGAACTGATGTTCCTAGCATACAGGTTGCGGAGGATAGAGAGAGATTCCATGAACTTATGGAGAAGATAAATGAACCTGTTGCACCATCCCTCCGGCTGTCTGCAGATAAATACTCCAGATTGAACAGGGAGATCAATTTCTTCCCAATAATTGTCAGAACTTCCTTCTCCCTCGGGGGGGCTTGGGGGGACAATTGTAAGGAACCTGGATGAACTGAACTCCCTGTGTGACGAATATTTCAGGATATATCCGGATCAGACCCTGGAGATTGAGAAGTCCCTCGAAGGTCTAAAGGAGCTGGAATATGAAGTCATCAGAGACAACGCGGGAAACTGCATTTCCATATGCAACATGGAAAATCTTGATCCCATGGGGGTGCATACAGGTGAAAGCATAGTCACTACACCTTCACTTACACTTAGCAATATCGATTACCAGAAATTAAGGAAATCCGCTATTCATGTCATATCAAGCATAGGCATACTTGGGGCGTGCAACATTCAATTTGCACTTGACTCTGAAAGCGGAAAGTATTATGTTGTGGAGGTGAACCCGAGAACCTCCAGATCCTCAGCCCTGGCATCTAAGGCATCTGGTTATCCCATAGCACGAATATCCGCTAAAATTGCTGTGGGATACAACCTCAATGAGATCATAAATCCAATTACAGGTAACACTTATGCGGCATTTGAGCCCTCTCTGGATTATGTTACTGTAAAGATTCCAAGATGGCCTTTTGACAAACTCCCCGTATCCAGGAAGATAGGAGTCCAGATGAAATCCATAGGGGAGGTTATGGGAATAGGGAGAACATTCGAGGAAGCACTGATGAAGGCAATTTCATCACTGGAAAACCAGGATTCCAGAAGGATCAGGATGCCTGTGGATGATTCCACACTTGAGGATCTTATCAGGGAGCCATCTGACCAGAGACTTTTTGCAATATTCGAAGCTCTCCTCCGAGGGTGGGCACCTGAAAAGGTTGCACAGATGTGCGGATACCCACGTTATTTCATCATAAAGATCAAAAATATAACCGATCTTCTCACAGAGATAACATACGGAGAGATGCCCGGCAATCTCCATGAACTGAAGTCTTCCGGGATATCGGATCTTGCAATTTCTGCATTTTCAGGATTAAGTGAGGAGTCCCTTACTGGAAGGAGATTTGAGCTTGGAATTCTCCCTGTGTACAAATCCATTGATACCTGTTCCGGAGAGTTTCCCGCAAGGACCCCGTACCTCTATTCCACATATGAGGTGGAGGACGAATTTACCGGTAGGGATGAGAGAGAAAGTGTTCTGATTATCGGCTCTGGCCCCAACAGAATAGCGCAGGGGCTTGAGTTTGACTATTCAGCTGTCAAGGCCGTCATGGATCTGAGAAAGAGAGGTTTCAGGGCAATAATGGTGAACAGCAACCCAGAGACAGTCTCAACGGATTTTGACATAAGTGATCTGCTGTTCTTTGAACCTCTTACTGTTGAATATATCTCCAATATAATAAGGAGAGAGTGGCCCTGCAGGGTTATTGTCCAGTTCTCGGGCCAGACGGGGCAGAATCTCATATCCAAGCTCTCGTCGATATTTGGGCCATCCATATTCCTTGGGACTTCCCCGGATTCTGTTGAAAGGATAGAGAGCAGGGACATGTTCTCTGAAGCCCTCCACAGAATGGGTATTTTGCAGCCCGAATTCAGGATTGTAAAAAGCATTGCTGAGGCTGAGCTGATCTCAGAGGAGGGTTTTCTTCCGGCCATTGCCAGAAGCAGCTTCGTGATTGGTGGTAGGGCAATGGACATTGTCTATACTGCGGATGACCTTGTTTCAAATATATCTGAAATCATCACGGCAAGGCCCGGATCCTCCGTACTGGTAAGCAGATACATTGCGGACGCCACTGAGATAGATGTGGATTTCATCTCTTCAAGGAATAATGTTTCAATCTGCGGCATTTGCAGGCATATTGAGGAGGCCGGCACCCATTCAGGAGATGCAACCATGCTTCTCTCACCTGATTTCCCTGACGTTTCTATGTTTGATAGAATTCTTGAGATATGCAGAAAAATGTCCGAGGAATTCAATCTGATTGGATTCTCTAACCTCCAGATTGCCATCAAGGATGGGCAGATATATGTGATTGAGCTGAACGCCAGATCAAGCAGGTCCCTCCCTTTTGTCTGCAAGGCTACAGGCAGGGACTGGATATCATTAGGTATTTCACTTATGCTGGGGCAGAGTATTCATTCTCCGCACGGTTCCGTTAAGAAGGTTTTTGCCAAAGTACCCTCTTTTCCTTTCAACCGCTTCCTGGATCTGGATACTGTTCTTGGACCGGAGATGAAGTCCACTGGTGAATCAATGTTCTGCGGTTCAACAGCTGAGGAGGCACTTGTCAAGTCAACCCTGTCCTTAAGAAGAAACCAGGCCGGAAGAAATTCTACCCTCATTTCTGTTAGGGATTCCGATAAACCCTATGCCCTGGAACTGGCAGAATTACTGCACAGATCAGGATTCAGGATATTTGCAACCCCGGGAACATACAGCTACCTCAAAGAGAATGGTATTCAGGCATTGGAGGTCTACAAGATAGAGGATATGCGTTCCCCCAGGGTTGATGAGATAATAAGGGGAGGAGAGGTTGGCATTGTGATAAACACACCTGAAAGCAGGAGAGGTTCCCTCAGGGACGGAAATGAGATAAGGAGACTATCCATAAGAAGCAACTGCCTTCTTGCAACAAACATGCGGCTGGCGGAGGCTATAGTTTCAAGTATGGTGTCAAAACCTGTTCTGAATTACATGGAGATTGGCGATTATGTCTGAAAAAAAGGCTAAAGGGTGGAAACCGGAAGAGGTAATTGAAATGCTTAATCTTATACAGAGCCAGTCACCCCCTCACCACTTTGAATTCCACGATCCTTTCTGGGTTCTCATAACCACCATTATGAGCCACAGGACAAGGGACGAGGTCACGGATGCGGCTGCCAGAAACCTCTTCAATAGGTACGGTGACTCAAGGCATCTTTCTGAGGCGGACTATGATGATGTTCTGAAACTGATAGGAAATGTAGGCTTCATGACAGTCAAGGCCCGCCGCGTGATTGAGGCAGCCAGAATTGTGGAGGAAAAATTTGGGGGGAAAGTCCCTGACAGCATGGAAGATCTCATGACTATCCCCGGAGTTGGAAGAAAGACAGCATCCGTTGTGCTTGCCGATTCCTTCCAAATTCCAGCCATTGCGGTGGATACCCATGTACACAGGGTATCTAACAGGATCGGGTGGGCACATTCCAGGGATCCTGAAGATACAGAGGTTCAGCTGAAAAAACTGATCCCTATAGAAAGATGGGTCGGATTCAATCCAATGATGGTTGAATTCGGAAAAAAGATTTGCCGGCCTGTTGGGCCGAAATGCAATGAGTGTTTAATAAATGCCCATTGCAGATACTATATGAAGATCAGACAGGGTTCGGCTTGATTTCTCCTTTGCTTCCTCTATGTTGCTGACTACTGTTTTCTTGAATTCAGGAAATTCCCTGGGTGATTTGGGATAAGAAGCATACAGTGCATTTAGGGATTTCATCTTCCCCATGACGTAAACAAGATTGGAGAATGCACTTATGTTCCTCGCACCCTTTAGAACCATTCTGAACTTTGAAGCAAGGCTCAACTCAGGCACAAGGCCAAGGGTGATGTCAGAAGCCTCCTTTGTGGTCAGGAATGTCCTCATCCCATAATTCAGTATGTCGTTGTTGAGGGACTGCAGATATATTCTGAATATTTCCATTCCGGCTGTTCTGTTTCCATAAGCCTCATTGAATTCTAAGTTGTACTTCCACAGCCCCGCGACCGATGTGTCGTTGTTGTCTATTGCAATGGCGGCATTTTCTCCCGCAAGTACACCAGATATGAGAGCAGGCCCTATGCCTCCTGCACTGATTGGGTTCGGCATGACCATACTGTCTCCTGCACCCATGTATCCGTCGAATACAAGGCTCTCCATCTGCCTTCTGACAGGTACAGACCAGTTGCCCTTCCCATTATTATTCTTATTCCAGACTCTTGTATTTTTGAGAACAGGGTTCCACCGGACGTAGTTATCTATCAGGGACTGGAGGTTGTCTGTCTTCCCCATCTTCTTGTTCCTTATTTCAAGGCTCTTCTTCTGCACACCCAGCCCTATGTTGACCTTGTTCCCGCTCTTCGGAAATACCCATCCGTAGCCGCCTGGGGCCAGTTCATTGTTCAGGTGTATGAGTGCATTGTCCGGGTCGTAGTAGTTGAGATCATCATGATCCTTTTCGAACTCGTATATGTATCGGCCGGTAGATTCTATATCATCTATGTCTATCTTTCTGTCCACAAATATATTTTCAGGGAGGTTCCGCCTGATAACTGTTGAAATCCCGAGGGCATCAATCACAACCTTAGCCCTGTATTCCTTCTCCTCTTTCTTTCCCTCCTTTCCCCTTATTCCTACGACTCTGTTCTCCTGAATAATTGGCCCGGTGACCTCAAAATCATTCATGTATGTGGCCCCTGCCTGCTTTGCCAGCTGCAGAAGCTTCGACTCGAATTCAGGCCTGTCAAGTGTGTAACCAAGGCCATCAAAGAGAAATCTTGTCTTGAGATCCGGTGATACGGCATAAACACCATCCACCCTTCGGTCAAGTTCAGGCTGCCCGAACTTTACCTTAAGCCTGTTCTGGACAAAATTTATGTGGGAACCTGCAACGGCATCTCCGCAAACCCATCCCCAGGTTGTCTTTTTCCCTACCTCCGGTTCCGGATTTCTGTCCAGAAGCAGGACGTTTTTTCCAGCACGGGCCGCAGCAGTGGCTGCAAGGGAACCGGCCAGACCGGATCCTGCAACAATAATATCATAGTCTGTTCCATTACTCATGAATACCTACTGGGCTCTGAATGAGGCAGCGGATATAAAATTTCCCAAAATTCTGATATTGCTGAAGGAACACGATTATCTGTATTTTCGATCTAAATGTAAGATGGCATGGATTCACGGGCATACTTCTCCAGCCTATCCCTGTCATCAGGATGGGCTATTGATATCAAAGCCTTTGCCCTTTCCCTTATGCTGAGGCCGTGCAGGTTCACTGCACCATTTTCAGTAACAACATACTGGACATGATTTCTTGTGGTAGTGACGCCAGAACCGGGCTCAAGAAATGGGACTATCTTCGGTATCCCTTTTTCTGTCCTTGAGCGAAGTGCAAATATTGACTTCCCACCCTGAGAAAGAGAGGCCCCACGAACAAAGTCCATCTGCCCTCCAACTCCTGAGATTATGCGCGGCCCCACAGATTCTGCATTTACCTGCCCTGTTATGTCCATTGAGAGGCATGTGTTTATACTGGTCATCCTGTAATTCCTCCGAATGACTGAAGTGTCATTTGTGTAATCCACATCCATGAACAGGATGGATGGATTATCATTCAGGAATCTGTAAAGTTCTGATGATCCCTTTGCAAATGTGGCAACGGACCTTCCACGATCTATGGATTTAAGGCTGTTGTTCACTGCTCCTGACTCAGAGAGCCTGTACATTCCGTTTGAGAACAGCTCAGTGTGTATCCCCAGATTCTGATGTGCTTCCAGTGACTCTATAGCGCAGTCAGAGACGTTCCCTATGCCGGCCTGTATGGTTGCCCCGTTTTCAACCAGCTCTGATACCCTCTCACCTATTTCCCTGTCCACCTTATCCGCTTTCTTTGGGAGATATTCCGGCATGTCTGAATAATTTTCAATAGAGATTGATAAGTCTGATTTCCTGACAAGATTGTTTCCAAATGTTCTTGGCATTCTCCTGTTGATCTCTCCCACCACAATTCTTGCCGATTCCATTGCTGACCGCATCTCCAGAACATTTGGGCCGAGGGAATGGTAGCCTTTAGAATCTTCAGGGGAGAGGCCTACAACAGTGAGATCCGGCTTTATTACGTTCCTTATCATCCATGGTATTTCAGAAAGGAAAACGGGCATATACTCTGTGCCTCCGGAGGCCACTGCCTTTCTCATATTCTGGCCGACGAACAGGGAATGGTCCCTGACTCTCTTTTCTTCAACTGCCTTCAGATAATCTTCCGGCGGGGATATTTCTATGTGGTAAATGTCCGGGCAAAAGCCCTCACTTGACAGAGAGGCTATTTTCTCCAGAACGGATATTGGAGTGCATGGTGCACCATGGATATAGATCCTTTTGGCTTTCTTCAGAATTTCTGTGAGATCATCACTGTATCTTGGGTCCATTATGAGTCAATTGAAAACAATATATATTGTTGCTTTTGAATTCAGGAAAGAAGGTTTAATCACTTTCCAGAGGTTTATGAGATTATGGCAGATTACGACGTTCTTATCTATGGGGCAGGCCCATCCGGTTCATATCTTGGAAGGTTGCTCTCCGAGAAAGGTATAAAGACTGCCATATTCGATCCCAGACAGGAAATCGGAATCCCGCTTTATTCAGGAGAAGGCTCCAGTTCTTCCATAGTTACGGAAAGATTCCGCATTGATGCTGGGAAAACAAAACTGACCCCTATTGATTATGTGGAATTTTCCTTCACATATCCTGATAATGGTGTGAGGCCCATAATAATGCGTTCTTACAGTAAGGAAGGGATAGACTGCACAATAGACAGGGATAAACTCGATAAGGAAATGGCCTCTCTTGCTGCAATTTCCGGTTGTGAATTGAGCATCAGAAAGAGGATCGAATCTGTCACATCGGAAAAGGATGGGTTCAGAGTTAGATTCTCTGGTAGGGAAAGAACTGATGCTGATGCCAGGATTGTTGTAAGGGCTGACGGCCCGGAACCTGGCATTATTAGGGATGGGTGCACTGTTGTTACCCTCTGTTCGGGAAGGAAATATTCCGCCCATGATTATGCGTCATTCATAGCTCTGGGGTTTGGTGGAGGGAGGTATGTGCAGGATCTCTCACATGGAGATGGCTACAGGACTGCAGTTATAGAGGGAGAGATGAATGAGGCCGAAAATAGAGGATGGATCACCAGGCACACAATGGACGCTCTGATGCTCTATGAGCCTTTTCCAAACCAGGAAGGGCAGATAAATATAGGATCAAGGGCGGTCGGCCAGGATCCAGTTTTTCTCAATGGGCTCAACTACGCAGCCATTACTGCAGAAATGGCCAGAGATTCAATTTTATCTGGGCTGGATTCGAGCGACCCATTGAAAGCCATAGATATTTATTCCGGCAAATTTAGGAAAATTGAAAGTGAATATCACAGGAATGCAGAGATCTGGAAAAGGATCAAGGCACTAGACAGAAAAAGGATACATGAACTCCAGGAAAAAATGTCAGAGTTGGAGTTCAATTCCATAGGCATCAATGGTTTGTTCTACAACAGGGACGCACCAATTGAGTCCATGCTCACTGATTTTCGCTGAATTCGGGAATATTTTCAAGGCTGAAGTTTCCACCCCTTATCTGATTCTTCAGAAGTTTCTTGAAACCACGGTTTCCCTTCATTGCCTTGACATTCTTTTTCATGGCCTTGAATTCTCTGAGAAGGCTTCTGATCTCCTCCTCTGATCTGCCGGATCCCCTTGATATTCTTGATATCCTCTTGGAATTTATTATATCCGGCTCCTCCAGCTCCCTGAATGTCATGGAATCCATGATAAAACGGTAATGCTGAAGTTTGTTCTGGGCAGTCTCAATATCCTGGTCTCCGATCTTTGATGCCCCCGGGATCTTTGTTAGTGGGAGGGCATCAAACATCTTTCTCATCAGACCGGGTTGGGCGAATTTCTCCCAGATCTCATACATGTCCTTCAGATTGAACTTTCCGGACATCAGCTTGTTCATGGACTCTTCAGCCTGCTCCTCTGTGATCTGAGTGTCCTTGAATGCCTCCATCAGTGTTTCCAGATCACCGAGGCCCAGCAACCTTGAAAGGAATTTCTTTGGGTTGAAGATTTCAAGATCATCAAGGTGTTCACCTGTTCCAATAAAGTATACCGGAGAATGTATCTGTGCAACAGCGCTAAGGGCACCTCCGCCCTTCCCGGTTCCATCCATCTTTGTAATAATCACACCTGTTATTCCGGCAGCATCATTCATTGCCCTGGCCTGGTTTCCTGCCTGCTGCCCTACAGTCGCATCCATAACGAGAAGGACCTCATCCGGCCTGAACTTATCCTTGATACCCCGAATCTCCTTGATAAGATCGTCATTTAGCGAGTCCCTTCCGCTTGTATCTATTATCTTTACCTGCATTTCAGCCAGTTTTTCCATTCCGTGCTTTATAATCTTCTCAGGGTCCTTGTTCCCCCTTTCTCCGTAGAATGGTACATTGATCGATCTGGCTATCTGTTCCAGCTGATCATAGGCACCTGGTCTGTGTATATCCGCTGCTATAAGGCCAACATTCAGCCCCTTCCTGTGAAAGAATTTTGCCAGTTTTCCTGCTGATGTTGTCTTTCCCTGTCCGTAAAGTCCCACAAGCATGATGGTCTGAGGCTCAATCTTCAGGGAAGATGCCTCCCCAAGGATTCCCAGCAACTCCTCATATATGATCTTGATCATGTAGTCCTGGGCAGTCATTCCCGCTGGCGGCTTCTCCTCAGAAGCACGCTTTTCAAGCCTTGAAGACAGATCGAGAACAAGCTTGACATTAACATCGGATTTTAGAAGAGCCCTCTGGACATCCTTCACAACATCCTTTATTGTGTCTCTGTCAATGTAAGTTGAACCAGATATCTTTCTGAGGGTTTCCCTCAGAGAGCTCGAAAGACCTTCCAGAACCATGGGTTAAGAATGAAACAGCTCTTTTAAGCCTTTTCTATTGAACTCAGGCATAGTCTCTCCATCTGTGGCCGCAGTGCGAGCAGGTATAGAATTTTGTCTCCGGCTCATCTGCCGATCTGGTCTGCTTCAGGAGATAATAAGCCCCCTGTTCATGGCATTTAGGGCATACTGCATCTGAATCAAGAGGTTCAGTCTGTTTTTCCTCTCTTATGATTATTATCTCTTTCTCACTTCCTTTTGTTACGATCTTTGAATCAGATCCAGTACCTGGAGATTTTGTAAATCCACAGTTTGGGCATACCTGCCTTCCAGATGCGCTGGTCATGAGTGAACCGCATTTAGGGCAAAACATAGAAGTATTGTATTTTCTAAAGCTATTTAATTGTGACGAATTCTGAAAGTGGCAGTGATATGAATCATAAACATTTTTAAGAGATTATTCATGTTAAGATATGTCTGGATACGACGAGGCTCAAATACCTGAGATTCTGAAAAATTACAGGAATGTTGCTGTTGTGGGATTATCGGATAAGAGTGATCGGGACAGTTACAGAGTGGCAAAATACCTGATGGCTCATGGATACAGGATTATTCCTGTAAACCCTGCAATAGAGAGTTGGGAGGGGATCAAATCATATCCTGCTGTTTCATCCATTCCCCCGGATGTAAAGGTGGAAATCGTCGACGTGTTCAGAAAGCCTGAGGCAGCTCTTGATATTGTAAGGGATTCACTTTCGAGATCCCCAAAGGTTCTGTGGCTGCAGGAAGGGGTCGTGAATTCAGATGCTGCTGACCTGGCAAAGGAGAATGGGATCAGGGTCGTTATGGACCGGTGCATGATGAAGGAGCATAACAGACTGAAAAACTAGCNNTAATTGAGANCTATTCCATTGATCCAGGCCTAAATGGGATCATTTATTTTACTCTGAGTTATCTGGCCTGTAGATGTCGGGGTA
>ACXJ01011284.1_pt1 | contig 14106 bp, 12 predicted proteins | sample 870861 | NCBI WGS metagenome assembly ACXJ01 (sample SAMN02954270, study PRJNA29437) | mine drainage metagenome | biome: terrestrial; feature: Richmond mine; material: biofilm; isolation source: combined biofilm from UBA (pink subaerial biofilm) and UBA BS (thick... ... | reverse complement strand
TTCAGATCGGCTGTACTAAACAANNNATCAACCCCAAGCTGAGTTAGTAAATTAGAAATATTGTACGTGACAAAGTAGGCAGACATTAAAGTTGAATTAGTAGCCATTAGTTGATTTCTGGCACTGTTATTGGATTGCATAGTTCCATATACATTATACATTGATCCAGTTTTCCCTATGAACCCACCGGCAAAGGAATATGTGCTATTTTGATCTGTATAGAAATTTCTATCCGAATTCAACACCTGAGTAGCGAAACCCTCGGCAAATGCCTTATCAATTGAAGGTTGAGGCGCGACTTTCTCATCATTGTTTAGATTTCCTGAATGCATAACAGGAATAGAAAATGAAAGTACTACAAGTAAGGTTAGTATAAGAATTAGGGCCATTTTAACAGTATCCTTATTTTCTTTAACCTGCTCTTTTTCCACGGTCTTTCCAGTATCTTTTTTCTCCTTCTTAGCGTATCTATTAATCAGATACCCTACAAGCATAGCAACTATGGCAACTATAAGAAAATCTTCAATCGCCTGTAAAAGCAATTCTCTGAAGAGAATTGGTCCATATGTTGTTACCATTGTACTTATTGTCGAAGTAGAAAACGATCCTGATGAACTGGAAAGTGGATTAGAAGTTCCCTTTCCGAGGAAAGAGGAAATTGTACTTAGTATCCTTTCAATTAGGGGCTCTGATAGTATGGCGGTCATGGAACTTCCCTTTGGGACAGGGGGAAGACCTGAATTTGTTACACCACTTACTGAGGTTGAAGTGGTTAGTTTCAGCAGTGAGCTTAATGCACTGGTTTCATTGAACAGTATGAAGTATAGAGAAATACCCATTACCGATAATATTGATGCGTAAATAGAAGCAGTAGATATGAATGCCTTTCTGCCTTTTCTTGCCCCCACTCCAACTGCAATTCCTGTAAGGATAAATATGGGAATCAATATGGTCTCCTTTAATGGATTTCCCAGTAGAAACAATAAAAGTCCTGAAATTATTACAAGAGGCGTCCCAAAGGATGGCCCCATCCACTGAATCAGAGGTTTGTAATAAACTGTTAGATAATAATAGCTTGAGAATAAAACAATACCGAGTCCTAATAAGTATGATTTTAACTTACCAACGGGTGTATATAATTAACCTTATTATAAATTTTATATAAATGAAGGGTTCAAAATCAATGCCAAAACTGCCAGTATATAATCAAGATCATAAAAGAAATAAACAAAGTCGAAAGATAAAAACTTATTTTCACATCCTTTAAATTATATTATTACGAAACTTTTTTTATTATTTTTGCTGGATTTCCTCCAACCAAAACATCTTGAAGGACATCTTTGGTAACCACAGAGCCAGACGCAATTACTGCTCTGTTTCCAATGTTCACTCCGGGATTTATTATCGCACCTCCNCCTATCCAAACATCATCGCCAATAGTCACTGNTTTTCCGAATTCAATACCTCTTCTTCTTACCTGACTATCCAAGGAATGGGATGCTGTGTATATATGAACTGAAGGTCCAAGCAGTACATTGTTTCCTATGGTTACCCTGCAAACATCAAGGATGACACAGTTATAGTTTGCATAGAACATATCCCCAATTTCTATATTATACCCATAATCACAGCGAAAAATAGGCTCAATATATGGGGTCACTCCAACCTTATCAAAAAATCCTTTAAGAATTCTATTTCTTCTAGAAACCTCATTGACAGGGATTGTGTTGAATTCATCCAGGATCCTTCTCGCATTTTCTCTGTCTTCAGCGAGCTGAGCATCACCTGAATAGTACGGCTCTCCAGAAATCATTTTTGCCTTTTCACTCAATTTATCTTTATCTGCCATACACAAAGAATTATACCTGTCCTAATAAAACAATAACAACTTATATAACGCCGGGAGAGAGATTCGAACTCCCGATCCACAAAGGGAACCAGATCTCAAGTCTGGCGCCGTACCACTGGGCCACCCCGGCAAACCTGTATGCCAAACCGCTTTAAATGTAAACAATATAATGATAGACAGTAAAGAGATAAACTTCTTTATCTTCTTAATCTGTCATTTGCTCTTATGGAAGGTCTGCTCTTTGCTGATCCCTGTCTTCCTGTTCTCAGCCCCCTTCCTTTGTAACCAGCTGATGTGAGACCCCTGTATACTCTGCCCTTGTTTTGTGGTTCAGAAATCCATGAGATTCTCTTATCGTTGTAAATGGTTGGCTGGTTTTTATCCACAAGAATAATCTCATAGTACTTGTAGAACCCATCTTCTCCAACGTAATAGGAGTTCAGAACTTCAGTATTTGGATATCTATCTGCAGCCCTTTCTTCTGCGATCCACTGAATGCTCTTTTTTCTTGTGAGTTTGCTATATGCCAGTCTTCTTGGTCTCCTTCCTCCCATTATTTTAGGTCTGTTTGACCCTCCTCTTCTGACTCTTGATCTTACCACTATATACCCTAACTTTGCCTTATATCCAAGTGATCTTGCTCTATCCAGTCTGGTAGGATGTTCCAGCCTTTCTATGGAATTTCCCTTCCTCCAGTCTATCATCCTTTCTCTCTGAAACAACAGGATTTCAGACTTCTTTGGATTCTTCCACGTTTCTGCGATTTTGCCATATAGATTTGAATGATTAACCATTTCTTTCTACCCTTAAGTAATGTAATGGTGATATGAAGCTATAATAAATAATTTTATGGTATTTGTAGATCTAAATTCTGTTTTAGCTCTTAAAAATAAGTGATTTGGTAGAAACTTGCAGTAGCGTTTGAATCTCTTAAATAATCAAAAGCATTTTTAAATATTCTGATATACAGAAACGTGAAAGGTTCACCATACAGGAAAAGATATATTCTCATAGAGTTTTCAGAAATGAAATCCGCAGATTACCTTTCCATGGAATGCAGGAGGATTTTCAACACAAGAGAAAAATACAGGGACAGGTCATTTATTATAATTAAAACCGACCAGTTCCTTAAGGATCAGGTTTGCACCTTTGTAGAGCAGAGAATCAGGGGTGTCAGGATAATAACCGTAAGTGGAACAATAAAGAAATGTAAGAGAACGATGGGCGCACTAGTCAATGAACATCTCCAGATCATTTAGATCAAGAGTTTCGATAGCCTTAAAACTTCCACCGGATACAAATCTTGAGTTATGTTTATCAGCTTCATTATTAATGTAGTTCAAAAGTTCAACGGTAAAACCTTTCCTTAATCTGGACATAACCTTTAACACTCCTCTCATTTCATATGCCTCCTCTTTTGACATATGTAATATTTTTGATAGGTCCTCTGCAACAAGGTTTCTCGACCCTCTGCTCTTTTTTGTTTTGCTCATCTGGCTGAGGTAATTTGAGAACTTGAATGGAATAAACACCCCTGTTTTACCCTTAAATCTGGTAGCAAATAATGCCTCAAGATCTTTAACATAAACGAGCATTCTATAGTAATTATACCTGTGCGCAAACCAGTTCATTTGATCAATAACCGATATATAATCGAAAGCATCAAGTGCGCTTTCAAGGTTTTTTGCCTGGGAAAAAACATTTTGTGATACCCAAAGGAGAATCTGTCCTGAGTCTGAATCAGAACTGTCAATAAGGGAAACATTATCAGAATAATTGTCCCTGTGAAATATTCCAGAAAGAGTGTCCCAGATAATTGACTGTTCATCTCTATTACCAGCACTTATAAGAGATTCTGACTGTGACAGTACGTAAGCTTCAGCATCATTGATTGAAGCCCTTATGTCAGGCAAATCTCCCTCTATAATTTTTTCCAGTGTTACTCTCTGGGGCTTAAGACCCAGTCTTGAGCTGACTTCCAATATTCTATTAGTAAGAGTTGTCACAATATTTCTATACTCTGTCCCACCTTTTCTTGAAAATATTTTCTTTATTTCTACAACTTCGCACAGGTTTATTATGGTTGCAGCATTAGATCCTTTTCTGTACCTGAAATTTGCAAAATCATTCATCGTGATGATTATGGGAATCGATGTATTTTTTAGAATGTCAACAATTGCCCTGTATCCACCACTTTCTCCTGTACCTCCTTTTGTACTCCTTTCATAGATATTGTCTGCTTCATCAATCAATCCTGCTTTCTTTCTGCTTCCTTCTTCGTCCCATGTCAGGTCCTTATAAAGGGAAAACATTCCTATGGTTCTTTTAATGAAATCTTCAGTTCTCCCCTCTGATCCATTAATCTCGATAATATCCCAGCCTTTGCTGTTGGAAAGAGCATATGCTATGGAAGTCTTTCCAAGTCCAGGCGGTCCAGCTAGTATGAGTCCTCTCTTTTCAGGTTTACCACTATCCCATGAATCAGCCCAGGCCTGAATTTTTGTTCTATCTTCTTTTATAAGAAATACCTGATCAAAAGTCCTGGGTCTGAGTTCCTCATTCAATATGCCCATTTAATTTCAGCATTGCTAGACTGGTTAATAATTTCTTCCATAGATCATTTCAATATATCAGAAAGAAATTTCCTAAAGTGAAAAGGTTAGTCTCATACAGTCCTCTGAGGGTTAGTTTTCTTGGTGGAGGAACAGACATTTCTCCATTTCTTGAACAGCATGGAAGCAGGGTATTCAACACCACCATAGATCATGGGGTACAAGTAATTTACACACCGGACAGTTACCCTCTGGAGGTATCTTCAAGAGACTTTCTTAAAACTGTAATAATGGGAAATGAGCATGGAAAAAATTTTCAGAACAAAATTCTGGACCTTCTTTCAGATTATGGAATTAAAAGCGGAAAGATCTATATAAACGGGGAGGTACCACCAGGTTCCGGACTTGCTTCTTCAAGCGCAATGGTAACCGCATTGATGAGAATCATACTGGAAATCAGAAATGAATATGAAGATCCAATGCAGCTTGCAAGAATCTCCTATGAAAAGGAGAGGAATTTCTTTGGAATAACCCTGGGTATTCAGGACCCATATGCCATATCACTGGGCGGTTTCAAATACATGGAATCGGATGGAAGTAAAATTAATGTGAAAAAATATGAAAGAAACAAGTTTCTTGAGAGCATAGGAGATGGCATGCTCATATGCTACACCGGTGGTACAAGGGAGAGTTCAGAGGTACTGAAGAATCAGGTTGAAAAGTCCTCACAGAATGATTCTGGAACAATTGAGAAGTTGCAAAAGATAAGTGATCTCACGGCAAAACTTGTTAAATCAGTACAGGAAAAAGATTACAGTACTTTCACAGAACTGATCAATGAAGGATGGAATGTAAAGAAGACTCTGAGTGAAAAGGTCACAAGCAGTGCGGTGAATAATATAATAACTACTGCTCTGAAAAATGGCGCAGACTGCGCGCGGTTGCTTGGAGGAGGAAATCAGGGATTTGTACTGGCAATCGGAAAGCCAGATAGGCTCTGGGAAATGCAGCGTTCACTTATGGGGCTTTCTGATTTTGTGGTTAGGGTCAAACCAACCACAAGGGGAACGTTCATTACCAACGAAGAGCAGTAAGCTAAACCATATGCACAAAAAGTTTACCTTAATCATTATTTATGCTCATTTCATACAGTATGTTTTTCAGGCTATCATATATTCTAAAAGTAAGACCCCATACTATGTCTCCATTCCATTTGATATAATCTCCCATACGCTCGTCATGGGCTCTGACTTCTGAACCAAGCTTATACCATCCTCCCCTCTCTATCTCTGAATCAGGATTGACTGTTAGCATCTCCTCGCATATATAAACAAAAGGATGAACATTTATGGATGAAGATCGCACCGGGTGGAATACTTTGTGCTCAAATTGAAAATAGACAAACTGCTCCTCAATTCCAGTCTCTTCCCTCAATTCCCTTAGGGATGCTTTGTATGGAGTTTCACCCTCCTTAACAAATCCACCAGGAAAGCACATATCTCCAGACCATGGATCATCAGGCCTTGCTCTTCTCTTAAGAAGCAGTAAATGACCATGGCTCAGGAGTAAGCTTACTGCAGTTTCATTTCTGGCGACCATATTGACATGATGCTCCGGGAATAAATTATCTTTTTTAAATCTCTTAATCATTAATAGAGAATGTGAAATCTGATTTATCATGGTATTAACATCACGTTAAATAAACGGTATAATTCTGAAATGTTTATATAGAAGTTTATTTTTACTATGTGATTACAATGATGGGAGGACAACCAATATTCATATTAAAAGAAGGTTCCAAAAGAGAAACCGGAAGAGACGCGATGAAGGCAAATATTGACGCTGCAAAGGGTATTGCCGCTGCAGTAAGAACAAGCCTGGGACCAAGAGGAATGGACAAAATGCTTGTAGATTCACTTGGCGACATAGTCATAACAAACGATGGAGTAACCATTCTAAAGGAAATGGATGTAGAACATCCAGCAGCAAAAATGATGGTTGAAGTATCCAAAACTCAGGATTCTATGGTAGGAGATGGAACCACAACCGCTGTTGTGATTGCCGGTGCGTTACTTCAGGAAGCCGAGTCCCTGATTAACCAGAATGTCCATCCAACAGTTATAGCTGAAGGATATAGGATGGCTGCCCAGAAAGCAAAAGACATTCTAGAGGCTGCAAGCACACCCGTAAAGATTGATGATAAGGCAAAGATCGTTAAGATGGCAGAAACTTCCCTTAGCAGCAAGTCTGCAACAGGAAGTAAGGTAAAACTCGCTGATATTTCATACGAAACAATAAAAGCAGTGGCAGAGAAGACAGAAGAAGGATACAAGGTAGACATGGATAATGTGCAGATTGTCAAGAAGCAGGGTGGAGATATCGACGATACAGAACTCATATATGGTATAATAGTTGACAAGGAGAAAGTTCACCCAGGAATGCCAGATGAGGTGAAAAATGCAAAAATCGCCGTTATGGATGCAGCTCTGGAAATCAAGAAACCCGAATTCGACACAAATCTAAAAATTGATGATCCAACCATGATACAGAAGTTTCTTTCACAGGAAGAACAAATGCTTAAGGAAATGGTCAAGAAAGTTAAAGAGACCGGTGCAAATGTTCTCATTACTCAGAAAGGAATAGATGATCTGGCACAGCATTATCTCTCAAAGGAGGGAATATATGCAGTGAGAAGAGTCAAGAAGAGTGACATTGAGAAGCTATCAAAGGCAACTGGTGCATCAATAGCATCATCAGTTGATGAACTTTCACCATCTGACCTTGGAAACGCTGCATCAGTAGAGCAGGTTAAAATTGGCGATGACTACATGACCTTTGTCACAGGATGCAAGAACCCAAAGGCTGTGAGTCTTCTCATAAGAGGCGGAACAGAACATGTAGTTGACGAAATAGAAAGATCCATGGTAGATTCAATTCATGTTGTTGCTGCAGTAATAGAGGATGGTAAGTATGTGGCAGGCGGTGGAGCATCAGCCGTTGATATTGCAGTAAAGATGAGAGATTATGCAACTCAGGTTGGAGGCAGACAGCAGCTCGCCATAGAGAAATTTGCAAATGCAATGGAAGAAATACCAAGAGCACTCGCTGAAAACGCTGGAATAAACGCAATTGACATATTGATAAATCTAAGAACTGCTCATGCTAAGGGAAAAGTGTCATACGGTCTTAATCTGTACACAGGAGAGATAGAGGATATGACAAAAGCTGGAATAATTGAGCCTATTAGAGTTGGAAGACAGGCAATTGATGCAGCTACTGAAGCGGCAGTAATGATCCTGAGAATAGACGATGTCATTGCAACAAAAGGATCCGGCAGTGCCTCACCACCAGGTGGAGCACCAGGCGGAATGGGCGGCGAAGATTAATCTTTAAACTATTAATACAACCTTTTAATATACGCTAAATTGCTTTCTAATAAATCTCCCGCTATATTTTTTCAAACTTTCATCTCATCACTATTAGGCTATATTGCACTTTTTTTTATTAACCGTTACATTGGCCCTGTTTACTGGGGATATCTCAGTTATGCCCTAGCATTCGGTGCTCTTTTTTCACTGGTTACCGATCTTGGTTTTAACACAACATATGTAAAATTTATATCCGGAAAGGGTGACACAGCTGAAGATATGGGAGCATATCTTGTAATTAAGGTAGTTTTAAACGTAATTTATGTTGCTGTAGTTTTAGGTTCTTTATTATTCTGGACAGATGTCTTAAAAAGGGGTTTTCAGAACCCTATAGAATACTGGACAATTATTGCAGTAATTCCTTACTATACTATTTTGAACATTATGCCTGTATTCAACAATTATTACAAGGCCAATATGCAATCATACAACATAGCAATGCCACGATTGATAGAATCCGTTTTCAGGAATTCTATATTTATTGGGATAGGGGTCCTTTACTATTTGCATATAGAAGGCTCACTTGGGGCAGGAATTACTGTAATATTGGCTCTCCTCTATAGCATTTCATATCTTATTTACATCATATTACTGTGGCTTCATGGGCGTCCATGGGGTTTCAAGAAGCCAGCAGTTGAGACAATTAAAAAGTACATAAAATTTGCAATTCCACTTGCTTTTGCAACAAGTATAGGAATTGTAAATGGAAACATTGATAAGATCATCGTCCAGTTCTTCTGGGGAGCCGTAGCAACTGGGGCACTTTACACAGATCAGAGATTAATCTCAATAATAGCAACTCTAACTGGGCCAGTTACTATATTTCTTCTTCCATTACTAATGAGAAACCTTGAGGATACCAAGGAGATTCAGAATACAAAAATAATGGAATATGAAAGAATTCTATCACTTATCTCAGCTCCCTTTGCTATGATACTGTTTTTTCTGTCCCCATTCATCCTTAACATATATAACGCAAGATATCTGATGTATGCATCATCACTTAGCATAATAGCAGTTGGAGGATATGTTGGCGCTTTAACATATCCATTTTCCAGTTCCATAATATCAAAGGGAAAGCAGCATATGGTTGCATGGATATCTCTGAGTGGAATAATCCTAAACATCATATTAAACGTCATACTCATACCCACTACCATTCTTGGATTCAGATTAGGATCACTTGGTGTTGAAGGAGCTACCATAAGTTACACGGCAGCTAATTTTTTAGTATATTTTCTTTACAAGGAATATTTCAGGAAGATAAATGAGACCAGGACAAGGTCCGCTGCTGTTATCCATATTGTTGTAGCTTTTCCCAGCGCTTTGGTGTTATTACTTTCTGCGATCTACTTAAAGCCCTACTCATTCATAGTACTGTTTCCAGTTATACTATTGAGTCTGTTACTATATTTAATAATGAGTCTATCACTAAAAGAAATAACTACTGGACAGATTAAAATGCTTATAAGGAATTTGATCCCCAGGAAAGATCAGTGAATCCATGGTATTTACTTTCATATTTACCACTTTAGATATAATCTAAATCAAATTTTATGTATAAATATATCCGTATAATTCGTTATTATAGAACATGAAAATTTATTGTAGGAATAAGGGTTTTAAAAAAATTCTTTGATTTAGATAAACTCTTTTCCTATAGATTCTCTCGCTATTATCTGTTTCATTATTTCCCTGGAACCTTCTGCAAGCTGGAAAGATCTGATTCCTCTCAGTGAATACTCTTCAGGGCAGTCTGTTGAATACCCAAAGGCTCCCTGCCATTGTAACGCATCATTTACAGCATCAAATCCCCAGGTTGTTGAGAGTAACTTTGCCTTGGCAATTTCCTTACTTACCTGAAATCTTGTAAATTTGTGATATTTCTGTTCCTGCTCATAAACCCACAATGCCCTGTATCCCATATCAAGTGCTGTTTCCATTTTAGCCACATTGTCTGCAACCTGAAACTGTAATCCCTGAAACTTTGTGAGAGATTTTCCAAAAGCTACCCTCTGTTTCATGTAATCTATACCACGATTTATAGACTCAAGGGCAGTACCAGCACTTATTACTGAAATTAGGGCTCTCGCAAATTCAAATCCTTCATGAATAATCTTGAAACCTTCGTTCTCCTTTCCAATGAGATAGTGTTCAGGCACTTCATAGTCTTTTATTCTGAATGCTCCCCAGCTTGATCCTTCTCTGCCCATTTCCTCCAGATAGGTTATATCAAAATGCTCCTGAGAATAAGGTAGGAATATGAGGGAAGTTCCAGAGGTTCCCGGTTTTTCTGGCGCTGTTTTTGTTACTGTTACATAACCGCCTCCCATTTCCTTTATATCTCTTACCAGGCTTATGTAACTTTTTTCACCGTTAACCACATACCCTCTGCTATTTTTTTTCGCCACAGTGGTCATGGATGCTACGTCAGATCCAAAATTCGGTTCTGTTGAAGCAATTCCTATTATCTTCTTACCCTTAGCAACATCTGGTAAATATTCATTCTTTAACTTTTCGCTTCCATATTTTGAAATAAGATATGACCACGCATTATCCACAAGGAAAAATACTGGTATTGAAACAGTAGGGTCCGATCTTCCAATTTCTTCCGCAACTATACCAACTGTTACAGCATCATAACCTGGACCACCATATTTTTCAGGGATTGTCATTCCCAGTATTCCAAGCTCACCCATTCCTTTTATAATTTCAGAAGGAATCCTTCTGTTCTTTATCATTTCCTTAATTCTTGGCTTGATCTCCCTGTTGCAGAATTCTCTGACTGTTGTCCTTAAGAGTTCCTGCTCCTCTGTGAAAGTGTAATCTAACATCCATAGCATATACTTTTATGGAATAAAAATAAGTATGTGTTTATATGCTTTCAAAATTTATCTTTGATTTTGAGGGGTCTTTTGCCAGCAGAGATACTCTGCTTTCCTTCCTTTCTGCAGTTACTTCATAGCCAACCTTTTCACCAAGTTTAACAGTAAAATCCATAATATCATTATGTGAGGGCATGTTGTCGATTGACAGCCTTGCTATGGATTGCCCAACATGAACATATCCCTTAGATTCTATGAAATCAGGTTGCGCAATACTATCCATCTTTGCATATTCATCAATGAATGGCATGTTGAAGTCCTTGACCAGTGTGTGTCTTATTACCTTTCTTGTGTCGAGTGAAGGCATGAGTTCAAGAGTCTTCTGGAAATTTTCCCATGCATTTCCCATTGCTGGATTAAGCAGTTCGTTAAACGTCTTCTTGTCTGGTCCAGCTGTTGTTACATACAGTTGAGTAGGCAATGGATTAAGTTTCTCCAGAACCATTGGAAGTGTTCCATTGGTCACGAGGAATGTTGACATGCCCCTCTTATGGGCCAGTTTTATAAATTCGCCCAGTCTTGTATACAAAGTAGGTTCTCCAGTAAGTGATATGGCGATGTGTTTTGGATTTGATGCTTCTTTCCACTTTTCTTCTGTAACCCTAGGATTACCCTTGAATCCGGAAATCAATTTTAGATGTGCTTTTATGCTCTCATTCAGTATAAACTCAGGATCGTCCTCATCACCTATATGCATGCTGTCAAACCCATTGAATCTCCAGCAAAATGAGCAATTTTCGGTACATGAATTGAGAGCCGGAGTCATCTGAATGCATTGATGTGAGTTAATTCCATAAAACGTTCCCTTATAACAGGATGCACCTCCAGTCATCTCGCTTTTTGTCCAGTGGCACACCTTAACTGCTGAATGTTTCCCTACCAGACCGTAATGCTGCTTCTTGTATACCTGGGCGTATTTATTCTCCATCACATTGAAGAAAAGGTAATCCGTGTATATAAGTGTTCATAGACAATTCACCATATTACTCTCAAACACTGTTTGTATATATCATTTGAATTGGATGATAGAATTAATAATAATGGTGCAATCATTAACTATGGCAAATAACAGTTTATGGATTACCACATCTCCCGGTGATGATGCTCCGGAAGAGTTTTATGCTGTAATAGAAACACCGAAGGGAAGCAGGAATAAGTACGAGGTCAATAAAGAGGGTCCTGGAATTATGCTTGATAGGGTTCTCCACTCTTCAGTTATGTATCCCGCAGATTACGGCTTCGTTCCAAGAACATACTACGATGACGGTGATCCTATAGATGTAATTGTTCTTACCAGTTTTCCATTATACCCCGGTACAATTGTGAAGGTAAGGCCAGTTGGTGTAATGCACATGATTGATGGTGGTGACAGAGATGATAAGATTATTGGAGTAGCATCAAAAGATCCATCTTACAGCAATATAAAGGATATCAAAGATGTCAATCCGCACCTGCTTAAAGAGATAAAGAATTTCTTTGAAACCTATAAGATTTTGGAGGGAAAAAAGACCAGTGTGTCTGATTACGGTGATGCAGCGGAGGCAAAGAAGCAGATCGAGAATTCAATGAAAGTTTTGAGGAGAAGTTCCATAACGAATTCGATTANNNTTGTCCTGCTTCTAAGGATTAAATAAATTAAAATCATTTCATTGTAAAAAATTAATTTAGATTACATTCTTTAGTACTTCAAATTGAATTCACTCTGAATCCTAAATCATTACAGGAAAAGGAACTCAACTTCAGATCGTGATTGCTATTATTTATCTTTTCTTCATCTTTATGATCTATGAATTTAAACTCCCCATTTACATTAAACCTTTCCGGAGTTCCCTTAACATCTTCAAGGATGTTATAAAAACTCTTTCCAAGGATTTCTGCAAAGTGAGATTCGATGGTGTAACTAAAATTTAAAAGGTTAAGGCCAGTTACTGTGAATGTGTTATTATTACAAACGTAGGAATGCATGATCTCAAGATCTTTGAAATTATTATACATTTCGCACATGGATAAATAGGAACTACCCGTATTACTCTCAGATGTAGGAATCCCTTTCATTATTTTCATACCAAATATGCCTGTATTTACGGATGTTCCGTTTGAATTAAAAGACAAACTTAATGGTAATTTTCCCACAGCCATTTCTCCTCTCTTTGAACCAGACGAGAAGAACATGCCATCTCCAAGCACAAATCTGCTGTCATGTGTAAACTGATTTGAACCAGAAGAAATAATTGCTCCATATTCATCTATATTTCTGGATAAGATGCTTTGACATTGATGTGAAATAATTTGATTATTAACATACTTGATTGAATATATAAATGTTTGATTCATGGCTTTTAGAAGACATGGCTGCGATGCATAATATGGTGTAATTATAGAGTCGTAACTGCTGTTTACGCTCTTCATAACCAGATTCTTAGAAATCTCCTGAATATAATTATCAAAGCCTCCTGAGGTAGTGAACCCCCAACCATAATTATCGTATCTTGATGGCGTTCCATTAACATTAACCTCCTCTACAGATAAATAATAGTTACCAGCAAAAAGACAGTATCCATCGTTCAGATTAGATTTGTCTGAGAACTTTATATGATAATATCCGGTTCTATTGATCATGATAGTCCTGGACACTTTGAAAAATTCATTTCCTTCTCCTGTGTTGTAGAGAGAAACTTTAGCATATGCACTGGAATTGTTAGGTGAATTAAAAATCCCATCATTTGTTAAGTTAAAAAAATACAGGGAAATGCAGTTAAATTTTTCAATATGATTTAAACTGATACACTGTATCCCCTGATCTGATATGTCACTGGAATCTTGGACTTCATTGCTTGAGTTTACAAAAGTAATGGAAAGAGAATTACAGCCATTATGAATTGATATTACTCCATTTACAGTATCTGGAACATATTTACCTTGATCAGGAATATAAAATGAATATTGAAAATCACACAAATCATTTATACTTAAAGAGGTGCCATTAATATCATATCTGTTTTCTCCAATGCATATCTTCCACTCTGGGGTCGAATGTGTTTTGTAATTTAATCCTTTCTCAGTAATATGCAGTGAAGATGACCCACATGTTGGATTATAACCAATAATAAAGTAATATGGTTCTGAAAGTGATTTCAGATTATCCTTTGTAATATTAAAGCAATTGTATTCATGGGGCAATGAACTGTTATCTTTAACGTAGGAGATGTTACATTTAATCTGTGCACTGAAGGCGTAAGCAGTGCCAATTCCATCTGAGCAGGGTTGATTACTGGCTGATGCAAGAAATTCATTGGGACCATATCCAAAACCCATGTTGTTGTTANTGTATCGAATACCAAAGTTGTTGTTCTGCTTACCGGATGATCCTGAACTCTCGTTCACAGATTCCC
>ACXJ01011384.1_pt4 | contig 14359 bp, 14 predicted proteins | sample 870861 | NCBI WGS metagenome assembly ACXJ01 (sample SAMN02954270, study PRJNA29437) | mine drainage metagenome | biome: terrestrial; feature: Richmond mine; material: biofilm; isolation source: combined biofilm from UBA (pink subaerial biofilm) and UBA BS (thick... ... | reverse complement strand
GGGAGGGACCCCCCGCCGGGGTTCGTCTCTGGAACTGGCTCAGGGAAATCATTTAGAAGACGTTGCTCCGGGAGAGTTCATCCGGACTGTGGGGAGAGGCATCATGGAGTCTGAGTGGAGCGAAGAGCCCATCATCGATTATAAGCAGTCGGGAATCCTGGGGGCCCGCATCCTTGTCATTGGGGTGGGGGGAGGTGGGTGCAATGCCATCCGGTCGATGATCCAGTCCGACCTTAAAGGGGTTGAATTTGTGGCGGTCAATACCGACGTCCAGGCCCTCAACCGGATCGATGCCCAAAGAATTCAGATCGGCAGCGCCGTCAGCAGGGGCCTCGGTGCCGGGGCCAATCCCGAAGTCGGACGGCGTTCGGCCATCGAAGACATGGAGAAGATCCGGAGCGTTGTCGTCGGTGCGGACATGGTCTTCGTCACGGCGGGGATGGGGGGCGGAACGGGAACGGGCGCGGCCCCCGTCATTGCTCAGGTGGCCCGGGAGGCCGGAATTCTGACTGTGGCGGTTGTGACGACCCCCTTCGGCTTCGAAGGGCCAAAACGGGGCCGGAATGCCGAGGAGGGGCTCAGAGAGCTTCGGCGCTATACCGACACACTCATTGTCATCCCCAATGACCGCCTCGAGTCGGTTGTCGATCGGGGAACCCCTCTGATCGATGCCTTCAAGAAGGCCGACGATGTGCTTCGGCAAGGTGTTCAGGGAATCTCCGACATCATCACCCGGCCGGGTCTGATCAATCTCGACTTTGCCGATGTCCGGACAACCATGGCGAACATGGGGCGCGCCGTGATGGGAATCGGGATGGCATCGGGGCCTGATCGTGCCTTGATGGCGGCTCGTGCGGCCATCAACAGCCCTCTTCTTGAGGACAGCTCGATTCGGGGAGCCAAGGGGATCCTCGTGAACTTCCGGGGAGGATCGAACATGACCCTCAACGAGATTACCGAAGCCTCCCGCCTTATCGAGGAGGAGGCGGAGAAGGGATCGGCCAATCTTATCTTCGGGACGGTGGTGGAGGACCATCCCATGGACGAGATTTTCATTACGGTGATCGCCACAGGATTTGATCGTCCGGTCGAGCCCGAAGAAAAAGAGGCGATCGAGGAGGCGTTTCCCTCTCCGGAGGGGCAGGAAGAGATGCCGACCTATCTCCGGCGCCAGGCTCCCACTCTTGGGCGCCTTCCCCTGAAGGACGTCCCTCCGGCTTCCCCCTCGTCCGATGAGGGTCTTTCCGAACGTCCCGCCATCTGGAGAAAGCGGGGCGATCCCTGATGCATCTCCGCCATTGTCTCCTCCAGTCTTTGGGGGTCGAGCATGGATTCGGAACGCGGCTTCGGGAAAATGATTTCCAGGGACTCTCCGAGACGGTGACCTTGGCCCAGATCCACAAGACCGTCGTCGTGTCGGAGCGGGAGTGTCTCTCCGAGCAGTCCAAGCCCGAGGGAGATGGCCTTTTCTCCGGTCCGGGAGGGCGCCGAATCGGTGTGTGGACTGCGGACTGTCTTCCGGTTCTCCTTTCCACCCCTTCGGGAAGTCATGTGGCCGCCTTGCATGCCGGCTGGCGAGGGGCCGCTGCCGGGATTGCAAGGGAAGGACTCCGGAGGCTGTGTCGGGAGTCAGGGTCCCATCCCGGTGAGATTCGTGCCGTGATGGGACCCTCCATCGGTCCATGTTGCTATGAAGTGGGCCCCGAGGTCTGGTCGGCCGTCCGAGAGGGAACTCCCGACTATCGTCCTGTGTCACAGGTAAGGCTTGATATTCGGGAGCTTGTCTCCTTTCAGTTGAGGGAGTCCGGGGTTCTCATGGAAAACATCGGAAGCCTGGCCCTCTGCACCCGCTGCCATCCGGATCTTTTCTTCTCCCACCGTGGGATGGGGGCCGATCGGAAGGGGCGTTCAATGCTAAACTATATTCGGCCCCGGTCATAGCCGTGTCGACGATCGCCGAGAATGTTGAGGCCATACGAGCAGACATCCGGGAGGTGTCCCAGGCCTCGGGCCGATCCGATCTTCCTCGTCTTGTCGGCGTGACTAAGACACGATCACTTGAAGATGTCCGGGCGCTCATCCTGGCCGGGGTTGATCATCTTGCGGAGAATCGATGGGAGAGCTGGCACGAGCGTCTTTTGGCCTTTCCTGGAAATCTTTGGCCTTCCATCTTCTGGCATTTTATCGGACCGATTCAGGGAAGGGCCCTCAAGCGGTTTTATCGCCCCCTTTTCTGTATCGAGTCGCTCGATAACCTTTCTCATGGAACCGCCCTCTCCCGGCTGGCACTGGAGTCGGGTGCCCCACAGAGTGTCCTTCTCGAGGTCAATGTCTGCCGGGGCTCCGGGGCGGACCGGTGTCCTTCCCGAAAATCTATTTCCGGAGATTGAAGCCCTTGCCGCTCTTCCGGGGCTTCGTCTCGAAGGGCTCATGGTCATGGGGCCCATTCCCGGGGATGCCAAGTCCCCCTCGTCCTCGGAGGTTTTTGGTGAGGGGAACGCTCTGTTTCAGGAGGCCCGACGATTGATCCCGTCAATGGGAACGCTGTCCATGGGAATGTCGGAGGACTATCGTGAAGCGATCCGCTGGGGGTCGACCGAGGTCAGGATTGGACGAAGCCTTTTCGAGGGGATGTTACGGTGAGCAAGATGGAGAAGTCCGAGGGCAGGAAACAGAAAACCAAAGGAGGAGGGGGGGCAATTCCCGGACCGGTCCTCATCGTTGGCGGAGGCCAGATGGGCGGGGTTCTTGCCCGCCATATGGTTGGTGAAAGATCCGGATCATTGGCTCCTGTTCGCGTTGTCGACCCCGGTGCCGAAGCGCAGAAGTCCCTCAAATCCGAAGGAGTCGTCGTTTTTCCCTCCCTTTCGGAGGCCCTTCGAAAGGACCCTTCCCCCTCCCTCGTCATTCTGGCAGTCAAGCCGGGTGTCTTTCTTCGCCCGGGAGGCGAAATCGTTGCGACCCTTTCCCATCTTCCCGCCGGGACACTCGCGCTGTCGGTCATGGCGGGGGTGACCTTGGAGCGTCTCAAGTCCGAGTGTCCATCCCTGCGTTGGGTGCGGGCGATGACAAATCTGGCCCTTGCTGCGGGAAAGGGGATGACTCTTCTGGCGTCGGGATCCGATGTCGTTCATGGAGAGCAAAGCTCCATTTATTCGCTCTTTTCCGGAATTGGGCGGGCGCTCTGGTTGCCGGAGGAATCATTCGATGCCGCCACGGCTCTTGCCGGCTCCGGACCAGGGCTTTTGGCTCTGGTGGCTGAAGCCATGGCGGATGGAGGAGTCAGGGAAGGTCTTTCACGGGAAACGGCAACCCTCCTCGCCTCTTGGGCAATATATGGAGCTGGAGCCCTGATGGCCGACCGGGGGATCCTCCCGGAGTCCCTTAAGTCCCGAGTGGCCTCTCCCTCCGGGACAACGATCGAGGGACTGGCACTTCTGGAGAAGAGGGGGGTCCGGGGAGCCCTGATCGAGGCTGTCCATGTGATGTCCGAGCGCTCACGGACACTGTCCCGTTCATGAATCAAGGAGGTTTCCATTTCTCTCTTTACCCATATTCTTAACGCGTTTACCTGGATTGTCATCATTCGGGCCCTTCTTTCCTGGGTCCGGCCGGATCCGAATAACCCCATTATCCGGTTCATGGACTATGTGACCGAACCCTTTCTCCACCCGATCCGGCGACTCGTTCCCCCGGAAAAGATGGGAGGGCTTGATCTCTCTCCCCTGATCCTTATTTTCATCATCCAGGCGATCGAGCGGTTCGTCTATTGATCCCTAGTGGACGGCCCTTGCCCGATGTCCTGACAAGAGAGGAGTCCACATGATTGACCATACTCGCCTGTCCGAGCTGCGGACCCATGAGTTTTCCAAGAGCCTTCGAGGGTATTCTCCCCAGGAGGTTGACGACTTCCTCCACACCCTTTTTGACGAGATCTCCGAGATCCTCGACAAGACGGCCGCATTGACTGCCCAGGTCGAGGATCTTGAAGGGGAGAAGGAGTCGCTTCGGAAGCGGGAGGAAAGTTTGGGGTCAACGCTCGTGGCGGCCCAGAGTGCGGCCGAAGAATGGAAGGCTGTCGCCCGCCGGGAGGCGGACCAGATCATTCGGGAAGCCCGAAGCGAGGCGGAAGAACGGATTCGGAAGGCTGAGGAGGAGGTTGAGGTGATCCTTCAAGCGGCCCGCGAGCGTGCAGGAGCCTTCGAGGAGGGGCGGGGACGGCTCAGGCAGGATCTTTCCCTGACTCTTTCCCGGCTCAGGGGAGAGCTGGACGCGCTTTACGAGGCCATGGACCGATGGGAAAAGGGGGTTTCAGACCTTGGCAAAGGTCCGGGAATCGAAGAACGCCTCCACTAAGGCAAGGAAGTCAGGGGCGGGGAAAGAGTCCCCCGGGTGGATTCTCGTCATTGAGGTCAAGCCGGCTCAGTCCCGTGTGTTCCTCAGAAGGGGAGCATCGCATGGTCCCGCTCCCATATGGGTCGTGGGGATTCGGGAGCCCGCACGGGAGGGGCAAGCCAATGAAGGGGTTCTCAGGACGTTGGCGGAATTTCTTGGTGTGTCCCCTTCCTCGGTCGCGCTGGTTTCTGGACACACCAGCCGCATCAAGCGGCTTTCGGTGAGAGGGATTGATGAGTCTGACGGTTTCGAGCGCCTGATGAGACTCGCTTCCGAGAAGATCTAGTCGAATGTGACGGATTCGTTCCGGATCTCGTGACCATCATCAATCCTCATGAGGATTGTGATGGAGTAAACGGGGGATCCGCCAAGCCAGAAGGCGCGTGAGGTTTCCTCCTTGGGGGCGAGTGGCTCGAACATGAGGTATGCCGGAGGGAGCTTGAGCGGAACGATATCTCCGTTTCCGATCTTGTACTTGGCTCCGAGCATTTGCATCTTGATCGGAGCATTCCCTTCGAGGGTATATTTCATGTAGGCCACCGAAGGAGAAAGCAGCATGGACATGTTAAGCCGCCAGCCATTTCCCTGAATCACGCGGAAGGTGGTTCTTGTACTGATGCTTCTCTGGGAAACGATCTTGTGGGGCTTCCCCAGCGGGCCGGTCTTCAGTCCGATAATGGATCCTCCAATGCCGGCTACAAGAAGGAGCCCTACAACGATATAGATGGCAATCGTGACCGGGCTGAATCCCTGTTCCTCGCGGGGTCGGGAGGGGCTATAAAGCTCCTCGAATTCCCGTTCTCCCCCCTTTGCGGATGCAACCTTTTTCGGGGGACCACCCGGGCTTTTTTCCCGTCCCCCCTGCCCATTGGCCTGTGCAGAGTTTCCGGTTGACGAAGTTCCCGCCGTCGGGGCCTTCTCCCGGTCCGATCCATTTGCCGAAGTTGGTTCTGTCATTCAGATCCTCTGCTAAGGCCCTTTGCCTCAAACGCAATACCATCAATACACAGCATAGCCAAGATGCAATATTTCATTCGAGAGATCTCGTCGAATGCATCTGTTAATTCTACTAAAGAGTTCGTGATCTGGGCAAGAATGAAGGTCCGGCGCCCTTGCAGGAGGAATACTTTCCGACTCCTCCCACAGGTGATCGTTCGGTTTTTTTCGAGGCGTTATGATGTTGGGGCCGAAGCGCCATCGAGGAGAAAGCGTGTTGGGCGACCGAGGGAACCGGCCTCCCTCAGCACCCATTGGGACGGAAGATCTCCCTCGCCGGACAGAACCTTTTGAAGAATATTCTTCTTGTCGGCTCCCGCCACCAGAAAGAGGCGCTCACCTCCCCAAGCCAGCATCCGGTAGGTCAGGCTGATCCGGGCCACCCGGTCGCCCTGCCTGGGAACCGAGATGACAAGCCTGTGGTGATCATCTTCCGGGGAAGTTCCTGGAAAGAGGCTCGCCGTGTGTCCATCCGGGCCTATCCCCATGAGAAGAATGTCCATCGTTGGCGGGTGCGGGATGGATGGTCCGAGGAGCTCCGTAATGAGTCTCTCATACCGGAGGGCTTCCTCTTCCGCTGACGGATGCTCGCCCCTCATGCGAAAGACTGTTTCTCCGGGAATCTTTCCCGGTGTCAGTAATGCTTCTCTCACCATGCGATAATTGCTCTGCGGATCCTCCGGACCGACGCACCGCTCATCCACGAAAAACCAAAGGATGCGTCTCTTCTTTTCGTCGGACCATCCCATAATTTCGTGCGCGAGATTTTGAAGGACGGGAGTTGGTGTCGTGCCACCTGAGAGCCCGATAGAGACAGTTCGGTGCGTGGACAGATGGGCCTCGATGCGGGACAGGATTTCCCGGGCCGCGCCTTCGGCCCAATCCTCGCGAGAGGAAAAGAGGGTCAAGGAGACATGCGATCCGCCCATGCGAGTGATCGGTGAGATTGTCATGATGGACTCCTTTCACTGGAGTGGTCGGATCGCACAAGTCGTCGGGCGATTTCGGCGGCCCCCTTGATGCCGACATCCGGATCCGAGGAGAGTGTGACCGGAATTGTTGTCAGGAGTTGGCGGTAGCGCCCCTTGGCTGTGAACGTGTCCATGAAGACGGTTCTGTCAAGAAAAGGAAGGATTTTTTCCGGGATTCCGCCTGCCAAAATGACTCCGCCTGTCGCCAGGCTTTTAAGGGCCATGTTCCCTGCCTCTGCCGCAATGAGCCTCCAGAAGTGCTTCATCACGGCCAGTGCCAGAGGGTTTCCCCTTTCAGCCTCGAGCGAGACGGTTTCGGGAACCTTTTCTTCCGGAAGATCGGGAGGGAGAAGTGTCCCACCGGGGGGAGGTGACTGGGCATGGAAGTGATAGAGATGTGCCAGCCCCGGTCCCGAAATGAGCCGTTCGGGACTCGCATGGCCAAACTTGTCCCATAGCCACAGAAGAAGAGGAATCTCCTCCGGGGAGGTAGGGGCCCAATCGACATGGCCTCCCTCGGTCGGGATGGGAAGGGGAGTCCCGTTGTGCATTCCAATGATCGCCTCTCCCAGCCCTGTCCCCGGGGCCACCACAACCCGCGTTCCTTGGGGATTCCCGACTCCCGCGTTGATCGTCTCCAAGGATTCCGGAGGGGCGATCGTGATCCCCCAGGCGATGGAGACGAGGTCATTGGCCAGTGCCACCGACTTGGGGGAAAGTCCGAGCGTCTTGGCGAGGGAACTTGTCTCGATGATCCACGGGAGGTTTGTGGTCTGACATCGGCCGGAAATGACGGGTCCGGCGACACCGAAGGCTGCCGACTCAAGGGAACCTTCGGACAGACGCGGGTCAACCTCTCCCATAAACCGGGTAAGAATCGACTCAAGGGAGGGATAATCGCGAGAGGGGTAGGAGTGAAGGCTTTGGGGAGAATGAACCCCGGAGTCCGGGTCAAAGAATCCAAGGAGTGTTTTTGTTCCTCCGATGTCTCCGGCCAGAATCACAAAATCCTCCCCTCTCCTTTATGTAAAGTCAATGTTTTTGATGACTTGCTGGATAGATGTCCTCATGATTCCTTGACAGAAATGCATACCTCTCCGTATGATCTTAAAGTGTCGATGATTTTTTGTCATCCTTTAAATCGTTTTTCTTGCCATTTTTCGGATATTTTTCTTCGGGTGGCGGCCCACTCTCCGCCATGAAAGGGCGTTTCCCATGTCCATTCCCGTTCAGCAGGCCTTGAAGGTCGGCTCTTATGTCATGAAAAAGAAATGGTCAGGCGATAAGCGTTACCCCTTGGTTCTCATGCTTGAGCCACTTTTTCGATGCAATCTTGAGTGCGCCGGTTGTGGCAAGATCCAATACCCCGAGGAGATCCTCAAGAAAAGACTCTCTCCGGAGCAGTGCATTCGGGCGGTGGAAGAGTGTGGCGCTCCCGTTGTGACCATTGCCGGAGGGGAGCCCCTCATTCACCCTGAAATCGGTGAAATTGTTTCGGCAATGATCGCCCGGAAAAAGTTCGTTTATCTCTGCACGAATGGCATTCTCCTCGAACGGGGGCTTGAGACCATCTCCCCCTCTCCCTATCTGACATTTAGTGTTCATCTCGATGGCCTCAGGGAGACCCATGACCGGCTTGTCTGTCGGGAGGGCGTTTTTGACATTGCCGTTCGGGCGATCAAGACGGCCCTTTCAAAGGGATTCCGTGTGACGACCAATACAACGGTCTTTGAAGGCGAGGATCCTGAAGAGCTCCGGCGCTTTTTCGACTTTGCCCGTGATCTTGGGGTTAACGGAATGATGATTTCTCCCGGCTACTCCTATGCCTGGGCACCGGATCAGGACCATTTTCTGAGACGGGAGAGGACAAAGGATCTCTTTCGTGCCATTTTGGCGGATCGGGCAGGGAAGGGATGGAATTTCAATCACAGCCCCTTCTATCTCGACTTTCTTGAAGGGGAGAAAGACTACGACTGCACCCCGTGGGGGAGTCCAAACTATTCGGTTTTAGGATGGCAGCGACCCTGCTACCTTCAAAACGAAGGCTATGCCGCAACCTATCGTGAGCTCATGGAAGAGACCGATTGGAGCAAGTATGGCCCCTCGTCCGGAAACCCAAAGTGCCGTGATTGCATGGTTCACTCCGGATTCGAACCCTCGGCGGTGGGAGATGCGACATCGTCACTTCGGAATACTTTCCGGTCCATTTCGAGCCTTCTTCCGGCCGGCTGACGGCAGGCGGGCCGCTTTATGGCCACCTATGTGGTGGGAGATCTTCACGGACAGCTTCCTCTTTTTGAAAATCTCCTAAAAAAAATCAATTTTCATCCCAAAGATGATCGCCTGATAGCCACGGGAGATGTGATAGACCGTGGCCGCCTGGTGGGAGAACTTCTTGAGCGCCTTTACCATGGCGCGAGGGAAGGATGGTTTCTCCCTGTGGCGGGCAACCACGAGGAGGCCTATCTGCGCTTTCGGGAAGGAGATCCTGTCCCCTTTTACCGGGATCCGGAGTTTGGGGGAGAGCAGACCCTCGAATCCATGAGCCGACTGGGGCATACCCGGAGCCGGTTGCTGGACTCGTGGCTCCGTTCTTGGCCACTTTCCTGGTCCGACTCTCGCCATATTGTGGTCCATGGAGGCCTCCCTTCGGTTCCAGGAACTCGTTTTGGGGATGTAGGCCTCTGTGACACACGGCTCTCTTCTGCCGGCATTTTCCATGAATGCGTCGACCTGCGTCCTCCCCATATCCTTCCCTCTTGGGACGGACGCCTTGTTGTCTCGGGACATACCATTGTGCGCAAGGCCAAGTTTTACCACGAGGCGCTCGTCATGGTGGATACCGGAGCCTACCGTACGGGGCGTTTGTCGGCCTACTGCCTCGAATCAGGACAGTTTCACTCGGTAGAGGGTTTTCCCTGTTGATGTAGGGATGCCCTGACCGAAGGGGATTGGGGTGCCTCCGGTGGGTCGTCAGCCCGGAGATTGGGCGAGAATTTTTTCTGCCGCCCGAATGCCTGAGGAAAAGGTTTGAGATACCGAGACCCCCGAAAGATAGGACCCGGCCAAATGGAGCCCGGACGGAAGAGCGGACTCGATAGACCGGATCCTCTCTCCATGTCCCGGGACGGATTGGGGAATGGCTCCTGCCCAACGCTGAATCCGCACATAGGAGGGAGCTCCTAGCACTCCAAGCATGGATCCGATCTCTTTTGTCACCATCGGCAAGAGATCTTCATCGAATGCCTGCGCAAGTTTTGGTTGGGTCATTCCACCGACAAAGACGGTGAGGAGAACGTGTCCGTCAGGCGATCGCCCCGGAAAGAGGGAGGACGAGAAAAGAGCTCCCAGAATCTTGCGGCGCTCCCGTGAGGGGACGAGCAGTCCGAATCCGTCAAGCGGGTGGGAAATGCGATCCCGGGGGTATCCGAGGTAGACGACGGCAATCGGTGCATAGGGGATCTGTCCAAGCAAGGAAGGGATGCCCGGTGCCATCGGCTCGATGAGTTCTGCCGTCTGGGCAGCCGGAAGGGCCAGCACTAGGTGTTTCGAGCGAATATAGTAAGTCTCCTCCTCGAAGAGAAGGGCGGTCCGGAACCCGCTCTCCGAGGGGGCGCACCCGATGACCTCAGCATTGGTTCCCGCGTCGTCATCGAGAATGTTGGCGAGAGATTCAGGAAGCGTACCCATTCCCTCGGAAAAGGAAAGAATTTCTCGGGCAAAAGCAGGAGCCGGGGCCTTTTTTTGTCTTGCCAAGGCCAGTCCGCCCTTAATCAGAGACCCATAGGATTTTTCCATTTGGACTAGCCGGGGAAAGGTGTCCGCCATGGAGAGAAGGTGGGGGTCCGAGGCATAAACACCTTTGACAAAAGGATCGATCAGGGATTCGAGAAACTCGTTTCCGAGACGTCGCCGGACGAAATCGGCCACGGTTTCTTTTTCGGGATCGACTCCATCCACCCCACCGGCAGGAGGGATGAAGGGTTCTTTCAAGAGTCGCACCTTAGCGGGGAGAGATAGAATCTGAGTGAAGATTCCCTCCGAGAGGCTCATGGGAAGGGCGACGGGATGGCCATCTTTCAGTATGAATCTCTTTTTTCCCATTCTCCCTGCCAGTTGGATCCTTGCTGCAATCTCTGGGCGTGAGAGGTATTTGAGAAGAGGCTCTTCGGTTCTTACCAGAAGGCTATTCGGTCCGGTCTCGATTCGGTAGCCACTATCGGAAAGGGTACGGATCACCCCCCCCAGGTAGTCATTCCGTTCCACAAGACGAACGGTGCGACCGGCAAGTTTGAGATGGGAGGCGCACGCCAGACCGGCAATCCCTCCACCGATGACAAGTGTTTCGACATCTTCTGTTGCCAAAGTGAATCTCCTCGAAAATCAGATCAGACTAACGTCACAGGGGCGACATCCCCGAAAACTTTATCATGAAAAGTGCCGCAAGACATCCTCCTGTAGGGTGAACATGCCGGTTAGGATCTTCGGAGAGTGACCCCAGCGGATGTATCCGAGAGCTGTTTCTCCCCCGGACAACGCCCGAAATGCCCTTGTCCGGCCGGGCGGATGCCTTCTCGTGTTGCGCTATGGAAAAGGACACGCACCAGAACGCCTCTTTGAATTTTTTTTAGGCTCGGCTTAAATCCCGGGTTTAGCCACCGGAAGCTTCCGGTGACTCCGACGAGAAGCCACATCTATGTTTTCCGGAAAGATCAGCATCATCGAATTTTTCTCCAAAATGATTTTTCAGGGCCGCGGTTTCTGATAGAATAAAAAGATGATCTTTTAAGGAGATCCTGAAGCCGGGGCATCGCCAGGTCGATCTGCGAGGCTGCGATTCCCCACGTCGGCGGGCAGGCCCGTGTTATGTTATTCCCACACTATGCCAGGAAGGAAAAGTGTCCATGAGTTTGAAAATTGAGCCGGGTGATGGCGCAAAGAGAAAGTTTCAGCGGGGATATTCTCCCGAGGAAGTCCGGACACGGGTCGACAGGACAATCCAGGACTTTCTGCGTGATGTAAAGGTGCCCGGTTACCGGCCTGGTCGGGTTCCCGCCTCTTATGTCCGTAGCCGTCCCCCCTATATGGCTTCTGTTCATGAGGAGGTCACGAAGGGCATCCATTCGGAAGTTATCGGAGATCTGATCAAGGGATCTGCTGAGACCGTCGTCTTTCTTGATCCTGAGGATTTTGTCGTCACGGAAGAGAATGAAAAGTCGGGATTGACGGTCACGGGAACCATTGAGGTCTTCTCTCTTCCCGAAGGCTTCGTCTACGAAAAAATCGGGCTTTCTCCTGAATCCCTTCCCACTGTCAGCAAAGAGGAAGTTGAATCGGCGATCACCCTCCTCGCCAAGCAGGGAGCCACTCAGTTCATTCAGGATCTGCCCGAGGATACTCCCGCTGAAGACGGAGATTTGGTCGGCTTTACCTTCTCTTTTGTTGATCCCGCCACGGGCCTTGCCAGGGACGGGCGCCAGACAGTGACGGTAGGCGACCCTCGAGTTCCTGAGGTTCTGACCCGGTCCCTGATTGGGAAAAAGGCCGGTGACAGCTTTACCGGAAAAATCCCCTTCAATATCCCCGGGGAAAAAAAGGGCGAGCGCAGTCGCAATGAAACGCATGAAGCCACGATCGGAATCCTCTCGGTCCGTCGCTTGAAGCCCTTGACGCGAGAAGAGCTTTTCAGCTCGCTCCTGGGTGGCAAGGAGCCCGTGGAGGGCCAGACGCTTGAGAGCGTTGTTGAGCAGAAGGTCCTAGAGCAAAAGCTGACGGAGATCCTCAATCGAAAGATGGAAGAATTGGTGGTGGAGGTCCTTTCACGGAATGCCCTGCCCGTTCCCGAAGGTCGGATCGATCTTGAGATTGCGCGGATGAAGCAGGCCGGGATGTCGGATGCGGAAATCGACCGGGAGAGGGTCAAGAAGGACACCATGTGGTGGTTTATTCTTGATGAGCTCGCTGCCAAGATCCCTGTTGCCCCCGGAGTCCAGAGGGTCGAGCAGGAATTCTATGCTCTCATTCAGCGTGCCGGGAGCCCAGGAAAAAATGAAGAGCGCCGCAACGAATACATCGAACAGGCGGTAGTCTCAGCTCGTAGACGCCTGACGGAAGAATATCTCTTGAGGCACTCCTCCTTTTCCGGATGGGACGACTTCTTTGCCCCCGGAGGAGTGCTTGAAAAACTGAATTGGGGATCGTTTGGTGTCATTCCCGCTCCATCAGAGCAAATAGGCCATGCGCACGACCACGACCACGGTCATGACCATGACCATGCAGGACATAACCACTAGGGTTGATCTGTAAGGAGAGGGACTTGTCCCTCTCCCTCACCATATTCCGGGAGATTTTTTCAATGCTTATTCCGATGGTTGTGGAGCAAACGAACAGGGGCGAGCGGGCCTACGACATCTATTCGCGTCTGCTTCGGGACAGGATCATTATTCTGGGAACCCCCATTGATGATACGGTGGCAAACCTTGTCATTGCCCAGATGCTTTTCCTTGAGTCAGAAGACTCTTCAAAGGATATCAATCTCTACATCAACTCGCCGGGGGGCATTGTGACGGCGGGGCTTGCAATCTACGACACGATCAAATTCATCAAGCCGGATGTGTCCACCATATGTATCGGACAGGCTGCCAGCATGGGAGCCTTTCTTCTCTCAGCGGGCGCCAAGGGGAAACGCTATGCGCTTCCGAATGCCCGCATCATGATCCATCAACCGATGGGGGGCTTTCAGGGCCAGGCCACCGATATCGAGATCCATGCCCGGGAAATACTGAAACTTAAGGCAGATCTCAATCGAATGATGTCGGAACATTGTGGGCAGCCGGTGGAGAAGGTGGCCCAGGATACGGATCGGGATTATTTCATGTCAGCCAAGGAAGCAAAGGATTATGGGCTGATTGACTCCGTGATCACGTCACACAGGATCGATACAGAAAAGACGTCAAAGTAGGGCCTGTCACTTAAGGTCCAAAGATACGGGGGGTAGCATGGCCAGAGAACGGAAAGACAAGAATGGAACGGGTGAAGCGGAGATTGCCTGCTCATTCTGCGGAAAAAGACGGGAGGACGTACGTCGGCTGGTTTCTGGTCCGGGTGTGTACATCTGCGATGAATGTATTGAGCAATGCTCAGCAATTATCGCCGAGGCGTGGGATGCTGAACCCGAAAAGGTGGCCGTTCCCAATCTGATGAAGCCGTCCGAGATCAAACGGGCACTCGACCAATACATTATTGGTCAGGAAAGAGCCAAGAAAATCCTTTCGGTAGCTGTTTACAACCACTACAAACGGGCCCGGGCGAACAAGATCTCGGAAGATGTGGAGCTTCAGAAGGGCAATATCATAATGCTTGGCCCCACCGGGACCGGGAAGACCCTGCTGGCACAGACCCTTGCGCGAATTCTCGATGTTCCCTTCGCGATTGCCGATGCCACGACACTTACGGAAGCTGGGTATGTTGGAGAGGATGTGGAAAATATCATTCTCAAGCTTCTTCAGGCCGCGGATTATGATGTGGAAAAGGCCGAATGGGGAATCATCTACATTGACGAAATCGACAAAATCAGTCGAAAGTCCGAGAATCCTTCAATCACACGGGATGTCTCCGGCGAAGGCGTGCAGCAGGCCCTTCTCAAGCTCGTGGAAGGGACGGTCGCCAATGTTCCCCCTCAGGGAGGACGCAAGCATCCTCATCAGGAGTTCATTCAGGTTGATACGACAAATATCCTCTTCATCTGTGGGGGAGCCTTCGTGGGGCTTGACTCGATCATCTCCCAACGTCTTGCCCGGAAGACAATGGGCTTTGGGGCCGAATCCAAGCCAGCCCAGGATCGAATCCTGTCAGGGAAGCTGTTTATGGAGGCTCGTCCGGACGATCTTCTCAAATATGGAATCATTCCCGAGTTTATCGGTCGCTTTCCGGTGATGGCGATTCTCGAGGATCTTGACGAAGAGGCCTNCCNNCAGATCNNNNCCCAANNNAAAANT
>ACXJ01011213.1_pt1 | contig 14365 bp, 10 predicted proteins | sample 870861 | NCBI WGS metagenome assembly ACXJ01 (sample SAMN02954270, study PRJNA29437) | mine drainage metagenome | biome: terrestrial; feature: Richmond mine; material: biofilm; isolation source: combined biofilm from UBA (pink subaerial biofilm) and UBA BS (thick... ... | reverse complement strand
TGAGCGACTTCAAGCCGTCGAGATAGGGGACGGCAACTTGAACTATGTCTTCAGGGCCCAGAGTGCGGACAGGAGCAAGGGGGTAATAGTCAAAAAAGCGGTCCCTTTTCTCCGTGTGGTTGGGGAGACTTGGCCACTAACCGAGGAGCGAGCGTCTATCGAGGCGGCAGCGCTGAGGTTTCAGAACGAGGTCGCCTCTGGGTACGTGCCAGAGGTGTATGCCTATAGCCCTGCCGATCATGCCATAGCCATGGAGGACCTGAGCAACCTGGAGGTGATGAGGTCTGCATTGATAAAAGGTGAGCAATTCCCCTTGTTCAACCGGCATGCAGCAGAGTTCTTAGCTCGTACGCTGTTCTGGAGTTCCGATCGTTCCGGGAAGATAACGGAGAAAAAAGAGCGGGCTGCAGCTATGGTCAATCCTCAGCTATGCGAGATAACCGAGCGCCTCATCCTGTCCGAACCGTTCTACGATGCACCTGGCAATCGCATAGAAAAGGGTCTCGAGGAGGATGTAGAGGGGATTTGGGAGGATGCCGAGGTCATAGACAATGTGTTCTTGTTGAAAGATCGCTTCATGTCCTGTGGGCAGGCACTCTTGCATGGAGATCTACACACCGGGAGTATCATGATAGATCAGGCTCAGACGCGGATGATAGATCCCGAGTTTGCTTTTTATGGGCCTATAGGCTTCGACCCAGGGCTGCTATTCGCCAATCTCGTGCTCAACATGATCCACCATGAGGTACTGGGTCACTCACTTTCCCATCGGGAGTATTTGCTCAGTGCAATTGTGGACATATGGGCTAGGTTCACAGATGAGTTCTGTGAACTGTGGAGGATGGCCTCATACGATGGCGTGTTCCATAATGATCGCACAGAGCGTTCCTACATATTAGGGATTCTACGAGATACTTGCGGATATGCCGGGTGCGAGATAATTCGTCGCACCATAGGTCTTGCCTCGGTAGCCGACCTAGCGGACATCCAAGACGACAAAGCCCGCATCGTGGCCAAGAAGGCATCCTTGGCTGTCGGTAGCGACCTCATCAAGCTCTCCTCGGGAGTGAAAAGCATAGACGAGCTCGTCGCAGTTGCCAAGAGCGTGGATATCTCACCGGTAGTTGTCCCCAGTAGTACGGAGGCGTGATGCAACGTTCATTCGTAGAGCCTTTCTAGATTGGAGTTTTAGCTATGGAGCAGGTCACAGGTGTAGGTGAATGGTTCACCGTTCGTTGGCTAGATGGACGATTGGTGATAATAGACCAGAGAAGATTACCCGAGGACGAGGTGTATATGTCCCTGGATGACCTAGAGGATGTGTTCACGGCTATCCGAATGTTGATGGTACGCGGAGCTCCAGCTATTGGAATCGTAGCTGCCTGGGGGATGGTCGTGGTTGCCCAGAGCATGTCAGTGACCACTGCTGAGCAGCTTCTAGAAGGACTGGAAGATGCAGCGAGGTACTTGATAAGCGCACGTCCTACCGCGGTCAACCTTAGCTGGGCCGTCAACAGGATGTTGGAAGCAGCTCGCAAAGAAGGAGGACAAGCTTTTGCAACTGTCCGTTCGGTAATCGATAGATTGCACCAAGAGGCCCAGGCAATCCAGAGCGAAGACGAGGAGGCTAGTTACGCCATAGGCTTGCACCTGCTCGACCTGCTCGGAAACTCTCGTAACATATTGACCCATTGCAACGCTGGCCAGCTGGCAACTAGTCGTTATGGCACTGCCCTGGCCCCTCTCTATGTGGGCGTGGCACAAGGGATGGAGTTCCATGTGTTCGTCGACGAGACGCGACCAGTATTGCAAGGAGCGAGACTGACTGCCTGGGAACTGCAACGTCTAGGAGTTGATGCCACGTTGATCTGTGACAACATGGCTGCAAGTGTTATGAGTGCTGGCAAGGTCAACGCCGTCATTGTTGGGGCTGATCGCATTGCCGCCAATGGTGACGTGGCCAATAAGATTGGCACGCTGAATGTAGCTATACTAGCCAATCACTTCAACATACCATTCTATGTAGCCGCTCCCTTGTCAACGATCGATCTGAGCATCGCAACTGGCAGTGAGATTCCTATCGAATTACGCGACAGGGAGGAGGTCACATCTGGCATGGGGAGAGTGATAGCCCCTAAAGATATTGACGTTTACAACCCTGCGTTCGATGTGACTCCCAATGAGTATGTAACTGCTATCGTCACAGAAAAAGGAGCTGCACTTCAACCATTGCCCAATCGCTTCGTGCACAGTTCAACTAAAGCTTGCAGTTGAACTGCCATTTTGCATCTTTGCAGATGCCGAGTATGCATCCAAAGCATCCAAAGTGCAAGGAATATTTGCTCGAGCTCTGTATTTTCATATGGCTCATCTATTGCCTACGAGGGGGAAAGCAGATGAAAAAATTCATGAACGATCCGAGCGGTTTTGAAGCAGACATGCTCGAAGGAATTCTACTGGCTCATGGAGATGAGCTGGAGGCATTAGACCCCGATCGACGCGCTTTAGTCCGACGTTCAGCGCCGAACGCAGGGAAGGTTGGCCTGGTCACTGGTGGCGGATCTGGTCATCTCCCCCTGTTTCTCGGCTATGTTGGCCAAGGCATGTTGGACGGCGTGGCGGTGGGAGACGTGTTCGCCTCTCCGAGTGCCATGGTGATGCTTGAGGTCACTCGCCGAGTCAACAGCGGTTCTGGGGTGCTATATCTCTATGGCAACTATGGCGGTGATGTTCTCAACTTCGATATGGCTGCTGAGATGGCTACCGACGAAGGCATTGAGGTTGAATCAGTTGTTGGTATCGATGACGTTGCATCTGCGCCCAAGGGAGAGGAGGATCGGCGCAGGGGAATTGCCGGGCTGTTCTACCTTTACAAGCTAGCTGGTGCCAAGGCTGAACTGGGAGCTTCTCTGTCTGAGGTGAAAGAGGTTGCGGAGATGGGCAGAGCTCGTACCCGTTCCATGGGGGTGGCATCCTCACCGTGTTATCTCCCCGCCACTGGACAGGCCTCCTTTGCGATTGGCCCTGAGGAGATGGAGGTGGGCATGGGAATACATGGAGAACCTGGCATGGAGCGGCTTCCCATTGAGCAATCCCACCAGGTGGTTTCTCGCTTGCTCGAGCCTATGGTGCAAGAACTCTCCCTGGGTGTTGGAGACCGAGTCTCAGTGCTGGTCAACGGCCTTGGGGTCACCTCTCGGGAGGAACTGTACATAGTCTACCGTGATGTACATCGATGGCTTGCCGACCACGGTATCGAGGTGCTCTTTCCCTATATCGGCGAGTTTGCTACATCGCTGGAGATGTCCGGTATGTCCGTTAGTATTCTGTCGCTGAACGACGAGTTGATTGAACTGCTAGCTCATCCCTGCAACACGCCGTTCTGGAGACAGTGCGGGTAAGGTGCGGGTAATCAGAGATCGTCCAATGCTTAAAGGAAGTGATGCACTCGCAGTACACCATTGTGAGGGTAGAACGCATTCTTGGAAGAAAATATTCTTGGAAGGGAATAAGGGAATAGAGCATAGATGACAGTATCCCAATCGGCTTCTGAGGTAGTCGACATGCTAAATCACCTTGCTCATCTAGTGGAGGAGACGGCTGATGAGTTGGGAACACTCGACGCATCTCTAGGTGATGGTGATCTAGGAATCACCATGCGCAAAGGATTCACCGCTATCGAGACCAAGCTATCGGATCCTGAGCTCTCTGCTATTTATCCTGGAGAGGTACTGGTATTGGCAGGTACGACTATGGCGTCTGTTGCTCCTTCAACCTTAGGAACCTTGCTGGGCTTTGGATTGGTCAAGGCAGGCAAGAGAGTGGCTGATCGGGAGAGTTTGGATGGTGCTGCATGGTCAGTGATCTGGAGAACGATGGTTGATTCCATAGCTACGCAGGGAAAGGCGCAAAGAGGGGACAAGACGATCCTGGATGCTCTTGTACCTGGCGCAGAGGCTTTTGATGCCGCTCTCGAGCAAGGTGATTCGGTCGAGCAAGCGGCTCTGGCGGCGTATACTGCGGCCACGCAGGGATTCGAGGAGACGGCTCGGATGCAGGCTAGACAGGGGCGGGCAGGCCGTTACTACGAGCGCTCTCTCGGATACAANNATGCAGGAGCTCGCATGGGAGTACTGATCTTCCAGTCGTTCTATATGTCTAAGCAATCATCCTGAACAGGTCTACTAACACCTAAGCTCCGATACCACCTAAGCTCTAACAACGATGGAAGGGTTGCACGACAAGGAGCTTTCACGAGGGGTCCATCTTGGTGGGGTTCACAAAGCTCTCTCCGGGATTCCTCCAGTTTCTCCAGCATCATTCACCCGATTGGCAGAGGCCTCTTTCGTTTTCGTAGTGGCCAATATATTAAGTGGTGCTGCTGTTCGTTTAACCGGTTCTGGGCTCGGCTGTCCCGATTGGCCTACCTGTTACCGCCATAGGCTGGTGGCTGCTGATGCCTTTCATCCATTGATGGAGTTCGGCAACCGTATATTCGTCATTGCCGTAGTAGTTGTTGCCTTAGTTACCTTACTTGCTGCACTTGGTCGCCGGCCATACGACAAGGAACTGATCAAGCGATCGGCGTCGTTAGTGGGAGGGATCGTAGGCGAAGCAATTGTCGGTGGCATTGTTGTGCTCAGCCATCTGAATCCCTACGCGGTTGCCGCACACTTCCTTTATGCCATGATTCTGGTCACTCAGGCACTTCTCATCGTTCATCGCTCACGACACACTCCCGAAGAGCTTGCCCGTCTTCGTGGGTCTCCACATACTCTCATCTCTGAATCGCCCCACCTTGACTTTAACTTGAACGCCTCTCCGCTTCGTCTCTATCGTCGAGCGCTCTTCTGGAGCTTCGTGACTATATCCCTGATAGCTGTTATCCTTGTAGCTGGTTCGGGTGCTACTGGGGCTGGACCTCATACTGGAGCCCCAGATGTAGTGCGTTTTCACGTTCCCTTTGATGATCTGGTTCACCTTCATGCACTTATCGCTACCTTAACCGGTCTAGTAGTTGTTGCATATGCCCTTTTGTTGTATAAGTGGCACTTCCCATGGGGGGTGCAACGACGTGTCTGGTTGTTGGCAGTCGTCATGGCAACCCAGGGAGCAATCGGCATAACCCAATACTTCCTGCATGTGCCTGCAGGCCTAGTGGAGCTCCACATATTAGGTGCGACGACAGTGTGGGTCATTGCAGTCTGGCAGCATCTCCAACTCAAAGTGGAGTTTCGTAACACCGAGGGGAGAGAGGAGAAGAGCATGAGAGCTACGACGGTCTCGGTCTCCGAAACCTTCCCTTTATGAGAGATACACCCATGGACTATTTTGATCAAGGGAAAATCTTTATATAGGCGAGCCATAGACAGGCTCGCCATCGCGAACGAGACATCTCTGCGGAGAGTGTTCGAGGGAAGAGAGAAGAAGTAATGGCAGTAGGGCTGATAGTAGGGTTGGCGGTTGGGTTAGTGGTTGGACTACTGGTTGGGTTTTTGATCAGCTCTTATCGGACCGCTGCTTCTTATGCGAAACGAGAGGGGGAGTACGCCGCGAAGGTTGCTGAACTGCAGGCTGGACTAGAGGCTGAGCGGAAGCAGGTAGCTACCTTGGAAGAGGCCAAACGTCAGATGTCCGGGGTGTTTGCCGAGCTTGCCCAAAGCGTTCTTGGGGAGGTAAGCAAACAGTTTCTTGATTTAGCCGATACGCGGATGCAAAGTGAGCTGCGCCCGTTCCAGGAACAGATGCAAAGTGTCCAAAAGCAAACCTCTTCGGAATTGAACAGTCATAAACAGGCGGTAGAGTTCTTGCTCACCCCTTTGAAGGAACAGTTGAGCAAACACGAAGAGATCACGAGAAAACTGGAGACTGAACGACAGGGGGCGTACGAGCGTTTGTCCGAGCAAATGAGACAGCTTGGCGAGGCCAATCAAAAACTTCAGAAGGAAACCAATAACTTGGTCAACGCTTTACGGGCACCAGAGACAAGAGGCAGATGGGGGGAGATGCAGCTTCGACGGGTAGTGGAGATGGCTGGGATGGTCGAGCACTGCGATTTCGATGAGCAAGTTACAGTACGTAGTGACATCAGCCAGAACCGTCCTGATATGGTTGTTCATCTGCCTGGGGGGAGGCAGTTAGTAGTGGACTCCAAGGTACCTTTGCAGGCATTCCTAGAAGCTAGTGGAGCTCCAGACGAGGATAGTCGCCAACGATTTCTCTCTGAACATGCCAAACAGTTCCGCTCCCATGTCGACTCTTTGTCTAGAAAGGCGTATTGGCAGCAGTTCGAGTTCACACCTGAGTTCGTGATCCTTTTCGTCCCAGGTGACCAACTACTCGGTGCCGCACTAGAGAAGGATCCTTATTTGATGGAACACGCCGTAGAGAATAGAATACTACTGGCTACGCCGATGACCTTGATCGCCCTGCTCCGTGCAGTTGCCTACGGCTGGCAACAGGAGGCACTAGCAGAGAATGCACGTGAGATACAAGATCTTGCCAAAGAGCTCTATAAGAGAATAGCTACATTTGCTAATCATATGGGCAAGACCGGCGATGGCTTGAAGAAAGCGATAGATGCCTATAACTCTGCCGTCGGTTCTCTTGAGCGTTCCGTCCTTCCTCAAGCCAGACGTTTCCAAGACCTGGGAGTAGGAGCGGGGAACCACTCTATCTCCTTGCTGGAACAGCTTGATGTCGGCCCACGCGAGTTGCAAGCACCCGAAGTAGATGAGGCTATAGCCAATGAGAACGACGTTGAATAGTTCTGTTGAAATATAGCTCTATGTTGTTACACCTCTCATGGTGTTATATCTAGCCTTGCGATACTTAGAACAATTCACCGGTAGGCTTGTTGTGCAAGGGTGTAGTTGCTCTCAGCAAGCAGTGACCTCTCTCAGCAAGCAGTGACCTCTCTCAGCAACAGTAACCGAGCCTTCCTATACACTGTTGTTGGCAAGCCTGTCCCGTAGCACCCGCTTCAGCAGTTTGCCAGAGGCATTCTTGGGCAACTCGTCAGTGAGCACTACCTGCTTGGGCACCTTGAATGGTGCCAAGTGCTGACGGGCAAAGTCAGTTAACTCTTCCGGGGTCACTTCCTGGCGAGGTACCACTACTGCAGCTACGGCCTCTATCCAGCGAAGGTCAGGAACAGCTACCACAGCCACCTCCTGTACAGCAGGGTGCTTGTACAACGCCTCCTCTACCTCTCGGGAGGAAACGAGCACACCACCGGTATTGATTACATCCTTTTTCCGATCGACTATGCGTATGTATCCTTCCTCGTCGGCTACGACGAGATCCCCGGAGTGGAACCATCCCCCAGCGAATGCCTCTGCTGTCTCCTCTGGCTTGTCCCAATAACCTGTACATAACTGAGGTGAACGATACACTACTTCACCAGGTTGACCTGGAGGGACGTCGTTCATATCGTCATCTACCAAGCGCATCTCCACAAAGAGAACTGGGCGCCCTGCGGAGTCTGGTCGTGCATCATGTTCTTCGGGGCGCAGGATGGTGGCGAGAGGGGCGATCTCTGTCTGCCCGAAGGCATTGTAAAAGCCAATGTTTGGAAGTCGCTTGCGCAACTCCTGTATGACTGGTAATGGCATGATGGACGCCCCATAGTAAGCACGCTCAAGGTGGGAGAGATCACGATGGTCTAGGTCTGGATGGTTGAGCAGACTGATCCAGAAGGTTGGTGGAGCGAAAAACCCAGTAATTTGTAGCTCTTCCAGCAAGGCCAAGATACTACCGGGCTCAGGTTGTTCGACTATCCAGTTGCTTGCTCCTACCATGAGCGAGGGCATAAGGAATGCGTGCATCTGAGCGGAGTGGTAGAGGGGGAAAGCGTGAAGGAGTCTGTCTTTCTCGGAAAGATCTAGTGCATGTATGCAGCTCACGTACTCATGCACCAAGGCACGATGGGTGAGCATGGCTCCTTTTGGCGCCGAGGTTGTACCTGAGGTATATAGTAGTTGAACTAGATCGCTGTCGTCTCCGTCATGCGAGGGAAGAGCTGGTGCGTTAGGATCCATAGCCATAGCTAGAATGTCCAGCTCTTTCCTCTCTTTGCTGTTGTCGCGTAGGGTTCCTTTCCAGTCGAGCTTGACTTCTGTGGCAATGGCATCTACCTGGTCCATAAGCTTTGAGTCAGCGAAGACAACTCTGCTGCCAGACTGGTTCAAGATATACGAAAGCTCTCCTCCGGTAAGAGCGTAGTTGATAGGTACGTGGATAAAGCCACCCCTAGCGCAGGCAAGAAACAGGAGGGCATAGGCATCAGAGTTGTGGCCATAGGCGGCTACTCGATCTCCAGGGGAAATACCGAGGGAGCTAAGATGACCAGCCACCCTGTCTATGGCTTGATCGAGTTCTGCATAGTTCCACTCTCGATCCACGAAGGATATAGCTTGGTGCTCTGGATACTTCCTTGCACTGCGTTGGACTACACTGTCTACGCTGCTCCTTAAGTAAATTTGCAACGTTCCCCCTTTCTCTCCGCTGCTAGATGCTTGACATGTGCACTCTCTGTTGTTCACAGCAGACAGCAGTATCGTAGCTCGACAAGATATCGGTGTCGAACTATCCTCAACCGAACGGTGTTCGCAATCCTCGTTGCTATAGAGCGAAGATTCGCCTATTAGGGTGGGGAGAGAGGGTGGTGAGAGAGCTCAAAGAAAAGAAATTGTTAGCAGTAAGAGAGGGTGTTTAATTATTATTTATTCTCTTTGGCAATCTCTCGGATAGGATCTTTGGTAATTCGGAAAACCAATTAATCCGATTGAACTGCTTAATCCAAATTGAACTGCATCAATATGCACTTTTAGACTGTGTTATTTATCTGAGGCTTTGAACAAACCTAGTCCAAAGTGACATCCAAACCCAAGAGCTAGAGGACCTTGGACAGGGGACCGTCCGTGTAGTTCTGTAAGATAGTCTTTAGACGGATATGGCTCATTTCAAGGAGCATTACAGGAGGAGGGGCATGTCGCTAGATCGTGGTATTGGCAGCTGGGTAGTCAAGCAAGCTTTTCTCCATGGTGATCAGGTTGCGCTTGTGGACGGTACTGGCATACGACCAAGCCAAACCTATACCGATTTCGACAACCGAACCAATCAGCTCGCAAGGGCGCTCATGGAGCTTGGCGTACGTAGGGGTGATCGAGTCGCCATGCTACTCCTTAACTCCATCACCTTCATGGAGGCCACCTTTGCCTGTGCCAAGCTAGGAGCAATTATGGTTCCTGTTAACGTTCGGCTAAAGGACCCAGAGATTGCTTACATCCTCATCGATTCAGGTGCAGATGTCTTTTTGTACCACGATTCCCTGGCCGCCGAGGCTAGGGTAGCGCTTGGAGAAGAAGGCGTCCGAGTACGCCACTGCATACTTGATCAACTTGTTCCGACCGCCCCGACCAATCCGCCCGTTCCAGGCATTTCTTCTAACCATGCATTAAACACAGCTACTCACCAATCTTCAGATGCAGCCTTTGAAAACTCCGAGATCTCATATGAAGACCTTCTTTCTGCTGCCTCCTCCAAACCTTTAGGTATGGACGTGGACCCAAGAGACATTCATGCCATCATGTACACCTCTGGCACTACCGGTCGACCTAAGGGCGCGATGCTCACCCATGCCAATGCCATCGCCAATGCGCGAAATGTCGTCCTTATTCCCCCAAGCATCTCCTGTGCCGATACCACGATCACGGTAGCGCCAATGTTTCACATCGGTGGTTTAGGGGTGCATAGCTTACCCTTCGTATACGTCGGAGGGAAGAATGTGATCTTCCCAACCTTTGACCCTCAGAAGTTTTTACAGGCCATGGCAGAGTACAAAGCGACAGTGCAGTTCCTTGTTCCTGCGATGTGGGCAGCAGTGTCGCGACTTTCCGACTTCGATTCTTATGACCTTTCCTCTCTTAGGCTGGCCCTCTCGGGAGGGGCTCCAACGCCACTACCAGTAATTGAATTCTTCCAAAGTCATGGACTCCCTTTCCAGGAAGGATTTGGTATGACCGAGACAGCCCCAACGGTAGCGGTACTGGATGCAGAGCATGTAGTGACCAAGGCCGGTTCCATTGGTCGTCCTTTGATGCATGTGGAAGCCCGAATCGTAGATGAGAATGACCGAGATGTACCTACCGGTGCAGTAGGAGAACTCGTGCTTCGCGGAGAGAACATATTCGTTGGGTATTGGATGATGCCTGAAGCCACAGAGGAGGCCTTCAAGGGAGGGTGGTTTCATACTGGAGACCTTGGCAGAGTAGACGATGAGGGTTTCATCACTTTGGTGGATCGACTAAAGGACATGATCATCACTGGTGGAGAGAACGTCTACCCAGTGGAAGTGGAGCAGGTGTTAGTGCGTCACCCCGATGTTGTAGAGGCAGCAGTATTTGGGATCCCTGATGAGCGTTGGGGTGAGACGGTGGTTGCTGCTGTCGTTCTCGAACAAGGGGTCAAGGTAAGTGCTGAAGACATAATCGAGTTCTGCCGCGGGAGAATGGCGCACTTCAAATGTCCTACTCAAATAGTCTTCATGGAAGAACTCCCTAGGAATGCTACGGGCAAGGTTCTCAAGACCTCATTGAGACGTCAGTACTCCGGTACCGAGCAGGCAGTTACCCGCTGATACCATACAGAGGAGCGATGCTGCCCTGCCCAACTCACTCTTTGTTGCTCGGCCTACTTCCAAGGCGGATCCTCTAAGATTCTTGCCGCCTCGGAACTGGGAATAGCAGGGGAGAAAAGATAACCTTGACCTAGGTCATATCCCAGTTCGAGCAAGATGTCCAGTTCGGATTCGGTCTCTATTCCTTCAGCTAACACGGACATCTTGAGGCGATGACCCAGAGAGCCTATGCAGTCGAGCAGTATTTCACTCTCTGATCCTGACGAAAGTGAGCTTACAAAGGAACGGTCGATCTTTATTACACTGGGACGCAGCTTGGCTAGGTAGGAGAGAGAGGAGTACCCTGTCCCAAAGTCATCCAATGCGATATTGCAACCAAGATCGTGCAGTTTGACCAGAGTGCGCGAGGTTGACTCCAGATCTGACAGAGCCACAGTTTCCGTGATCTCCAAGACAAGGTTTCGTGGGTTGATTCCAGAGTTCTCCAATGCAGATTCAATGTTCTGGGCGAGCCCTGGATCATGGAACTGTCGGGCAGAGAGATTGACTGAAACATAGGGAGCTGGTTGATAAGGATTCTTTGCCGCCCACTCACGAAGTTCCCTTAGAGACTCTTCCAGGGCGAACAAGCCAAGCAAGAGTATAAGTTTGTCACGTTCGGCAACCGAGATGAACAGATCCGGACTTACCCACCCCCGCCTCTCGTCGTGCCATCGCATTAGTGCTTCAAATCCAACGATGTCCCTTGTCACCAGAGAAACAATTGACTGGTAGTACATCCGAAGCTCACCGCTAGAATAAGCCTTCCACAACTCATGGTGTATTCGGTTGCGATCCAATGCTTGCTCGGCCAACTTAGGTGTAAACAGGCCCATCGGGCTTTACCTAGACGCTTGGCTTCATACATTGCCGTATCTGCAGATTTGATCAAATCTGTGTCAGTCCTTTGTTCGCAGCTGCTTACCGCAACTCCAATGCTGGCATTTTGCCTAAAGCTTTCTCCGTCTACATCGAAAGGGTCTTGAAAGACGTCGAGCAATTCTCTGGCAAGTTCCTCGGCTTCCTCAGCGCTGCAAATGTCGGTAGCGATGTAAACGAATTCATCCCCTTCTAGTCGACCGAGAGTATCCTCTACTCTTTTAACGGTCTGTAGTCGTTCAGCTATGGCTTTGATGACACTGTCGCCCGTTCGATGCCCGAAGGTGTCATTCACGTCCTTGAAGTCGTCCAAATCTACGATGAGTACAGCCACCTTTTTCTTGTTCTGCGACAAGGTTGTTTCGGCTAGGATCGCTAGCTGCTCTTCGATGAGAGCACGATTGGCTAACCCGGTAAGCGGATCGTGATGAGCTTGGTAGTCGAGCTGTTCATGGAGATCGTGTTCGGTTGTAATATCCTTTACCGAGGCCACTAGGTACAGAGGTTCATGATTTTCTCCTCGCACAAGGCCATTGGAGACTTCAACCCAAATTATTGCTCCATCCTTACGTACGTACCTCTTTGTGTAGTTCGTCTGATCCAGATCACCGTTCAGCATCCTCAAGTGGGCTTCCTCAGTAACCTGGCGATCTTCCGGAAAGGTAAAAGAGCTGACCTGTCTACCTAGTAGTTCCTCGGGATTGGACCATAGGATTTTACAAAAAGCATTGTTTACATGGATGATCCTATCCTCGGTATTGACGATGAGCATACCGGAAACATTGTTCTCAAAGGCAAGACGGAATCGGGCCTCTGCTTCCTCGCCACCTCCCTTGGAAGGGTCAACCCCTTCTTGCAGCTTGTCTCCTAGGAGATCTCTCTCTCGATTCAGCCATTTCGTCACTCTGCCTCCCAGGAGAAGTTGACAATCCACCACCTTCCCCGCTTGGTAAGTTGTTGAAATTGTGTATCGGCTGATTCGTCAGGTGAACTTTACAGTATTCCCACCGAAATACCTTCAGTAATTCTTCTTAAAATGATGGCTTCAACTACCTGCTAGTATTCCAAGCGAAAAGCCAAGGATGTGGTTCGGCTTTACGTGAAATAAAAAATTGCATGATATTATTATTTTCCCTCCAGCTAATAACAGTCTAACAATAGAAAAACGCGTAAGCAGCCAATTAACCAATGCCTGTAGGCAAGTCAGACTGATTCCACCCAAGTTGGGAAAGGGCAACCCGACAAGCAAAGCGGTCGGTCATCCCAGCAACATAGGTGACAGCTGCTCTCGTCGCTTCTGTATTGCCAGCCCGTATGTCTGAAGCGTCAGGGTCAGTGAGGGTAATCTTGTACGGTCTATCAGTAAAGTGTTCGACAAGAACACCGATCAACCTCTTGACCGACTGGGCTTGTCTTTTGGACGCTGGACGCAAGTAAATTCTTTCGTAATTGAAGGTTCGAAAGAGATTCAAGGCTTCAGCGGTATCGCTATCCATGCATATTCGCCCGTTACTTGCCGATGTCTCTACTACGGAGGTAATGAACGTCCCTAGTTGTTCACTATGTGTTTCTCCACACCTCTTTTTTACCGTTTCCGGTAAGGATCTAGCTGAAACGATTCCAGCCTTGACTGCGTCTTCGAAGTCATGACAGACATAGGCTATTCTGTCCGCGAAGGCTACTACCTCGCCTTCGGGTGTGCATGGAGCAGGCCTGCTCCATGAGTGGTTGGCAATAGCATCCGTTGTCTCTGCACAAAGATTAGCCTTGGCCAATACCACATAAGCGCCCCAGGGGGCATGATCGTATCCTTCTTCCAAGAATAGAGATAGTGCTGGTTCGCTAGCATGACCGAATGGCCCATGACCTACGTCATGGCCTAGAGCCGCTGCCTCAACTAAAGATATGTTCAATCTCAGGGGGGTAGCGATACTTACCGCTACTTGCAGTACCTCCAAGGCGTGGGTAAGCCGCGTACGCATATGGTCGTCTGGAAAGATGAATACCTGTGTCTTCCCAGCAAGACGCCGAAATGCGGTTGAGTGCAGTATTCTGTCCCTGTCCCTCTCGAAGCAGGTCCTCAGAGGATCCGGCTCTTCTGGCAGAGGCCTCTGTCCACTGCCTAGGGAGCGAGTTGCACCTTCGGCCAACAGGTGAGCCTCGGCTATCTCTTTGGCTTCTCGACCATAGAGGTCACCGCTCTCAGAGGGTAGGTGGTAGCTAGGATGAGCTTGTTGTATTGGAGATACACTTGTTTCATAAGCAGTTGGATGCTGAGACAACTCCGTATTCCTATCTGACAACCAACCAGCCTTCTCTAGGGCAAAATCAATCTTGGTTCTCATCAATACCTATGCTATGCCAGGGGTGTATCACTCACCCCAAGGTTAGTTGTCTCGATCGTCTAAGTGGCCAGCGACCCCTACAGCAGTTATGCCATCGATTAGATCTACCTCTGTCTCATCCGCAGTTTCTTCCAGTTGCTTTGACACATGAGGTCCGCTAGATCCAGCGTAGTGAGCTTCAGCATGTACGAACTGCTTGCCCCGCATGAAAGAAGCAGCAGCTGCTATCAAGCACATAACCAAGGCGAAGATGAATACGATGACCAGGCCATGGTGAAATGGTCCGGATATCAGAGTGGGGAAGAATTGTTTGCTGGTGAGATGAGCAGATGAGCTAGGAGGAAGACTCTTCAATACCTTTGGACCCAAGAGGCTTCCGATTGGGTTGTAACCAAGAAATCCCGCGAATAGATATCCCATAGGAGGAAGGTGAGCCAGACTAGTAGCTATCTTGGCAGGAACT
>ACXJ01011289.1_pt1 | contig 14464 bp, 14 predicted proteins | sample 870861 | NCBI WGS metagenome assembly ACXJ01 (sample SAMN02954270, study PRJNA29437) | mine drainage metagenome | biome: terrestrial; feature: Richmond mine; material: biofilm; isolation source: combined biofilm from UBA (pink subaerial biofilm) and UBA BS (thick... ... | reverse complement strand
TGCAAGAAGTTGAAAGGAGGGATCACAGCGAAGACGCCATAAGGTTTCATTACGCTGAAGCTCTCTTCGTTGTCGTAGCCTTTTCCGGTGAGTCTCTCGTATCCATTGTTCTGTATGAGGTCGAATGCATAATATCTGAGAAAGTCTATGCCTTCATCAACATCAGCCATAGCCTCTGTTCTGTTCTTGCCATTCTCATAAGCAAGGAGGGCGGATATGAGGAATTTTTTCTCACTCAAAAGGTCAGCTGCTTTCAGAATGATGGATGCCCTTTTTCTGTATCCATAGTGATACCACTTCTTATAATTGGACTTCAGCATGGAGATTGCTTTCCTTACGCTATCTTCAGAAGCTGCTTGAAATGTTCCTATTTCTTTTCCGTCTATGGGGGAGATATCCTTCAGTTTCTCTTTCTCAATTATCTCGGTCCCGATAATATTCGGGTATTCCTTATTCAGATATTTTTCGGCGTCTTTGAGAGCCTTCTCATAAAGATCATGAAATTCCTTCTCTTTTCCGCCTTTTGTCATCCTGACATATGTCAGTTCGTTCTCGAAGGTCATGATTCTTTATGTAAGGATCATACATAAAATTACTTGGTAATTGTATTTAGACCCCTGTCAACATTAATGCACTGGCCGTTAATTCCAAGTGACATCTCACTGGCCAGAAATGCATTTACCATTGCTATCTCAATAGGTTCAAGGTTTGTGCTTTCTGAAAACTTTGTGAAGTTAAATGGGAAGACCTTGTAATAGGTGTCCTCCTTTCCAACAGAACCCGGCATAACCCCATTAACTCTTATATTGTACTTCCTGAGCGTTTCAGCGGTTTTTCTGACCAGCTCCGGTACTGCTGCCTTGGATATATTGTAGGAAAGATCGTTGCCTGGCATGATATGCGGGGATGCTCCAACGAGGACGAAGGAACCTCCATTTTTTTTCATAGGCTCTGAAAATGACTCTATAATTCGAAGATGGCTGAGGAGGTTTGTCTGCAGCATGGACATGAAGAAAGTGTCATCCGGGAATTCCTTTCCTGAGGCTTCCCATTTTCCAACGTTTGATATTACGGTATCAATCTGTCCATAGGTCTTCAGTATTGCATCCCTGACTGCACTGATCTGCTCGGGCTTAGATAGATCAGCCTTGAATGCTTTAATGGTGGAAGATTCCACCAGGCCAAACATATTGCCTGATCTTGATACTATGGCAACCTTGGCCCCAAAATTGATCATCATTCTTACACTTGCCATTCCCTGACCTGGCCCCACACCAAGTATTACTGCAACTTTTCCAGCCAGTGAATCACGAATTATGTCTACCATAATTCCTTATCCGTTACTTGCTATTAAGTTAAACTGGCAGGTTCTACACCATAATTATTAAACATTTGCAAACATATTTGTGCAGTGATGCAATAATGTACTTGTGATAATATGCCAGAAAATGAAAAATTAAAGGAGGTTCAGGCGGTATTCAGGGGAACCGATACTATGGACGGGGCAGGTGTAAGGCTTCGCCGAATATTCGGAGGTTACTCTACAGCTTCAATTACAGATCCATTCCTCCTTCTGGATCATTTTGGCTCTAACAAAAAAGAGGAATATATCAGAGGGTTTCCCTGGCATCCACACAGGGGTATCGAGACAATCACGTACATACTGGATGGGAAAGTAACACATGAGGACAGTGAAGGGAACAGAGGGACAATTTACCCAAATGATCTCCAGTGGATGTCTTCCGGCAGCGGAATATACCATCAGGAAATGCCAAGGCCGATCGAAAAAACAGATCCAAGGGAGGCAATACTTTCTTCTGGAATGCCAGAATCATCAGTGGGACTGCAACTCTGGTTGAACATACCTGCTGAAAAAAAGATGAATAAACCATCCTACAGGGATATAAAGGGAAGAAATGTAACAGTCGTTGATAATGGGGATGGAGCAAAGGTGAAACTGATTTCCGGCAAGTATGGCAAAGATGAGTCCGAATTCCAGGGAGATCTAAAGATTGATCCTCATTATCTGGACATAGTGCTTGAACCTGAATCGGATTTCAAATACATAGTCCCGGATGGATACAATACTATCCTTTACACCATGGCCGGTTCTCTTTCAGTTTATCCGCAGAAAACAAACTTTTCAATGGGGGACGCCATAGTTTTCAGTATGGACGGGAACACTGTCAAACTTGTGTCGTCCGAATCAGGGGCCAGGTTTATACTCCTTGCAGGAAGGCCCCTCAGGGAGCCAGTTCACTGGTATGGCCCTATTGTTATGAATTCCCAGGACCAGCTAAATGAAGCGTTCCGGGACCTGCAGAATGGTACATTTATCAGGGACAGGGAACCATTATTCTTATAGGTGGTTCAAACAGGATTGTTTGGGATTGAAGCCCCAATCCTTCTCTTTTTCCAGGATACTGCCATAAAACCCCCAAGGATGCAGAGTACAAACCCAATTGTAAATCCACCTTCTGTGCCTATCCAGCTGAGCAGGGAAAAAACAACAATTATTGCACCGAATATTCTTGTCCATCTGGTCCCAAACATCACCAGGATGCTTGAGGCGGTCAGCACAATCCCCCATACTGCCCCGAGAGTCAGCGCAAGGTGTTCCCCCGGGCTTATTCCACTGATTGAACCTGAAATAATAATGCTTCTCGCTCCCACATAAAGTATGAGAAGTCCTCCCAGAAGGGAAACAATTCCTGCGTCTATTGGTGAGTCCTTGAAACTGAACCTTGACACGGGGGTTAATTGCCTCAAATTAATTAATGTTCTCCAATTTAGAATTGGAGATAAAAGGTGAGGTTTGGCCCCGCCATCACCGGGGCCATGAGGTGTCTAGTTCTGCAGCGTGATAACACTCGAGGTAAAGGCGATCGGTGCCGTGAAGTCTATCTGTGATGTGGCTCCGACTTCAGGCGTGATCTGGCCTGAAACCTGCATGTTCTGGGTTATGTTGGTACCGAATGTGTTTGTAACATTGAAGACTATTGCAGCCTCGTCACCGGATGAAATGACCGGATATTTGGCAGTCAATGACGACGTCGGGTCTATCAGTGATATTACTCCGAAGTTAGTAGGGTTGTTATCCTTCGCACTCATATCCCCAAATACAGGATCGCTGAACAGGTTCTTTGTACCTGTTTTTGACAGGTTGCTGAACAGTGTATCGTTATAGACCAGAAGTGCTGTTGCACCATTAATTGATATAGTTATACTGGTATTTGCCAGGTTAATGGCACTACCCCCGGCATTATCCTGAATCATTATTGCAACATATTCAACACCTCCACTTTCTGGGGGGTTTCCCAGATCATAACCATAGATCGAATTTATGATGAGTCCTGTTGATACCTGGTTCTCAGTGGAAGTTCCAGTAGCATCTGCCCTCTGCTGTAGTATTCCAGCGGTATGAATTAGGACAGATGCAGCCACTGCGGCGACAAGAACCAGGGCAATGAATATAATAAGGACACCTATTCCGCTTTCAGCCTTCTCATCCTCATCGAACTTGAACTGCCTGCTAATATTCTTGAACAGATACCTCAAACCTTTCATCATCATGATAGTTAACACCTTATGCAGTTCTGTAACTGTTTATGTATATCACTATGTCTGTATATAAAAGCCTTAACGCTGGGAACGATAAAATTTCGCATTTCGCTGTCGATCATATCTGACACTACGTACATAACAACAGGCTTCAGATCTGCACTTCTTTGTACTGCACTTCTTGCAAAAAAAGGATATGTCCAGAGTAAGGTATTGAACTTTCGATGTGAATGCTTAGCACAGATGACAAGAGATTCATAGTGAAAAGTGTGGAGAATGGTTACAAGATAAGTGACCTGGCAAGGATGTTCAATGTAACCCCTAGAAGGGTACAGCAGATACTGAAGGAGGATACCTCTGATCAGTCAATGAGAAGAAAGACTGTGAACCTGTCCAGAGAGGAGATGGAAAACATAGAGAACCTCTGGACGAACTATAAGATAGGTTCCAGGACAATATACTACCTGATGAAGAACCAGGGGAAGCAGGTATCTTACTACCAGATCTACAATTTCATGAGAAACAGGAACATGATCAAGAGCAAGGACTCCAGGGTCAGGGGGGAGACAGACAAGCAGATGGAAACCCCTCTTTCAACCGTATATATGGATTATCACCAGACAAATACTGAGGCACCGTATGCAGTCGTATGTGTAGATATGAGCACAAAGAGAATCCTGTCCATAGTCGAATCAAGGAAGATCACAAAGGAGGTAATGGAACAGGTTGCTGACAATGTTTTCAAATTCTCAAAAGAGAAGGGGCTTTCTGTGAAAAAGCTCTACCTCAGAAATGGAATTCTCAGCATAATCTATGGTGCAACCGATCTCAAGTACCACATGAAGAGGAAAGGATTCGAAGAGGTTGAACAGGATAAGCACGGCAATAGAGTTCATCTAGCGCTCTCCAGGCTATGGCAGAACTACGACAGGTTCAGGTGGAACACTGACAGCCCTGAGAAATTCATGTACTGGTATAACCAGAGGCCAATAATAAATAGAAAGGAGAACCGTGTTACCACACCAAATGAGCTAATGGATGAGATGATAAATACCACGAACACGATTATTTCGCATAGCTCGGGAATATTCAGCTGACCATAGAAACAGGTCATCTGGAAGTATTCACTCACCAAATTTTTCAATTTTTGGACACATGTGCTATTTAGTGGTCACTCATAACCACAAATCTGCCGGTTTTTTGCATTAGATAGACTCATTGGCCTAACTTGGAAAAAAATTAATGACTGTGAACAAGCCCCGTCCTCCAGTATTTCAACACCAGGAAAGCAGTGAAAAATGCAGATAAAAATCCCAAAATTATGAAATCTTTGTGGAACCCAATGGTGGAACTTATGTATCCGAAAAGTACAGGCACTATCATAAACAGAATATTGTTATAAGCCATGAAATAAGAGTTGGCAGCATTTCTTTCTGAAATGTCTGTGCCTCTGGCTATTATCATTGTAGTAACTGGAAAGATACTTCCATGGGGGATGCCTAGAAGCACCATAATGACCAGGAACATTGCGAAACTGGGCATGAATGGAACCAGTATAAGGGATACGGCAGTAAGGACAGCCGAGGCCACAAGAGGGTAGAAAAGATTGCCCAATGGCCTTATGGCTATAGAGAGCCTTGTAAGGAAGGAGGACGAAAAAAATACTATGAATGCTGTATAGGCCAATCCACTTGATATACCATAATTCTCCTGCGCATATATTACAAGAAAGGCAGTGATGGCAGCAAACGGAATGTTGTATATGCTTATAGAAATAAGGGCTGAGTGGAAAGATTTATTTTTAAGAGTGCTTCTTCCGCCCATTTCTTTTCCTCCAGAAGGAAACCGTACAAAAGGTGCCACAGCAGTGGCCAAGAGGCAGAGTGGAAGAAATGCTACGAATAGCATTCGATAGCCAATCACCGGTAGAAGGTAGGATTCGATTGTTGGCCCTATTACAAGACTAAGGCTCAGGCTAACCGAATAGATGGCGAGCAACCTCATCTGAGATCTGTGGTCTCCCTGAATGGAAGCAGAAGTTATCAGATTAGGAAATACGATCCCGAATGCAACTCCTGCAAATGCAGCGATTAACCATATTGTATAAGCATTCGAGATGGAGAAGAGAACAAGTGCCGCATCCATTCCGATCACTGAAAGGACAAAGGCTCTCCTTCTTGCAGCACTTTTTAATCTTGGATTCAGGAGGGAAGTTGAAATGAATGTTGTGGCATAAGTCAGGGCAGTTATTTCACCAACAGAAACATTGGAAAAATCGAAGAATAACTTGGAAAATGTTGGAACTGTAGTAACGATCATGTTGTTTGTGGATCTGAGTGTGATTGTGATTGCAGCAATGGTTAGTATCGAAAAAATAAATGATAGTCTATGTGAGGAGGCATTATTCAGCTTTGAGTCCATTTCACTGTCCTTTTCATCGCATAATGAAGCATTGCTAAAAAATAATTTTAAATTGTATAGAGTGGGCACTTAATATACCCTGTACCAGGTAACAAATTCAATTTAATTACAACTGGAATTTGGCTTTATTGATCATGTCAATAGAAAATATTCCAAATTCTGAAATTAAAAGATTTCTCCTTTATTGTTCAGATAATCCTCTAACAAGAAGAGGAATCGAATCCTCATAGAGGTATTCTATGCTGAAATGCCCCTCATCATATTCCATCAGCCTGTTCTTTATCCCCAGTTTATCCATTCTCCGACTGAGTGCTCTAATACCAATGTTTATTGCGAACTCATCCTTCAAACCGGCTTGGAGCAAAATGGTTTTGCCAGTAAGTCCAGATGCAAATTCTGTGACGTTTTCCACAGGGTCCATCTTTTTCCACTTTTTCCAGACGTCTCCTCTCAAGATTCCTGTTTCAGTTTCAAAAGGAAGTTCAATGCCCATTTCATAACCATGACCGGGAGAATAGAAAGCTGACATGGCAATTATGTTGATGGCATCCATCTCCTTATGGGAATGAGTAGGCCGAGATCGGAAATCTTTCAGGAAAGCTGCGATTCCTGATTTTGAAACAATCTCAATGGCAGCAGGAAAATCCCTCATATAACAGTATTCGAAGGCTGAGTCTCCAGACACATCAATAAATCCGGAAAAAATAGATGGATTTCTTGCTGTGAGTGTGTATGAGCCAAACCCACCTGAGGACTTTCCGAAAAGACCTATTTTTCTTTTTCCATATCTGCTCCTAATCAGATCAACAATCTCTTTTGCAATAAAATCTTCATAATTGCCAACAGCAGGTGAGTTAAGATACTGGTTTCCGCCTAGTAAGGTCATTGTGTCTGGAAGAACAACTGAAAATGACAGATCAGGGTTTCTTCCTAATATATTTTCTAAAGTGGATAAAAAGTCCTGGTTTGAGTAAGATCTGTTAAGGAAATTCCTTGCACTTCCAAAGAAACCAGCCAAACCTATCAGTACTGGACTACTGTCAGTGGCGTTGCAATCTATGAATATAACTTCCCTTTCAGCAGGATCTTCAAGCGCATTGCCTCTTAAGGATTCAGAAGCTATCTTCTCATTTTTAATGACAATATTTTTTTCCATTATGTATCAGAAAGGGCAGATGGAAAATAAAGTGATCCAATACTCTCAGATCCTGCCCTTATAAAAAAGAGCAAATCGATAATTTTGATCCAATCCGTAACTGAGGTATTTCTAGAGAAACTTCTGATTATCGCTTCATTTCTGGATTGAAGACACCTACTGCAGATTATTTAGGTGGAGCCTTGAAAAAATCCATCAAAAACATAATAATATTAAAAGTCTAACAACTACTTCTGTTACCATGGACATCATTAATATCATCAATTTCAACTCTCAAAAGGCTTGCAAGATGTGACAGAGAATTATTATATTGTCATTTTAGAATTTTCAGAGAATTGGAAACATACTTTAGTGTCTCTATACGAGACAGGATAAACGGTGCGATTGAGGGTATAAATGAAAATATCCTGATTGATTCCGAAAATATATGGGTTATCAGTGAGATTCAGCCAGAAATCCAGAGAAAGAATCCTTTACAGCTACCCATTGTATCAGGAATGTCGAACTTAGCGGCAAGAGCAAAATATATGGATACTGTTCATGATAAGAACAAATTTTCCATTTTAAACAAGACGGTCTCTCATGCACTCAGTTGCAAGATTCATCATTAATTCCTGAACCAGGCGCAGTGATTTTTCATCTTTAAGTTCCCCACTGGAATCAAATTTGTCCTGGGCAAAATTGATGAACACTTCTGGTTTGTTTATAGGTTTCATGTCAAGGTAAACAAAAACCTGCCTCAGATGATATTGTGCTCGCATACCTCCAAAAGCGCTCATAGAAGCACTCATGACTGCAACGTGTTTTCCCTTTAGGACGTTGTCACTGTAAGGCCTTGAAGCAATGTCAATGGCATTCTTTATGAATCCAGGGATAGAATAATTGTATTCAGGTGTCACGATCAAGATGCCATCCGCATGCCTCAAAACATTCTTGAAATTAACTACCGCCTCAACCGGCTTTTCCTCCTCGTCTGTATTATACATTGGCAGATCCTTAATTGGAGCTATCCTGAAAGCAACATATTCCGGGACATTCCTTGATGCAACATTCAGCAGATAACCATTAAAGGAATTTCTTCTTAGGCTTCCTCCGAAAGCCGCTATATTTACTTTTTTCACATCTCCTGGTGCCCTTGATATATCATTACTCACCTTAATCCACCTTCGTTTTCCGTGTTGTTATTACTTCCTTTGTTAAGAGAACTAGCATTCCTGATACAACTAATGCAAATGCTGACAGCATAAACACGATTGAAAATGCCTCCTGCGAGGCTAATTTAACTGGAAACGATCCTACTAAGTAAGTTGAAGTAAAGGTTGTAAGGATTGCCGCAGCGACAGGAGAACCCATGCTTGAACCAACATTATTAAAGGTACCCTGCATTCCTGTGGCCATCCCCATTTCTCTGGGATCAACAGAGAATATTACAAAGTTGAATAAAGTGCTTAATATCATGACGACCCCAATGCCACATACTATGCTGTACACCCAAAGCAAAGTATAACCTGGCATCGTTGCCTCTAAGAGAAATCCTGAAGCTGCTACAATCGTTCCGGCAGCAGTCATTGGCTTAGCTCCTGCCTTATTTATCAAAGTTGAAGCCAAGACCCCACCCAGTATCGAACCTATGGCAAATGGAGTTACAGTAATGCCGGCTTCAAAAATATTCTTGCCAAAACCTGCAGGAACTGGATATTCCAGACGGTAAGTCAGTGTTATCGTGGCAAGGAATAAGGCGAATTCTGCAATCAGACCAACAAGGTATGCGACAACCACATTTCTGTTTGCAAGGAGCTTAAAATTGAATATAGGTTCTTTTTGGTTCCTCAACAGGCGGCTTTCATGTAAGATAAGAGGAAGCAGAAGCACAAAATCAAGAATCATCAAAAATGACGTAAGTTCTGTTGAACTAAAGTCACCAGAGAATAGATTCATAATGCTACCGAGAGACGGCCATCCCAGTGAAGAACCCTCTGAAACAAGAAGAACAAAAAAGGAGAGGACTGTTGCAAGTAATATGGCCCCTGCATAATCGACTTTGGCATTCGGCCGCTTGTATCTTGATTCTTTGATTACAATGATCGCAAAAATTATTGCTACTATTAAAAAAGGTATAGCAGTGTAGTAAGTATACCTCCATCCAAAGCTGTTTGAAACGTAGGAGCCGATAGGAAGACCTATTGCAAAACTAGCTCCAAACAGGGACCCAAAAATCGCCTGTACCTTTGGTATAATTTCTCTTGGAAATTCCTCCCTGGCAAGCGCTGATCCCAATGGGAAGATCGCAAGCCCTACCCCCTGAACTGTCCTCGACAGAAATAAAACTTCATAGTTTGCAGATAAACTCGTGGATATTGCCGCCATTAGATAAATCACCAGCACTATGGATAGCATACTCCTCTTACCGTAAATATCACCTAATTTGCCGAAGACAGGGGTGAGCGCCACTCCACCTACAACATACAAAGAGAGAACAAGGGCAATCTGGGAATATGTTACTTTGAAATCCTTTGCCATGGAAAGGAGCGATGGTGTTAGCATAGCTTCGATATAGCCAGTCAAGAGTATCAGAGAGCCCAGTATTATTGTAACCCTCTTTGCGTAACTGCTGTTATATTGGCCACCAGAGTAACTTTTTACACTTTCCATTTCATACTACCTCTCAAAGTATTCCAGGATATTTCTATCGATTAAGCAAAAAAGAGGGAAATCTGATAATGACCTTTGTTAAGGTTAGAGTAAAAAATGCTACTCTTTAAATAGCCTACAGTGCTTTTGCTCAGGTGTCGCTTCAAGACTTCAGGATAGTTTCTGAGCTGATCAGGAATCCTCTGGAATCTTATGAAAAGATAGGATCAAAAGTCGGGATTTCAGGCATCTCTGCCCGCAGCAGGATACAGAAAATGTACAGATCAGGCTTGATTAAGGGCATTTACCTTATACCTTCGCCGCAGAATTTCGAAATGCATCCAAGAACATATGTGTTCAAAAACGTTGACTCGCCTTTTCAAAAATTATCAATAATAGCGGCCGTTAATGGAGTGGTTTTTGCCTGGATAGACTATGATAATGATATGATAATAACCGTTTTTTTCAAATCTGATCTGGAAAAAGCAAAAATTCTGGACAATTTGTCAATTATAGTGGGTACTAAACCAATTACAGATTATATTCCAAATTCACTTCTACCACCGAATCTCTCCAGTTCAAGGCTTTCAAGGATCGACTGGAAAATCCTTGAGCACGTCGCATTCAATCCCAGAATGTCGGTAGCAGAAATTTCAAGGCTGACCCATTTGTCAAGAAAAACTGTACAGGGACACCTGAATGGCATGCTATCGGAAAGGAAGTTATATGCTCTGTATATCTCAGATTTCACAAAAATCAATGGCGGAATACTTTACGGCCTACTGGTATTTTTTAATTATCCGGAAGTAATGGGCAGGCTATTGAAAATGGGCCTTGAGCCAATCTGGTTCATGACAGAACCGATAGGTGCAACCTTACTGGGGTTCGCTGAATCTCTCGTAGATGTGGAACTTTTGAAGAAGAAAGCACAGGATATGGAGGGTATAACTAGATTTGATATCAACGTGCCAACAGGAGGGATGTTTGCTAAGGAACGGCTCAAATCATGGATTAAGGGTGAAATAGATAAGTGGAACTCAGCTTCTTTCCATTAAATAAAGGGCATTCCAAAAATTTAGCCATAACCTGATAGGAATCATGGAATAAATATGGTTAAAGGCAATTAGCCCAGTTCAACATTATCTGCATTCAATCATTAACATATTTAAAAAATCGATCCGTGAGTATATGCCCGGAAGACAAAAATCCTTGAGATACTTATGCCAATAATTGTTTGCAAATATAGTATTATAAAGTTTTTCGAAAAAAAGTGAGCCACATAGAGAACGGGCCCGCCGGGATTCGAACCCGAATCATAGGCTCCGGAGGCCTAGGTGATATCCATTACACTACGGGCCCTTATTTCTTGTACCCGATGTCTCTTAAGAATTTAATACGTGCCTTCTTGTCCTCAGTTGTTTCTAATCCAAGAGGTGAAAAACCGTCAATTACACCCATAATACCACCGCCATTCTTGCCTCTCGCTACAATAACACTGATAGGGTTTGCTGTAGCAGCGAATATACTTCCAACCTCCTGGCAGGCCTTTACGGCGTTAAGTATTGCTATGGGGAATGCATTTCGTAAAATTATCATAAATGTATGGCCCGCGGCAAGCCTTTTGATATTATCCACTGCATAATTCTTAAGTTCATCATCGCTCGAGGAATATCTGATAAGCCTTTTTCCTGAAGCTTCAGAAAAAGCAATTGCATACTTGGCTCCGTTGAGGTGCGTCTCAATGATTTCTGTCAGATCTTCAACCGTCTTAATGAAGTGAGAGTACCCCAGAATTATGTTGCAGTCTTCAGGGAATCTTATCTCTACCTCTTCAATATCAACCATGAAATGTGATCCCAATTGTATATTACTCTTTTACCTACAGTATCTGAGTCTGTTTTTATCATGATAATCTGAATAGTAAGAATCTAAGTTGGTAAGAGGGCCAACGGTGTTGCCTTGACAATATGTATAAGTGTGGAGCCATTTTCAATTATTGGATTGAGGAGGTTAGATTTTATTATTATGATGAAAATACGGTGATGATGGACTTCTTTGAAACGATCTCAGAGGAAATTAACAGCGGAAAGATCCGTGAACGAGATCAGCTTCAGAGAAGGAAGCTATCCCTTTCGAGTATGCTCCATCTGGATCATATTCCCAGTGATACTGAAATTCTTAATTCCGGGAAGGTTCAAAAGGACAAAAAGAAGCTCCTCAGGATCAAACCTACCAGAACTATATCTGGAGTTGCAGTTGTTGCTGCAATGACATCACCAGAGAGCTGCCCGCATGGTCAGTGCCTTTACTGTCCAGGAGGAGTAAAAAACAATTCTCCGCAAGCATATACAGGTTATGAACCCTCTGCTCTTAGGGGCAGAATGAACAATTATGATCCTTATCAGATAACATTCAACCGCCTGAAACAGCTTGAAACGATCGGCCATGATACAAGCAAAATTGATCTAATTGTTATGGGTGGGACATTCACAGCCAGAGACCCGGATTATCAGACATCATTTGTGAAGGGTTGCCTGGACGGAATGAACCGCTCAGTGTCCTCATCTATTGAAGGCAGTATTGAAGCCAATGAAACTGCTGAAAGAAGATGCGTTGGTATCACGGTCGAAACAAAACCGGACTGGTTCCTACGAAAAGACATTGATCTGGCCCTTTCCTACGGGACTACTAAAGTTGAGCTGGGAGTTCAGATAATTAATGAGAAAGTACTTAGAATGAACGGACGTGGACATGGAATTAAGGAGATTATTGATTCCACAAAATTTTCAAAGGATTCCGGCTTAAAGATAGTTTACCATGTCATGCCCGGAATGTACGGTTCTGACAGGGAAGAGGATATCAGAAGCTTCAGGAAAATTGTTGAAGACCAATCGTTCAGGCCGGACATGCTGAAGATCTATCCAACCCTTGTTGTCAAAGGCACAGCCCTATATAATCTCTGGAAAATGGGCAGGTATAGGCCTCCAGACACAGAGGAGGCCGCCGATATAATTAAGGAATTCCTGAAAGTTTGCCCACCATGGATTCGGGTTCAAAGAATGCAGCGGGATATTCCCGTGAATTTTATCGAGGCAGGAGTGAAGCGGAGCGACATCAGGAACATAATAGACAGGAAGCTCCGTGAAGAGAATGAAGAGACTTGGGAGATAAGAAGCAGAGAGATTGGTATGGCATCAAAAGAGGGCAAAGATCCTGTTCTCATAAGGCGTGATTACAACGCCTCGGATGGAAAGGAAATTTTTCTCTCTTTTGAGGAATCCCACAACATATACGGTTACCTGAGGCTGCGCATCCCTTCAGCAGATCATCACAGGCCGGAAATGGATAATGCCTCCGTCGTAAGGGAAATAAAGGTTCTTGGTGAGGTTGTGCCTCTCGGAGAACATGAATCATCTCTGTGGCAGCATCGTGGGCTTGGCAAATCTCTGTTAGAAGAGGCTGAGAGAATCTCCAGAGATGAATATTCCCTCAACAGGATCAATGTGATAAGTGGAATTGGCGTTAGAGAATATTTCCGGAGATTTGGCTATAATAGATTGGGACCATACATGTCCAAAGTTCTGAAACCCTGATTTTTCTCTGTTAAGGGATTATAGTGTTTTAATATAATAATATTCATTTTTATCAATAATTATAAATAAGTGCTTTACATGATGAGCGGGATAGAATTGTCATATGTTCTTATATCAGTGAGCATAGTCGTGCTTCTGGTAGCTGTCTATCTTTTCTACAGTATTATAGGAGCTGAGAAATTTTGAGTTATGTCTCCACGGATTCAACAGGAGGAACAAACTTCTGGGTGTCGTTCTTTGAAAGCCAGCGCCTCGTTTCAGGCACCATCATAATTCTGATCTATATTCTGCTTCTCTCTATCTTTGCGTATCTGATATCCGGGTATATAGCAAAGCTTTACAGAGGTGAAAAAACCTGGCTTGATCCAATATCGGGCAGATTAGTCAACTTCTTCATAAACATTTTTGGTGAAGATGCTAAAAAGGACACAAAGATGAGAGAATATTTTATCACGCTCCTTATTTTCAATGCAGCAGCAGGTATTTTTGCTTTTATTTTCTTTTATTTTCAGACCTATTTTCCCTTTGCAGGAGTAACTCATAACTATTCTTTTTCGCTTTCGTTCAACACAGTCACATCTTTCCTGACAAATACGAATCTTCAACATTATTCAGATCCTCTTCATCTTTCTTACCTGAGCAAGACCTTTGTCCTCACAGGCCTTATGTTTCTTGCCGCGGCAACTGGCTTTGCTGTGTCCATGGCTTTCATACGGGGAATACTCAACGAAAACGGAAGGATAGGAAATTTTTACAGGGATTTTCTTGTATCAGTATTCTACCTGATACTGCCACTTACTATTCTTGTAACAATAATATTCATACTTTCTGGGGTTCCGCAGGATCTTAGCCAGTACGTTAATGTCAACCCTATCCTCTCCGGAGGGATTCAGCGGCTCCCCCTTGGCCCAGTGGCCACCTGGGAGGCCATAAAAAACATTGGCACCAATGGTGGAGGCTTCTATGGTTCAAATGCTGCCATGCCTCTTGAAAACCCAAACTGGTTCACAAATCTGGTTGAGTTTCTCTCCTTTACCGTAATACCTCTGGGTTCTATACTTTCATTAGGAAAGGTATTCAACAACAGAGGATTCGCACGAAC
>ACXJ01011354.1_pt1 | contig 14465 bp, 10 predicted proteins | sample 870861 | NCBI WGS metagenome assembly ACXJ01 (sample SAMN02954270, study PRJNA29437) | mine drainage metagenome | biome: terrestrial; feature: Richmond mine; material: biofilm; isolation source: combined biofilm from UBA (pink subaerial biofilm) and UBA BS (thick... ... | reverse complement strand
AAGATACGAGAAATATGATAGGAGAGGATACGACATATGCTGCAATGGATAGAAACGCAAGAAACATAATTGAAAGTAGGGGTTACGGGAAATACTTCATACATAGACTGGGTCATGGGCTTGGACTGGAAGTACACGAGGAGCCATACCTAATTCCAAAAAATAATTACAGAGTTCTGAAAAATTCTGTTTTTACAATAGAACCTGGAGTGTACATTGAGAATCTGGGAGGTGTCAGAATTGAAGATACAAATTACTTTAATGGAAGCAAATGTGTTGCGTTCAACTCAATGTCCAGAGAATGCGTAATTTTATGAAGAAATGATAGATAAAACATAACGGACTTCTCTGTCTCGAGTTAATTACAACAAAATACAACCCTGAATCCATATGCCTCAATTTTGGAATTTGACAAGGTATTATCCGTACTGCTCACAATTACATCACCCTTTATGTGATTAATATTTACTGATTTGCCTGAAAGATTGAAAAAGCATAACAATTTACTATTTTTATCAATGAAATAGTTTATATTTAAAATTTCTCCAATCAATGTTGTCTCAAATCTAACTCCATATCCGAGTTTATATTTCTTTCTTATGGCTATCAACTGTTGATAAACTCTCAAATATTCCAGATTCTCATTATTATTCAAAACTCCCCAGCTTAATTGCGATTCGTGAAATGCCTCATATGAGTTAGGTGCTGGTATATCTACATTGCCTGTGAAATATGAGAATTCTTCATTTCTTCCCTTTCTAACAATGTCTGCAAAGGTAGCATCATCTGTATCAATGAAGAACCAGAAATGATCTTTCGAGAAGAACTCTTCTCCCATGAATATCATAGGAACATAAGGTGACAGGAGACATATTGCCCCAAATAGCAATGATTTTTCCTTTCCATAGTAGCTGCCATTACGATCTGAATTCTTACGGTTTCCTACCTGATCATGGTTTTGAGAGAATACTATTAATTTGCTAGGGCTTATCTGTTTACCTCTCACACCCCTTGTTCTTTTCAAAAACATGGAATATTCCCCGCGATAAACAAAACCACTTTCCATGGCCCTTAGTATATGCCATGAATGCCCATAGTCAGAATAATATCCCTGGCCTTCTCCTGTCAGATATGAATGGATAGAGTGATGAAAATCGTCACACCATTGAGCGTCCATTCCAAAGCCACACTGGTCGATGCTAGATATGGTGAGTGGATTGTTTGCATCACTTTCTGCGATCAATATTGGTTTCTTATTACTATTCTCAAAATATTTGTTAACATCTGCCCTGAGTTCCTTAAGAAAATGTACTGGGGAATTATCATAAATACCATGAATTGCATCGAGCCTGAGTCCATCAAATCCAAAAAAGTCAATCCAGTATACTGCGTTTTGAATGTAGAAATTTCTCACGTAATCTGACCATTGGCCATCAAAGTTCGTGGCATTTCCCCATAGACTTTTATATTTATCCGAAAAATATGGTCCAAAACTATTTAATACGTTTCCTCTTGGTCCAGCATGATTATAGACAACGTCAAGAATTATGGAAATGCCCCTTGAATGGACATCCTTTACTAATTTGATCAGTTCTGATATACTGCCATAGGAATTCTGGACAGCGTAAGGGAACACACCGTCGTAGCCCCAGTTTCTTCTTCCCTCAAACTGCGCTATTGGCATTAATTCTATTACATTAATTCCAAGTTTTTCAAGATAGTCTAGTTTTTCCTTGATCCCTGCAAAATTACCTTTTTCGCTGAAAGTACCTGTATGTAATTCATAGATAACCGCGTTCTTGAGATCTATATTAATGCCAGTGTCCAGATTATTTTTGAAGTCTAAATCGACTATGGTGCTATAACCATAAACTCCATTCACTAGATACTTTGAAGCAGGATCTGGTAATCTTTCTCTTCCATTGAGTATTACGCTGTATTCCTTATATTCTTCCCTGAAGCTTGAAGAACCTTCCCATATACCATAGTCATTTCTCCTCAATTCCATAAGTTTCTGATCATCTATTTTGATCTCAACTTTTTTTGCAAAAGGTGCCCATACTGTTGCAAGTAGTTCGCTGCCATTCTTCCACAGTCCTATATCCTCATAACTGAGTTTCCGGTACGATAGAGTGTCTGGTTTCAATTTAGTCATCAGCCTTTATAATCAAAAATGAATTGTGCTTCATTAGATCGCTTATATTCACTTTTTCTCTTATTTCTAACGAGGAGTTGCTTAACAGATCAGTGTACTTCCCCTGCCATTCCTTATTAAGACTTAAAAATGTATTACTATAATTGAGAGCACTTCCTTCCTTTATTTTTGAAAAGTATCTACCAGTGAAAATTATGAGCCGCCTATTTTTCTTTCTAATTCCTATTACGATCACACTTGAACTCCCTTCTCCCTGAGTTTCTAGAAGACTGAGGTCACCTTCATTTATAAGAGATAGATTCTCTTCTCTGATCTGACTAAGTCTCCTGAAGAGAGAAAGTTTGAATCCATTTTCGTATAAACTGTCTATGGAGAGGTAATCTTTTTTAAGGTCAAGATCTGATTGATCCTTCAGTAAACTATAGTCCACTGGAATCCTGTTGTCTGGATCTGTAAAGTGATAGTTGTGGTTTTCTGAACCCTGATAGTTTGATGTGAATCCTGGAAGCATGAACTTTAAAACAAGCATGGATATGGAATTCAACTGCCCATACTCTTTACACATTTGAGATAATCTGCCTATGTTTGAGGAGGGTTTTAATTCTGCAAATTCAACAACTTTCTCCGTTAATTCTATGCAGCTTTTCTCATATTCCACATTAATGTTTTTCCATCCTGTTTTTAATCCTGATTCTCTCACTGCTTTTATGATGTGTGAATTTAGTGAATCTTTATAACTTTTGTATAATCCTCTTGACTTCACAGATGCAACCACCATTTGAACTATATAATATAAATGTTCGTTGCGCAATCTCCCTGCCAATCCCTCAGTTATATATGAGTTCCTGGCCTCTTCTATTGCCTTTCTAAAAAGATCCGGGAATTCTGAAATCACTATGCCTGAAGCACGAAGATCCTCCCCATATTTTGTATCGTGAGTTGAAGTTTCATTCATTGAATGTGTAAATTTTTTTCTTTCATTCAGGAACTTTATAAAGTTTTTATTAGATACGGCACTATTCCACACGCTACCTCCCACCTCGTTCAGAAAAACAAATGGGTTGTAGGCAAAGAATGCCCTATCTTCCACTGATTTTGCCATTACTGCGCCAGAATATTCCTGAAGTTGAAGGAACGCATCAGCACCCATTTTATGTTTGTGATCGAGATATTCACCGGCCGTGACGAGCACTGGATCATTGGTTTTTAGCCCTATTCTAGTGAAATCTTCTGAAAGCTCCTCAATTGAATTAAGATTTGAATAACTTCTGTATTTTTCCAAATTCTTGAAATAAGTTTTTATTGCGTTTTCAATTTGTTTTATTGAGAATTCATAGTGATCCCTTAAAACCAGATTTTCATATATGTTCCACGATAGATTGAGTATATCTCCGGCAAATTCTTCGTTCATAAATAGATCCTTAAGATTATAAACTAAATGCTCTTCATCTGCCTTTGTCTGCTCATATTTCCCCTGATCATTATTGTAGTTTATTTTGATCTCGTCTAAACCCTCGTAATCCGTAAAAAGCGATATCACTTTCCAGAGAAAATCGTATCCTGTTGTGCCGTCAGTCTTCAGCTTATTACTTAGACACTCTTTTTCTGATAAGATTTTTTCTACTATTATGAATTCAGGATGGAGCTCGCTTTGTACGAAGTGAAGATATGATTCTGGATCATGTATGCCGTCAAGATGATCAATTCTAAGTCCAGAAATACCATAATCTTCTATTAGTCTCCTTATTGTACTGTGTCTCGATTCTATTACCGTTGCATCTTCCGAACGCAGTGCAATCATATCGTTTACAGCGAAAAAACGTCTGTAATTCAAGATTTTCCCGCTACTCTGCCACCATTCTGGTATAATGTTCTGCAAATCAATGAAACTGTTAAGTAAATCTCTGTTTCCATTTACATCGTGAATTATTTCTTCGATACGCTTCTTCGTGAAATCATCATTATTATCAAATATTGCATTCACGCTCAGGAATTCCTCTCCTGATCTTCTAATTATCCACTCCTTAGATCTGTCAGAGCAGGGAATTTTATTTCCATCAAAATCTATGTAAATATCATCCTCCAGTGTTATAGCCACCTTTCCCCTATTTATTAGATCATTCAAAGGGGAGGAAAGAAATGGAAAAATGAGTTTTCCATCCATAACCAATGGAGACTGCTTAATGTCGAATAACCTCAGTATATCAGGGTTTCCAGTTTTGATGAAGTCAAGAATATAGGTGTTTTCAAGGGAGTAAGCCATGTGATTTGGTACTATGTCAATTAAAATTTTCATATTATTCTCCCTTGCCCTATCAACCATCTCTCTCAATCCCTCTTCCCCTCCAAGTTCCTCGTTTACGTATCTAAAATCAACAATATCATAACAGTGAGAACTTCCTGATCTAGCCTTGAGGATGGGAGAAACATATATATGTGTCACTCCTAAATTTGCCAGATATGGGATAGTATTGATAACATCATAAAATGTGAAATTGTTGTTAAGTTGAAATCTATAGGCCAACTTTGGATAATTTTCATTCATGTATTTTGAACGCGGGATTTAATAAAACTGTTTCCCAAAACTTACTTATACAATGATAATTCCTAAAAGTAAAATAGACTTTTTTTATTTTAATTCTGCTGGTTCCTAACCATTTCTATGGTCAATTCTCCATCTTTCTCCTCAAATTTTGTGATGTCCATTGCATTTTGAGTTGCCAGTGATGAGAATATGTTCCTGTCATAGGGAAATTTCTCCTTCATGAAAAGCATTCTTCCCTCCTGACCAGGTTCAAGTTCAATTTTCATGGCCTTAAATGCACTCTTCAGATAAGTTAGTGGATCACCACCGCAGCTGATGTATCTGTAATCCTCCTCAATCATTTTAACCACCTAAGTTTTACGTAATTGTGTATGAGTGTATTTCCTTAAACTGAAAGAACATTTCTAAGTTTTTTCTCAAAAATGTTTTTGCCATTTATGTGTATACAATTTCTTTTTATCTTTTATAGCATCATGGTCACGTGCAAGACGCTATAATTGTGGATGAACTTGTGAAATCATACGATGGAAAGAAACTAGCAGTTGATCATCTTTCATTCAATGTAAAGAAAGGGGAAGTTTACGGTCTGCTTGGAAGAAATGGCGCTGGAAAGAGTACGACAATAAAAGTTCTTACAACTCTTATTGGATATGATTCTGGTGTAGCGGAGGTTCTGGGTCTCGATGTTTCAAGGAACGGTACTGAAATTAGAAGAAGGATAGGTGTGGTACAGCAGGAGGAAGCTTTTGATTTTACCACAGTTGAAAATAACTTCAAACTGTATGGTATGATGTGGGAATTGCCAAGAGAGGAGACAAAATCAAGGAAGGAGATGCTTATAGAACTTTTTGATCTCGATGAACTAAGGAAAAAAAGAATGTATGACCTGAGTGGTGGTCAGAAAAAAAGAGTTCAGGTAGCAAGGGAATTCATGCATGATATGGACGTATTCTTTCTTGACGAGCCAACAGTAGGGCTGGACCCAATAATGAGGAGGACCATACTCGATTATGTAAAATCACAGGCAAAGAAGGGAATGACCGTACTATTTACCACACAGAATCTCGAAGAGGCAGATTATATATGTGACAGGATTGGCATAGTGAATAATGGAAAGAAGGTAGCAGAGGGTACATCATCAGATCTGAAGACAAAATACGGGGCATTGAGAACACTGAAAATAGGATATACCTCTGAGAAAGGTGTTAAGAAAGAAGACATCACCACTGGAGTTGAGAATGGAAATATTGCAGAGGTTGATATTACAAATAATGAGATTCTTGTGGTATCTGATAGAATAGAAACTATAGTTGGAAAAATACTTCAAAATCTGTCAGAGATGGGAATAAAAACTGACAAGATAATGATAGATAATCCAACTCTTGATGATGTGTTCATGAAGGTGGTTGAAAAATGAAGATACCTGCTTTTCTAAGGTTAACCATCAGGAATATAATCGTAAACATTGATATTGGAACTCTTATCTTTATGCTTGGTTTGCCCACTCTCTATCTATTTGTTATGGGATTCATGTTTCAGGGCATAGTCACCACAGGTGTTCCACTCCAGTCTGGTGGTTCTGTATCATATACAACGTTTCTAGCCCCGGGAATTATAGCACTTGAATCATTCACTGCAGGAAATATAGGAGGAAGCATGTTGTGGTCCGACAGAAGATGGGGTATGTTTGAAAGGATAATGGTTGGTCCATTTAGAAGAATAGATTATCTACTAGGAATTATAACTGTTTCCATTATTTTTGCACTCGTTGGTTCCCTGATCATGCTCGGATTTTCGTTACTTATACCTATTTCAGTGATTGTAACTCCAGAAAGCATATTGCTGTCAGTATTTGCCATAGTTGTTGGAACAATGTTATTTTCCTCTCTATTCCTCATAATATCAGGACTGTCAAAGTCAATGCAGGCATATAACACGATCACAATAGTTCTATTCTTTATGCTTGACTTTGCAAGCACTGCATTTTATCCTATAACATCCACGACCCCACTGTGGCTGAGACACTTTCAGGATCAAATCCACTGAGTTTCATTGCCAACATACTAAGAGATTCACTTATATCTTCTGTTACTTCAGGCACATTCTTTTATGCTGGTATATTACTCATAGTAATGCTTGTTTTCCTTGGCATTTCTCTGAGAATATACAAAAGTATCAGATCTGGTATTTGAACATAATTTTAATTCAATTAGACAGAACTCTTTAATTTTATGAATTAAATACAGCTTCGTGAAAAATTTATATTTGTACAAAAAGTCAAAATTGTTCAACGGTTCAAACCGCAGCAATCCCAAAACCATTGCCTATGGACTGGAGGGGAATTGAACCCCTGGCCTCTTCCATGCCAAGGAAGCGATCTACCTCTGATCTACCAGCCCTATAGTCCCGATAATACTTCTTTGGTATAATATTTTAGTGTTATTTCCCTTTTTATATTTTCTGGCAACCATAATCTTTAATTAATGCGTTATATTAGATGTTTTAATGCCTTTATTTTCTCCTACCAAAAAGAAGGAAAAAAAACCTGTAAAAAATGTCCCAAGCAAAAGAGAAGAACGAATAACTGAAGTTCCGAGTGTAGGAAAGTACGAAATTCTTGATGAATATAATATCATACCACAGACTGTAACTGTTGAAATTTCATGGAATCCAACGAGCATGGAATCAATATATATTGCAAATGAACCTGTTTTATCTTCAGATGAGGAGATACTTCTTAAAAAAATATCAAAGAATATGGAACAAATTGTTAAAAGTTCAAAGAATCTTCCAGAAGATCTATCACAATTAACCATAGAGAAGGTTATAGATTCCTATCTCAAAGGTAGGAAATATAAGCTTAACAGAAGAACAGTGGATAAGATCAAGTATTTCATTAAGAGAAATTACGAAGGTTATGGACCACTGGAACCTGTCGTAAGAGACCCGCTAGTGGAGGATGTCTCCTGTAATGGAGTTGGAATCCCAGTTTATGTTGAACACAAAATACACGGTTCACTTAAAACAAACATAGTTTTTGATAATGAGAAGGATCTGGATTCATATGTTGTAAGGCTTGCACAGATGTGTGGAAAGGAAGTTTCAATGAATGAACCTATAATTGATGGAACTTTTCCCCAGGGCCACAGAATCCAGTTAACTTTTGGTAATGAAATTTCAACCAAAGGTTCTGCTTTTACCTTCAGGCTATTTAGAGAATCTCCATTCACTCCTGTGGAGTTGATAAAGTATGGTGCAGCAACCTCTGAACTCGCTACATATTTATGGTTCGCTGTCGAAAATCTAAAATCCGCAATTATTGCTGGTGTTCCTGGTGTTGGGAAAACAAGTACCATAAACGCAATTTTAATGTTTATCCCATCTAATACAAAGGTTTTCTCAATTGAAGAGACCAGAGAGATAAATATAATGCATCAGAACTGGGTAGCAACTTCAACCAGGGAAAGTATATATTCAACCGCTAATGGTGATTCAAAAAATCCACCAATTGGTATGTTTGAACTGGTAAAGATGGCTATGAGGCAAAGACCTACCTACATAGTTCTTGGTGAAATAAGGGGGAGAGAATCATATTCTCTCTTCCAGGCTATATCAACAGGACATACTGCCTACTCAACAATTCACGCAGACTCTATGGAAACCCTTGTAAACAGACTGGAATCAAACCCGTTAAATATACCAAGAGTACTTATCGGTGCACTTAATATTGTGATATTTAATAAATTTGTAAGAGTGGGAAGCAGGAATATGAGAAAACTCATGGAGATTGACGAAATTGTTGGTACTGATCAGGATTCGGGAGAGATAATGTACAATAAGGTATTTTCGTACGACTTCAACCAAAATGAACAGGTCTTTTCAGGTTTCAGCAAAATTTTGAATGAAATAAGAGATGCAAAACAGTGGACTCAGGAGGAAATGAACTTGGAGTTTGAAAGACGCAAGTCTCTACTTGACGGACTGGTTAAGAATAACATCACAGATTATACAAATATAACAAGGATAATCAATATATATTATAAAGATCNAGAAACTGCAATGAAAATGGCGAGTGGTATTTGATGCACAAAAGTCAAGATATTCAGATCAAGAAGGAAAACAAAGGCAATGGTTTCCTCTCAAATCTGAACAAAAAATTAAATCCAAAACCCGTAAAGGTAGTTATTCCAGCTCCTACCATATTTGACGTGTTCGCAGTCAGGGTCTTTGGACATCTGGTAGAAAAATATGTTCAGACTGAAAAAATGGATGAGAGCCTGAGAAAGGCTAAAATGCCGATAGATGCTATTGAATATTATTCAAGAGGCATCATGATTGCAGTCATATTCATGGTCGTCAGCTTTGTTGTTGTGAATGTATTTTCCCTGAAATTTCCATCTTACACATATCTTTCCTTTGCGTTCTGGTTCCTTGCAGTCATTGTTTATTTCGCTGTCATGGCCGGATATCCAAATTCAATAGCTGGTACGCGAAGAAAAAAGATTGACGCAGTACTGCCACTAGCCATGGGTTACATCGCAACAATGGCATCTGCCGATATGCCCGTTGAAAATATTATGTATGAGCTTTCAAACAGTACTGAATATGGTGAACTTGCGAGAGAGGCAAAAAGCATAGCGGTATCAACAAGATTGTTTGGAGAAGATATAATAAACGCTGTTAAGGATGGAGCCGCAAATTCTCCGTCTCAGAGACTCTCAGAATTCTTCCAGGGAATCATAACCACTCTCACTTCTGGTGGTGACCTAAAGAGCTATTTCAAGGATAAGGCGGTACAGTATCAGACCGAACTAAGCACGCTAATAAAAAGGAACACAGAGTCTCTCTCAGTACTCGCTGAAAGTTATATAATAGTTGGAATTATGTTCCCGCTAATATTAATGGTGATCATAGGTACGGTAACTTCCGTGATACCAGGAGAAGGGTCACTGACTGATACTGTGCTATATCTAATTGTGTTCCTTATTATCCCAATAATAGCGGTTATGTTTGCTCTGATCCTTAGCAGTACCATTGGAGAGGTGGATGTATGAAGGGTGAAATTGGTGGGGTTGAGCTTAGATATGTGGCGCTTGCAGGATCAGTTCTAACAATATTCGTTTTATTCTTTACTGGGTATTTTTTCAAGATAAACGATCTCAACCCACTGGTTCATCCGCTGACATTATCCTCCATTGCCATGGTAATTCTGTTCTTCCCATTTGGTCTTGCGGACTTTGCAAGAGTTAAGAGAATAGAGGAAGCGGAAAGAAGACTTCCTGATTTCCTTAGGGATCTTGCAGGACATACAAATTTTGGAACTCCAATGTCAGAGGCCATACTGAGATCAGCAGAAAATAAATATGGTCCATTGTCTATTGAAATTGAACATCTAGCTGGAATGGTTAAGCTTGGAATACCGGTAGAAACTGCCCTGAATGATTTCGGGAAGAGGCTAAAATCACCATCCATTATAAGGGTTGGCAAGATTATAAAAAAGGCAAGTGAATCAGGCAGCAATACATCTGATGTTATATCCCTGGTATCAAGTTTCACAACACAGACCTACCTAATGAGGGAAAGTAGATTTGCCGATATGAGAAGTCATTCTACTACCCTTGCAACATCATTCGGAGTCTTCCTATTTGTTATTGTTATGCTGGATACATTTTTCTTCCCGCAGATTGCAGGTGGAGGTCTGAGTGGGGGAGGCGTTCTGAATCTTGCTTCCTCTTCCTATGGACTGATTGAAAAGTTATTCTCAGCAGGTGTAATTGTTCAAAGTGCTGCAAGTGGACTTATATCAGGAGTTTTCAGGGATGGAAGACTAACTTCTGGTGCTATGATGTCTGGAATATTGGTTCTGATAAGTATTATGGTTCTTGCCATAATAGGGGTGCTCTAAATGGCCATATTTTCTAAAACAAAAAAGAAGAAGACAAAAAAGAGGAAATTCCTCAGCAGGCAGGTAATAACACCTGTCAGGACTGTGAAGAGGACAAATGAGGATAAGTTCTTTCAGGAGTTAATACCCGGGACTGTATTCTCAAGGGTATATTTCGATAGAGGAGCTACCATTTTCAGGTACGAGGTTAATGAACCTGAAGTGAAAGAAAGAGTTGCCAAGTTATATGCTAAGTACAGGAACGAATTCATTGCATCCATAACAGACCCTGAAATGTATAACATAAGTGGGCTAACAAAGGATGATGCAGTCGACCAGTTCACAAAAGCACTTAGAATGACTAACTCCTTCACACCTGATGAAATGGATAGCCTGACATACTATGTTGAAAGAGATATAAAGGGGTTCGGAAAAATAGATCCGATCATGAGGGATGCTAATATTGAGGATATTTCCTGTGATGCTCCTGGGGTTCCCGTATTCGTTTATCACAAGGCCTTTGGATTTATTCCAACTAATATAATATATGATGATGTCGAAGAGCTCGAGACTTTTGTTAAGAAGATACTTCAGGACGTGGGAAGGCATATATCTATCTCAAACCCCATTGTTGATGCAACACTGGAAGATGGTTCCAGAATATCTGCATCCATAGGGAAGTATATAACAAATAAGGGATCATCCTTTACCATTAGGAAATTCAAGGAAGAGCCGTTGACACCACTTGACCTAATACAGAGGTCTCTATGTAACACAAGAGTCTTTGCATACTTCTGGTTGCTTACGGAATATGGCGGAAATGTGATGGTTGTGGGTGGTACCGCCACAGGTAAAACAACTCTAATGAACGCCATACTTTTATTCATTCCTGCACAAAAGAAGATTGTTTCCATAGAGGATACAAGAGAGATAAACCTGGTTCATGAAAACTGGGTTCCAATGGTAACAAGGACAGGATACGGAAAACTTGACCCTGAAACAGGAAAGAGGGCAGGAGAGATAGATATGTTTGACCTCCTCACCGTAACTATGAGACAAAGACCAAGCTATGTTATTGTGGGAGAGGTGAGGGGTGCTGAGGCGTTCACCCTATTCCAGGCAATGTCCATTGGAAGATATGTTTATGGCACTTTCCACGCAGATGATATTAGTACTTTCATTCACAGGATGGAGTCTAAACCCATTAACATTCCCCAAAATCTGCTCCTGACACTGGATGTTGCAGTAATACTGCAGAATGTAACTGATGATCGTGGATCAAGAAGGAGAATAAAGACAATTTCAGAGATAGCAGGACAGGATAGCATATCCAAGGATATACTGATCAATAATGCATTCATCCTCAATGAACAGTCAGATACCCAGAACTATTCCGGCTTCAGTTATGCCATAAAGAAAATAGCCGAGAAGGAGGGGAAGTTCGAGGATGAACTTGAGAAAGAGATAGACCTCAGGACAAGGATATTGGATAAGATGATCGAAAAGGGAATTTCAAACTACAAGGACTTCTATTATATGGTAAACCAGTTTTATAAAGATAGGAGAAGGGTTTTTCAGTCTCTGGATATGACAGAGGAAATTCAGGTTTGAGTTGCATCCTGGGGCAATAATCTCCCTGCTACTATTGGGAGGTATATTGTCTGTAAAAGGATTGATATTAATACTATGAAAGTAACATCTATTTCAAGTACGAGTCCCCATTTAAGCAGTAAGGCATTACCAGACAATAATCCAATTGAATAGGGAACTGCCCCTTCAACCACAGAAACGACACCACGTGGTCCTGAAAGCGCTATGAAAGTTTTTGTTCTCCAGCTTTTTGCTGGCCCCTTATTCTTGGATCTTCCAGGTGGTAATGATATAAATACTGCCATTGGTCTTACCACAAAAATGACAATGAGTGTAAGGATAAAGCCCTGCAGCAAATAACCGGTAATGTCACCAATTGTTATTAGGCTCCCCACCAGAATGAATATTATACCCTGTGCCAGGAAAGAGAGGTTTTCCTGAAAATTTGATTCCCTTGACCAGAATATACTCTTGTCTGTGAATGTTCCGACTATTGCACCTGTTGCAATGATTGCTGGGAATGGAGTTATGCCTAATCCGTAAAGCACAGTAAGTTCAAACAATACCACACCAAGGAGTAGACCAACAATAAGGTTCTCGAAATTTAGGTATTTATTGAGATATATAATTCCGAAGCCCATGGCAACTCCAAATACCGATGGGACAGCTATCTGGATAACAAGGAAAAGTGGAATGCCACCAATAATGCCCACTGCACCTGTAACACTGTTGAAAAGTGTAGAATACGAAGATCCTGAATAAATGAATGATATAGCCAGTGTAACAAGAATAATTGCCAGTGGATCATTGAAAAGACTTTCACCAATGAGTGTGCCCGAGTAATCATCCTTTATCTTAATCTTCCTGAACAGCGGTATTAGGGTTGAAGGGTCTGTTGGGGATATTATTGCTCCAAACAGGAATCCAATCAGAAATGGCGCACCTGTGAGCAGTGAGAAGAATATACCAGCAACTACAGAAGTAACAACCATCCCGACTGTGTTCAGGGATATGATGTTAAGAAGAAACTTCCTTATTACCCTAAAATTTATGTTGTGACTCTCGTAATAGAGTATGACTACCAGTCCGAGTATTCCCACGCCAAATCCTGCAAAATCCTGAATCATGTACTCCGCAAAGCTATGATTAATTACTCCGAGACCTGGTCCAAATAACAATCCCAGAGATATCAGAATTGGAATTTCAACCAGTGATACCTTCCTAGCTATAGGAATAGAGAAAGATGCGATCACTAGAAGCAAACTGAGCTGAATGAAATCCTTACTTTCAAGTGTCAGCATTGTTAATCTTTTTCCGGTCCCACTGGAAGTGTTCTCTTGTGCATGCTTGCCTCATAAAGGGATTTAACCCTCTTACCCACATGATTTTCTTCGAAACTTCCGTTTCTGATGAAATAGTCTACCTCTTCGTCGATTAATGAATAGGAAAAGCCAAGCTCTTTCTCATCGGTTTGATCCTTCCATAAACCTGCACTGGGGGGCTTCTTTATTATGCTTTCTGGAACACCCACTTCTGCAGAAAGTTCCCTTACCTTTGTTTTTGTAAGACCAATGATTGGTTCTATATCGCAGCCTCCATCACCGAATTTCGTAAAGTATCCTGTTATATACTCTGTCAGGTTTGTTGTTCCCACAACCATTCCACTGTTGATATTAGCATAATAATAAAGAACGGTCATTCTGATTCTTGACTTTACATTTCCAAGTGATTTCATATCCTTTATTTCCAGTAAATTGCTGTATGCCTTGATTATGTTCTCTATGTATACTGTCTTTATTTTAATGCCTGAAGCTTTTTCCAGTGCAATGATATCATTTAAATCATTCTGACTTACTGATGACTCTGGAAGGAATATGGGCATTATTTTTTCTTTTGGTATGGAAAGCGTAAGTAACATGAGTACCAGTGAGCTGTCAATTCCACTGCTAACCCCTAAAATTGCGGATTTATCCTTCAATGAAGATTTTAGAAAGTTAACTAATTTTTCCTTCTCAGATAGAGCCATAAAAAAGATATTAACTTACCAGTTAATTAATTATCCGTTGAATTTCTATCCCACAGACTATTCCGTTAACAAAAAGAGATCAAAAATTAAGCCTTTCTTCAATTCTGTCTATGGAAGCTTTCATCATATTGCTGAATAATACTGATGTTGTTACTGGGCCAACTCCACCTGGTACAGGCGTCACAAATGCAGCCTTTCCTAATACTGAATTATAATCTATATCACCTACAATGTTACCCTTCACTTCAGTTGTTCCTATGTCTAT
>ACXJ01011293.1_pt1 | contig 14503 bp, 13 predicted proteins | sample 870861 | NCBI WGS metagenome assembly ACXJ01 (sample SAMN02954270, study PRJNA29437) | mine drainage metagenome | biome: terrestrial; feature: Richmond mine; material: biofilm; isolation source: combined biofilm from UBA (pink subaerial biofilm) and UBA BS (thick... ... | reverse complement strand
GTTATAAAATTCAGCAGATTGAATGTTCTTGCAGTATAGTTTATTCCATGTCCTCCAATAAAGCTTGCATAAATCAGGAGTATCATTGCCCCTAGTACAAAGGTGACAAGTGCATAAATTGAATAGAGTGTTTTTTTGTTTATAACTCTGTTTTTCCAGATCATTTCTGCGAATATGATTATAGAGTTGCGAAGCACATAAAGTATGAGAAATATCAGTATATAAGAAATGAAAGAAAATGCAAGGAGAGGAAGAACGTCAGGTACAAGACCTTCAAGATTCACCACATAGAAAACAAAGAGGGTTCCTGTTATCTCCCAGATTGGTAAAAGGAACCCAAAAACCTTTGTCTGGCTCTCTTTATATTTAAAAAGAATAGCTGATGCTGCCATTAGTTCAGTGGATGCACTTGTAAAAAAGATTGAAAATACTAGTATATTTACTATTACTTCAACGTTAACTGATCCTGTCATTTCAACCCTCTCGCTCTTTCAATTTCAGATTGAACGGACTCGTGCCTTAGGACCCTGCTTGCAAAATAGAAACTAAATGGCACGACTATGAAATAGAAAATCATTATGGCTATGCCAAGTGGAATTATTGACGAGGACGTATTTGCAGCGGACTGAACAGTCATAACATTGTATATGATCCATGGCTGCCTTCCAACCTCGTCTGTGACCCATCCGCTGTCGTACACCAGAATTAGAAGTAATCCTGATACTATCATCCCGTATAAACCAATTTTAGTTGTGATTGATCTTTTTCTTAATAATCTCCATACTAGATACAGGGCAAAGAGACCCACCAGAAATCCTCCACCTACCATTGTATCGAATGTTAAATGAATAAAAAGTGGTGGCCATAAACTCTGTGGATACTGGTCCAGTCCGGGAAGTGTACCCTTTCCAAGAGTCTGCGGAAAAGCAAGCAGACTTTGCAGCTTTGGTATGGTAATGGCGTATAGTATTCGTCCCGATACTAAAATCCCACCAAGCGTTTCTGCACCGCTGGTTGTACTGTGAAGATCAAGTTCAATTGCAGCATATTTTAATGGCTGTAACACTATTAGCTGTGAGGCTGCAAGACTACCACTTATTCCGGCTAACGCTATTGAAATAAGTCCAACGGACGCAACGAGTTTCAGTCCCTTTCTGTAAAAGATTTTTAGGTCCTCACTTTTTGCCTTCAGGAAACTGTATGCAAGATATGTGCCTATTAGGAAGACACCAGCAGTTACTGTGGCAGTAACAACATGAAGATCTTCATATAGCACTGAAGGGGCAGCAATTGCTGCAAGTGGGTTGATATCAGTTAAGATGCCGGTCTTGAGATAGTACGGTATATTAAAACCAGCAGGTGTATTCATCCATGCGTTTATCATGGTTATAAAAACAGCTGACATAACTGTTCCTACAGCAACCATCAAAGAAAGAACCCAGTGTTTATATCTGTTCTTATAAAAGTCCCAGTAGTAGAAGTAAAGAACAAGACAGATAGATTCTAGAAGGAATGCAAAAACTTCATAATAGAAAGGCAAAATATCTACCTTTCCCACCACAACCATAAAGCTTGGCCATAGTGCAAAAAGTTCAACGGCAAGGACAGTTCCACTGGCAGTGCCTATGGCAAAAAAAGACAACAAGTGCAATTGTCAACCTCCTTGCCAGTGCTTCGTAGTATGGATCTTTCCTCCTTATTCCAATATACTCTGCCAGTGATACAATAATACTCAGTCCTATACTCATTGTAACAATAAGTATATGAGAGGCCAGAGTAAATCCCATAAGAAAACGGTCGAAATTCACTATGAAGCTCATAAAAAATAATAGCACTGAAACATACTTAAATTCTCTGTTGTGAAATTATATTATATAAAAGATAAAATATTTTTGAATTACATAACTTTTAAGGCAAAACAAGCAAATTATTGATATTAAGTCCCCTAAAAATATGAAATGATGTGGGAATATCAAGTGCAATCTGGATTTCTCATTCTTTGATTTTTTTACAGTCATTTAAAATCACTTCCATCGTGCTTTATGTTGCTTGTTACTGGAACGTGACTAACTTTCCATGAGAATATTTTCTATGAGAACGAATCCATTTTCATATTCTGGGAAAACGCTAATCATTAAAAAAAATTTGCTGCGATAGTATAAATATTCTCAAGTATTTGACTGAATATGTCTCCTGAATCAAGACTCAGAACGCTTATAGAATCTGATAATTTCATGAAAAATTTCAAAATTGAGATTCTCTCAGAGAAAAATGGAGAGGTAAAACTAAAAATCATTCTTGAAGATCGATTTATGAGGATGGGTGATGTTGTTAACGGAGGTATAATTGCAGGATTATTCGATATTTCTGGCGCTCTTTCAGTATTCACCATTCCAGGTGTCTTCAATGCATTCACGCTCTCTCTTAACGTTACATTTCTCACACCACTCACCGGAGATTACTGCATCATAACATCCAGGGTTAATAGAGAAGGTGGTAGACATGCCTTTATAGAAATGAGCATTGATGATCAGAGTGATAATACAGTGGCAACTGCACACGGAATATGGGCCATATCAAGGTGATATTTAATGGAAATCAACGAACTTTTGAGTGGTAAGAATATAGTAATGATTGTTAGTGGTAGTATTTCTGCTTACAGAACCCCGGACATTGTGAGGGACCTGAAAAGGAGTGGTGCAAGAATAAGGGTCGTATTAACTGATAGTGCAACACAGATCATTGGAAAAGAAACCATGGAGTGGGCCTCAGAAGAACCTATAATAACTAACTTAACAGGCAATATGGAGCATATTAGTCTTTTCGATGGGGATAGATCAAATACCATTCTTCTTGTGTGCCCTTCCACGTACAATATGATCGGTAAATTCGCGGGAGGAATTGCTGACGATACTGCAAGCACAATATTCGCAAACGCTCTTGGCACCGGGATAAGAACCGTGATCGTACCGGCAATGCACATGGAAATGTATGAGAGCCCTATTCTTCAGGAAAATATTGTCAGGCTTAAGGGCTTTGGAGTGGATTTTGTTTCCCCCAGAGTAGAAGATGGCAAAGCAAAGATAATGTGGTCTGAAGAGATTATAGATACAATAGTTAGAAGAGGTAACAACAGTAGAACCATTTTGATCATTTCTGGCAAAAGTGAGGTTTCAATCGATCCTGTTAGATCCCTGACAAACAGGAGTTCCGGTTATACTGGTGTATGCATTGCCAGAGAGGCATATCGTGATGGTTATGGCAGGATCATTTATGTGGGGAATTCTGAACACAGGATTCCCTATTATTGTGAATTTATAAAATGTGAACAGACAGATGACTATTACAGAATAGTTGAAGAATCTATAAGAGATCAAAAAATAGATCTCATAGCAATACCTGCCGCACTTTCAGACTTTACTGTAGAAAAGAGTGAGAAAAAGATAAGAAGTGAAAAATCTGTAAATCTGGTTATGAAACCTAGAGAGAAACTTGTAGATAAAATGGAAGGAGTCATGAAAAAATTCAATCTTAACATTCCTATAATCAGATTCAAGCTAACAGACAGAAATTATGTACCTGAAGATTCAGATCAGGTAACAGTGGTGAATCTTGTCCAGGAAAGACCCTTTGGCATAAGCAGGAACAAATATATCATTTATGATGGAGAAAAAAAGTTGATGGAGAAGGAGATGGAAAAGGAAGAGCTGGCTTCAATACTAATTAAAATAGGTGATGGAATCATTGAAAAACGTTGATATTACCGGATATCAGTTAGAAACAGTGAAGAAGGAACAGTTTATTGAAGGATCCATTGATATATCTGGTGAATTTATAAAAAACTCCATTGTTGTCTTCCCAGAGAGATTTATAATTGATCCTGTGGATGAACAGAGGGATTCTGACCTTTTTGAAACTTTTAGGGAAATTTCAAGGAGAGTAACCTTAATAGCAGGTTCGTTGATTGTGAGAGAAAGAGAAAGCTTATACAACAGGTCGTATGTTTATCACAAAGGCAGGATGGTTGGATATCAGGACAAAATAGTACCATTTAACAGGGAAAAATCGAGGATTACTCCAGGAAGGGTTATAAAGGTATTCTCAGGAGAAGATTTAACATTTTCAGTGCCAGTTTGTTATGATCTTGATTTTCCATTCTTCTCAAAGATAAGTTCACTAAATGGTGTTAGAATAATCTTCAACCCATCACTGATTCGCAGAGATTTTCATGAGGAATGGCACCAGTATATGGTTACAAGGGCACTGGAGAACAGGATTGCAGTTTTATCACTTAATTCACTTACAGAACAGTTCAACGGAGATTCCATATTTGTCCAGACCTATGTGGAAGATGACGGTGTAAGAATTAAAAAAACAGATTTTGGGAAGGAAAGAAAGAAAAATGTTTCCTTCAGCACTGGAAATATAAATGATAAATTCACTCAAAGACACGAAGAAGATCCGGGTATCTATTCATTCCCCGTCAAGAAAGTTAATTATTGACCGACATACATTTTCACTTGATGATACATGTGGAGTGTGAGTGCCATCCTTGATGATTTCCAATTTTGAACCCTGTATTTTATGGTTCATTTGTATTCCATAGTCAACAGGGATCATTTGATCTTTTTCTCCCCATAAAATAAGTGTTCTCTTTTTGATCGTTTTTAGCATTTCTTCGTTTACCTTACATTGGCTTCCAGTATTATTTTCTACTATTTCCCTCATTATATCCATGTCGTTTTTAGGACTTACCCTTTCAAGCCGAAGCATAAATTTTTCCACGCTTTCCTGACCCTGATCTCCAACTGTGGGATTTGTTCCAGCATTATCAATCAGGATCAGTCCCTGAGAATCTCCATACTTGATTTCGTAAAAAAGGGCAACCCAGCCACCATATGAGTTTCCTCCCAAAAAGAACTCTCTAACATCCAGACCTTCTATGAGTTCATGGATCATTTCGGCCTGATCTGAAACTTTAATATCATGAGGTTTGGCCGATTGCCCATGTCCAAGGAGATCAGGTAAAATAACGCCATATGATTCGGGAATACAGGATGATATTTTCATAAAGTTGTTGCCAAGACCTCCAAGGCCATGTAAAAGTATGATGTATTTTTCGCCCTCCCTGAAAAGGAAAGAAACCTTTCCATGGGAAGTTTGCAGGGTATGTCTGTACATATTAAAACCTTATGTAATCATGAACTTAAATTCAATACTTATTTCTTACAAATATATTCTATGACTGATAAAAAAGTACTTTTCTTCTATTCCTGATTTTGATCAGGTGAACATTTATAAGTCATAAAATATGGTTATATCATGAAAGAACAGGGAAACAGGTATATTTATACTTTTGAAGAGGGAGGAAAGGAAATGGCAAACCTTCTGGGTGGCAAGGGAGCAGGTCTTGCAGAAATGAAAAAGCTGGGACTAAACGTTCCTGATGGTTTTATCATTACAACCAAAGCATGCATTGCCTATCAGAAGAGTAATAAGATGCCTGAAGGTCTAAATGATTCCATAAAAGAAAATATGAAGGTTCTGGAAAAAAAGACAGGAAAGGGTTTTGGTAGCGATAAAAATCCTCTACTTGTTTCAGTGAGATCAGGAGCACCCATTAGCATGCCTGGAATGATGGATACCATTCTGAATGTGGGTTTGAATGATAGATCTCTAAAAGGACTTACTGAATCCACTAAAAACAGAAGATTTGCCCTGGATTCCTATAGAAGGTTAAAGCAAATGTTTGGAACTGTTGTCTATAACCTGCCCCATGACGAGTTCGAGGAAATTATTCAGGAAAAAAAGGAAAAGTATGGAAGGAAAAATGATACCGATTTGAAGGCTGATGAACTGGAAGAGATAGGAAAGGAATTTGATGAAGTATACAAAAAACACGGGAAGACCTTTCCACAGGATCCTGAAAAACAGCTGTTTCTGTCCATAGAAGCAGTTTTTAATTCATGGAATTCACCAAGGGCTATTGCATATAGGGAGATCAATAAAATAAGCAATGATCTTGGAACAGCTGTTAACATCGTAAGCATGGTATTCGGTAACACAGGTAATAATTCAGCAACCGGTGTTGCGTTTACCAGAAACCCCAACACTGGAGAAAAAGAACTTTTCGGCGAATACCTTCTGAATGCACAGGGTGAGGATGTTGTAGCAGGAATAAGAACACCGAGAAAAATTTCAGAGCTAGAGAAACAGCTACCTGATGCCTACAGAGACTTTGTTAAATCAGCGGAAATCCTTGAAAAAAATTACAGAGACATGCAGGATATGGAATTCACAATTGAGAATGGAAAATTCTTCATGCTGCAGACAAGGAATGGTAAGAGAAGTGCAAGGGCCACTGTGAGGATAGCCGTTGAAATGGCAAAGGAAGGATTGATAACCATGGAGGAAGCAGTGTTAAGAGTTTCACCTGAATCTCTTGATATACTATTCCATCCACAGGTTAAGAAGAGTGGGAAGGAGAAGGTTTTGGGACATGGACTTGCTGCCTCACCGGGAGCAGCCATAGGACAGATAGTATTTTCATCAGACAGGGCTGTGGAACTTTCCAGGAATAAGGTTAAGGTAATTCTGGTAAGACCAGAAACCACAGCAGATGATGTGAGAGGAATGTCCGTATCTGAGGGATTCCTAACCCAGAAGGGTGGTATGACATCACATGCGGCCGTCGTCTCGAGAGCCATGGGTAAACCTGCCGTGGTTGGTGTGGAATCTATGAAGGTTAATGTCCGAGAAAGGTCTCTCACCATAGATGGAACCATTCTGAGAGAAGGTGATATTATAACTGTTGATGGTACCAATGGAGAATTCCTTCTTGGTGTTACAGATCTCGAGGAGTCTCAGGTAGGGGAGCACATAGAGGTTCTACTGAAGTGGTCTGATACATACAGAAAATTAGGTATAAGATCCAATGCCAATACTCCGGAGGAGGCAATTATTGCCAGGAGAAATGGTGGTGAGGGAATTGGGCTGGCCAGAACAGAGAGGATGTTTCTTGGTGGTGACAGAATAGAAATAATGAGATCTATGATTATGAGCAAAAATGCTGAAGACAGGCAGTTCAATCTCACAAAACTGCTTCCAATGCAGATTTCAGATTTCACAGAATTCTTCAGGACAATGGAGGGGTTCCCGGTGATCATAAGATTACTTGATCCGCCCCTGCACGAGTTCCTGCCAGATAAGGAGGAGGTGCTGAACAGGATATACTCACTGAAAATTAAAATGATAAAGGCAAACGAACTGAAAGAAATCGACGAGCTAATGACAGGTATAAATCGCGAGAATGAGATGCTGGGTGTTATTAGGTCGCTGGAGGAATTCAATCCAATGCTTGGATTCAGGGGATGCAGACTTGGCATAAGCTTCCCTGAGATTTATGAAATGCAGGTAAGGGCGATCATAAGGGCTGCAATAAACGTAATTAGCGAAGGAAAGAAGATCATACCTGAAATAATGATACCCCTCGTTGGCACGGAGAGAGAATTATCGATTCTAAGGGAGAGATTGGAGAAGGTGGCTCTTGATGAAAAAGGTCACTACAATATCAGCTATAAATTTGGAACGATGATTGAGATACCAAGAGCCTGTGTGGTCGCAGATAAAATCGCTGCTTATGCTGATTTCTTTTCCTTTGGCACAAACGATCTGACTCAAATGACATTCGGTTACAGCAGAGACGATGCGGAGGGAAAATTCATGGCAAAATATCTCGAAGAGAAAATAGTACCAAATGATCCATTCAGGACTGTGGATGCCGAAGGTGTGGGCGAACTAATGAAGATGGCCGTGGAAAGAGGAAGAAAGGGAAACAAAAACCTTGAAATTGGGATATGTGGAGAACAGGGAGGAGACCCTGAGACAATAGAATTCTGCCATAAGATTGGACTGGATTATGTTTCGGCTTCTCCATACAGGATTCCAATTGCAAGATTATCAGCAGCCAGGGCAGCCTTGAAGGATAAGAAGAAATGAGAAATAGATTTAATTTTCTTCAATTTCTCTCAGGAGATCACATCCACGATCTGAGAGAAATGTGTCAATATTCATTGTCCTTAAAACATTTAGTTCCTTTTTATCATTTATAGTCCACGGAATTATTTTCTTTCCCAATCTATTAAGTTCACTGTATTCTGGATAACTTAGCAAAGAAAACTGAGGGAGAATGCAATCTATAAATCCTGGCACCTTAGATTTCAGCATACTATCCAGCATAATTCTGGTTTCCTCACCTATGTCCAGTCCCGTTCTATAATTAAGGTTCATCTCCTTCATTTCCCTTATGGCCACGACGTCAAAGGATATCAGGATTAGATTCTCCTTGCTGAAATTCTGCAGGATGTTATGAAGTGCGGTCTCGAGACCCTCGTTTATCCTGTTCCCAAATTCATCCCTTGTCTTAAGTTCTATAAATATCTTCAAATCCTGGAATTTCTTCAGCACATCTCCAAGTAGAGGTATCTTCTGATCACTTTCCAGTAAATTAAGTTTAGAAATCTCTGAATACGAATAGTCGCTGACAGAGCCTTCAGCACCGGTTACCCTTTTAAGCGTAGAATCATGGAAAACGACAATCTTGCTATCTTTAGTGATCTGTACATCAAGTTCTATGCCATATAAACCGCAGTTTTTCGCCTGCTGGAACGATTTCATGCTGTTCTCAGGAAACGAATCAGGTACTCCTCTATGACCAATGATGTTGAATCCCATTTTTACCTAAATCCATATGCAGTTAAAACATTTTATCCTGACTGGATATTTCCCCTGCATGCAGGATGCAATCACTCCCCCATTTAACAGAGATACAAGAGAGAATTGTATCAACACTCAGGATCAGGATATTTACGATGTTGCCATAATCGGTGGAGGCATTACTGGTGCAGGTGTGGCCAATATACTTTCCGAGAATGGTGTTAAAGTTATCTTACTTGAACGAAATGATTTTGCTTCTGGTACCAGTTCTGGGTCTTCCAAACTGATACATGGCGGATTAAGGTATCTTGCAGAATTTAGATTTCGCGAAGTTAAAACTTTACTCAGGGAAAGAGATTATCTGGCAAGAAACACGAATATAGTGAAATATATGAATTTCAGGATATTGATAGATCCATATTCGTGGAAAAAAAGGACTATGAGAGCAGGACTTTTTATCTATAATATTTTGAGCAAACGAATAAGTGTTCCCAGAATGTCAAAAAATAATGGAGAGTATGGAAAGGAAGTCGCTGGATATTTCATCTATAGAGATGCTTTCTCCGATGACTGCAGATTGACCATATATAATATTGTATCTTCAGTAATTCACGGGGCAAAGTGCTTAAACTACTGTGAAGTTCTTAATGCCACCCCTACTGGAAATTTGGTTGAACTAAGGATAATGGATAGAGTTAAGAATAGCGAATTCAATGTTAGAGCACGGATTTGTATAAATGCGGCTGGTCCCTGGTCGGGTCAGGTTTATAGAAATCTGGAAAAAGGTAATAATGTTAATCTCAGGCTAAGTAAGGGGATTCATATTGTTGTGCCTCATGAAAGGGCTCCAACCACAGATGCCATAGTTTTCAGAAGTCATCTGGATAGGAGACAGATGTTCATAATACCCAGAGGAGAAGTTACGATTATTGGCACAACGGATAATTTTGTTGATGATCCTAATGATTTCAATATTTCAGAGAGAGATGTGGATTACATAATTCAGAGTGCTAGGCGCATTTATAAGGACCTGGAAAAAAATGATATAAGCTATTCCTTTGCTGGAATAAGGCCCCTGTATGGGAATGGAGATAATCCTGGGTCCATATCAAGAGGTTTAACTGTGAAGTATGACAAGTATTTCATTAACATATTTGGTGGAAAACTGACAGATTACAGATCGGCGGCCAGGAAAGTCGCAAAAATGTACGAAAAACTGAGTGGTAGAAAAATCAATTTAAAAAACATGCCGGTAATTGATTATGAAAGACCTGATCTAAATGGAAAGGATCTTTACAGGTATGAAATGGAACACGAATGCGCAATGTTTTCAGAAGATATTATAAGAAGAAGGGAAGCTTTTGATGTTTATAGGGTAGACAGGGGAGCAACTGAACAGGAAATTATAGATGAAATGATGAAAAATGGTAGTAAATCTATCTAGTTCTGAAACTTACGAACTATAAGGAAATAGAGGGAGATTTTTTTCAAATAGTCTGTATGATAGTTGTGTTGACTACTATTATATACCTAGTTTTGAAATAGTTGATAGTTTGGAGGCTCAGAAACAACCCTTATGTCATGAGGATGACTTTCTGTTAATCCATTATTGGTTATTCTCACAAATGATGTTTTCTGTTTCAGTTCCTGAACGTTCCTGCATCCTGCATAACCCATACCTGCCCTTATTCCACCAGAAAGCTGATACACTACCTCTTCTACCTTTCCTCTATATGGCACAGCACCCTCAACACCCTCGGCCACAAACTTACTTCCCGAAAATTTACCGTATCTGTCAGAGCCTTTGCTAAGGGCCCCCATAGAACCCATTCCTCTGTAGGTTTTATATTTTCTCCCGTTAATTATCATTTCGTTTCCCGGGCTTTCGTCTGTACCTGCTAACAAAGAACCGAGCATAACGCAATCTGCGCCTGCAGCTATTGCCTTCACTATATCTCCGGAAAACCTAATTCCACCATCTGCGATAACCGGTACACCAAATTCAGAGGCAACATCCGCTACATCCCCAATGGCTGTTATTTGCGGAACGCCGATACCTGCAACCACCCTTGTTGTGCATATAGAACCTGGACCAATACCTACTTTCAGACCGTCCACTTCGCAGGAAATCAGATCTTTTGCTGCATCTGCTGTTGCAATGTTTCCCACCACAATATCTACTGATAATTCCTTTTTCAGTTTTTTTATGGCTGTCAATACGTTTTCATTATGTGCATGTGCAGTGTCAATAACTATAACATCAGCACCTTCTTTCTCCATAAGTGTTGCCCTATCGATATCAAAAGGCCCTACTGCTGCACCTACCATCAGCTGACCTTTATCATCTCTGGAAGCCAGAGGAAATTTGTGTCTTGTAGTTATGTCTTTTGAAGTTATCAACCCGACTACCTTGTGATATTTATCAACCAGCGGAAGCTTTTCTATTCTGTGATCATAAAGGATTTTCCTCGCTTCTTCAGGGTCAATATTGTCCTCAGCAAAGACCACGTCTTTTGTCATGATTTCTTTTACCTTTCCCTCTTTCCTTTCAGAAAATTCCATGTCTCTTTTTGTAACAATACCAACAAGTTTTTCTCCAACAACAACTGGAAATCCAGCTATTCCCTTTGTCTCCATTATATTTCTTGCAACACTAATTGGAGTTTCCTGATCTATGGTGTGAACGTTTCTAATTATAAGGGATTCTGCTCTCTTTACCCTCCTAACCATGGTTGCTTCTTCATTTCTTGACATGTTTCTGTGAATAATTCCTATTCCACCGATTCTTGACATTGCTACGGCCATTTCCCATTCAGTCACGGTATCCATTGGAGAAGATATGATGGGAGTGTTGAGTTTAATACGCTTTGAAAACACACTTTTTATCTCTGTTTCTCTTGGTTCAATAGGTGATCTTCTTGGCATTACAAGTACATCGTCAAAAGTTAATCCGTCCTTTGCTTTAGAAAGTTTTTCTGTATACATGTTGGAGTTAGAAAATATGAATATTTAAAACTTTATAAACTTATACAAGGTTTCCTTCTCGCTTTACTAATATTACAAAGAAGAAGGCTATTTTCTAATAGAGTTCTCATCAATATTTTCAAGGAATATGTCATCACTGATTTCATCATAATATTTCATAAAAGTAAGGATTTCTTTTTTCATCAAATTGTTCAGATCGTATGTGAGAGAGTTATAGTATTCGGTCAGGATGCTCTTTTCCAGATTGTGTTCTTTTGATATTCTTTCTAAATCCCTGGTTATTGTCCACCTTGGAATATTCTTCAACTGAACTAAATTTTCATCATATTCCCTGCCATTAAGACTAACAGTTACAGCATAAATTGAATGCATATTGAACAGCTTGGATATCATATGGGTAATGTCAAATATAATCTTTGTATCAGTTCTATATATGTCAAGAGCTCTGTTACCTATTACCAGAGCAAAATCTTCTTCCTTTAGTAAATCACCAACGGAGTTGTTCCTGCTTCTTATTAGCTCAGACCCCGGATACAGTCTTTGGAGGATGAGTTTCAGAAAGAATGCTGTAGTTTCTGTTTCAGATGTTACTGCAATTCTCATTCCTGGAAATGGATCACTACCATTTGATATGAGTAGATTTGAATCTGATTTGCCCTTGCCAGATATTGTAGGCCCATCAACAAGCACCAGTGATTTCCTGTTCTTGAAGTAGTCAATGAGTGAGATCATTGCATAATCTACTTTTCCATCTAACAGGTCTCTAAGATTACTCCTTGTATCACTACGGGAAACTTCAAATTTTTCTCTAGCAAGATAGTCCAGTGGATCACTGTGTATTAGATTAATTAACCTTAAACTGTTCAAAAGTACCCCTTCAGGTTGTAGAAAGTATCTCTTTTTGCTGGTATTTTACCTATTTCTGATACAAGTCTTCCTAGCTCTTCAACAGTGGTCATTTCGTGCCTATTTGTGGCACCGAATATCTTTTCACTTATGGCCGTTCCAACCAGATCGTTTCCACCTCCAGTAAGTGCCATCTGTCCTATTCCCTTGCCCATTGATACCCAGTATACACTAATATTTCTCATCCACTTTCCCATTATCATTCTTGCCAGTGCTATTACCTTTAGATCCTTCTCACCAGATGCAGGTCCTGTTACTTTTCCCATCTTCAGTAGAGGTGTATTCTCAGGACTGAACTTCAATGGAATAAATGATAAGAAGCCGCCTGTTGTTGCCTGTAGATCTCTTAGCCTGACCATGTGATCTATTATGTGACTCCAGTTTTCAACACTTCCATATGTCATTGTGGAGTTTCCCTTGATTCCCATTTCGTGAATGATCTTTGCATCCTCTAGCCACTTTTCACCGCTGATCTTTTCACTTGTACTCATTATTTTCCTGATCTCTGAATCAAATATTTCAGCACCACCGCCTGTATGTGCTTCCATTCCAGCATTATGAAACCTCGTTACAGTTTCCCTGAGTGAGTTGCCTGTTGTTCTTGCAATGAAGTCGATCTCCGGAATAGTAAGCGCTTTAAGAGTTGCCTCTGGCATATATTTTTTAACCGTTCTGAATACATCTTCGTAATATTCCATCGGAAGATAAGGATTGAAACCTCCAACAATATGAATTTCAGTTGGATTATACTGTCTTGCTTTTTCAAGTTCTCTTTTAATATCTTCTATAGACAGTTCATATCCCTTATCGGTCTTTCCCTTAATTTTAGCTGGTACATAAAAAGCACATATGGGGCAACTGGCAGCGCAATAATTACTATAGTTAATATTGTATGATACGGCAAATGTTACTGTATTACCGACCTGATAATCTGTAAGGTTGTCCGCCATGGACATTAATTCCTGCATGTTGAATTGCTCCAGTAATTCGGCTCCCTCCTGACGATTCAGTTTATGACCTGCTTTCAGAAGATCAATCCAGTAATCCTGAGCATAAGAATTAATCATGATAATCATAGATTACTTGGTATCAAATAAAATTTTTTTAAAATAAATTGTATCTAGTTTAGTTTTCAATTTTTATAGAAAATTTTAGTCAATATGAATTTAGAATTAAAGTGATAACACAAGGGGTATTCCGAAACATTTAATCAATCTTTAACCGGGTTCTTATGAACAATACTGTAAAACTTTATCTGGTTACTTCATGTGATTTTAGATTTTTCGCTTTAAGAGAGTTGGTTAAATCATTCACAGAAATCTTAAAGATTGATTTGTTTAATAGATATTGCTTTTGATAAAATGTTAAGCGAGTTGAAGTAAACTGTATTCAAATGGATGGGCATATTCAATATATAACTCCGCTTGAGCGTTTACCTATTCAGAAATCTTAAATTAAATAAGTAAGCAATGCTAGGTGATTGTATGATTCAATTTAATATTCAATTAGATAATCAACCCTGTATTTAAAATAACCTTTAAGTTGCTATGATAATAATATTTACAATTGTTTATAACCTCCAGTTCAATTCTAAATTTATGATATCAATTGAAAAGTCTCAGATGGATTCAATTTCAGAGAGGGCCATAAGAGGAGAAATTCTTGATAGGGATGAAATTGCATATCTTTACGATGAGGTTGATATAAAAACGCTTGGAATTCTGGGTAGGAAGATTACTGACTCTATTACAGGAAGGCAGGTTTCCTTTGTATCAAACATGATCCTAAATTACACCAACATATGTAATGTTAGATGTAACTTCTGTGCATTTTACAGAACAGGGATGGAAGAGGATGCGTATACCATGAGTGCAATTGATGTGCCAAGAGGGTAAAA
>ACXJ01011355.1_pt1 | contig 14674 bp, 18 predicted proteins | sample 870861 | NCBI WGS metagenome assembly ACXJ01 (sample SAMN02954270, study PRJNA29437) | mine drainage metagenome | biome: terrestrial; feature: Richmond mine; material: biofilm; isolation source: combined biofilm from UBA (pink subaerial biofilm) and UBA BS (thick... ... | reverse complement strand
CCGGATGGAAAAGAAAGCCGTCGAGTCGAAAGTCGCGGAGTACAAAATCGCCAATGTGTCGGTCGAAGGCGGATCCCCTCGCCAGAATGCCTTCGTCCGTTCCCACCTGCCGATTGGGGCCGACGGAGTCACAAATACCCAGACGCTCGACTCCCGTCTCTACGAGATCGGCCAGCTGCCGGGATTTGACCGCGTGGACGCCCTGTTTTTCCCGACATCCGGCCCGGATAAGGAGGCGACCGCGGAAAAAAATCAATCCCCGTTCGCTCCTGTCGAAGGGGATCGCTCCGCTTTCTCCGCAAACGGGGGAACCTATTCCGACACCGAGGATCTTCTTCTCAAAATTGTTCCCCAGCCGACCTTGACCGGATCCCAGGTCGAGATCGACAACGATGGGTACGCTCCTACGGGAGCCGTCGTGTTAAATGTCACGGGGGTCGTCAACGAGGCGTTCGTGCCGGGGGGGCAATTCACGGTCAATGCCTCGACTTCGGTGGGAATGAATGCCGGGACGCTGTCGTATCAGCTTCCCGTTCCTCTCTCTTCCCTCCGGGAGACAGGCGGGGTCGATCTTTCGGCCGTGTCCTATCGGGTGGGATCCGGGATTTCGCCCTTTGGCACCGGGGAGAGTTCCTATCAGCTCGCCGCTCTGGGGGTTCAGGGGGCGAACGCCGCGGCCGACGTTTGGCTCATGCAGGCCCCGATCGAAAAAAACGACCGATCTCTGTCGTTCCGCGAGACGCTCTTCGGGAAAACATTCTCCGACTCCCTGTCGAGGACGGTGATGAACGTCCGGACTTTGGAAGGCGCGACCTTCGGGGTGTCCGGGTCCCGGACGGCCGGATCCCTCTCGGCCTCTTTTTTCGTGAATCTCACGGCCTACGATCTCTCCCCGGCCGCGGGGGATTCTCCGCTGAATCCGTATTATTTCTCGACCGCGGGTCTTCAGACCTATGGGACGGCCGGGGGAAGTCTCCAATGGACGCTCTCTCCTCTCTACAGCCTGACGCTGGCCACCTCCGACCAACAGTATGTGGGGGGAGGGCAGCTTGATCCGATGATGCAGGCGATCTTGGGAGGTCCCGCCAATCTGATGGCTCTTCCGACGGCCTCTCTCTTCGGAAACGACCTCTATTTTTTCTCCCTGACCGGCACCCGGAAGGATGGGGCGTCGTTCGGGACATTCGCCTCGTCGGTCTTTGTCGATGCGGGGGAGGTGAGGGGGATCGGGACGGCGGCGAGCGCCGCGGGCCCCGGCGTCGAGGAATCCTTCGACACCGGCCACCGATTTTTTGCCAAACTCGATCTGGCCACTCCTCTCGGGGCTCTGCCCACGGAGTATCTCAGCCGAACCCTCCCCGCTTTAATGGGAGGGAATCTGTCCCAGGGGGGGATCATGCTCCAATGCTGGCTGTCTCTCGGGGTTCGATATTGATTGGCTATTGACCGATAGCAATTAAAATGTAGAATTGTTTGTGTGGTTTTTGTGGCGGGAGAATCCAACCAAAAAGGAGATGCGGATGGAGGAGTTTGATGAGAGTCTTGTGGACGAAGACATCAACCGTGTGACCCCGGAGGAATTCGGGTCCTGCGATTTGGGCGAGGAGGAGGGCGAATGAGCGCCGAGCGAAAAAGCGATGTGAAAGATGCCCGAAAGGTCATCGTCGACAAAATCATCGAGGGTCTCGAAAAAGGGGAGATCCCCTGGAAAAAACCCTGGAAGGATCGGGCGTTTTCGGGAATGCCGAGAAACGCCGTCTCAGGCCGCCCTTATCATGGAATGAATGTTCTTCTTTTGATGTCGGCCGGCCGGACCGATCCCCGATGGTGTACCTACGAGGCGGCCAAGAAGTCCGGATGGCAGGTCAAGTCCGGAGAGAGAGCCACCCCGATCGTTCGCTGCTCTCAGGTGACCAAAACGAAAATGGTCAAGGAAAAAGAGACGGATCCGGAAACGGGAGAGATCCGGGAGAAGGAGGTCGAGAAAAAAGTCTCCTATTGGATGTTCAAGCTTTGGAAGGTTTTCAATGCGGAGCAACTCGACGGAATTCCCTCTTTGACCGTCGAGGAAGAGAGACAGATCCGTCCGACCGATGACGACGTAAAAAATAAGATCTCCGAGGTTCTGTCTCGGATTCCCGGGGTTTCTCTTCACTTTGGCGGCAACGAGGCCTATTACTCGTCGAAGGGGGATTTCATCCGCCTCCCCGAAGCGTCTCAGTTTGAGGATCAGGCGGGGCTTTTGGGGGTGTTCGCTCACGAGGCGACCCATGCCACGGGGGTCGAATCGCGTCTGGATCGCGAAGAGTTCAGAAAGTATCACGGATCTCTCGAAGAACGGGCGCGCGAGGAGCTGGTGGCGGAAATCGGCTCGGCCCTTTTATGCGGAGAATTGGGCGTTCCCGACGACATCGACCGGAACGTCGGATATATCGGATCGTGGATCAAACAATTGAAAGACGATCCCCGGAGTCTTTTTATCGCCGTGGCCAAGGCCGAAAAGGCGGTCGACCTCCTTCAGGGGCGCCTGGATCTCAACGAGGAACGGCAGGCGAGGAAGTGTCGAGAGAAACCTTTAGCGTCGGCCGAGGCTCTTCCCTCGCTCTCCTCTCTTCAAGAAGAGGAGGTTCTTCTTCCCTCCCTTGCTGACCTCCCGAGGGCGTCGGCCGAGAACCTCGCCTCCGACCCCTCTCTTTGACGAAGGAGATCTCAATGAAGGACATGGTGCGAGTCTATCTGTCGGATTTTCGGATCACCCGCGAAACGATCGACGAGGTGTTCCGCTCCCACGGGGACGTTCTTCCCGAAGCGGAAATCGAGCGTCTCGGTCACTTTCTGAATTGGAAGGACCCCGTTCTGGTGGCGGGCCCGGAGCGTTTCGGGTGGGATCTCGTGAGAGGGAATCCCCTCTTTCACGCCTATCAGGCGGCAAGGGAGGACGAGCCGTCGATCTGTTTCACGGTGCGCGAATCGGAAGATTCCGGGCGGACGACCAAGGGGCTCGACGGGCTGTCCTGCCGAAAAACCCCGTTTCACGGGATCGTGGGGATCTCCCCCGCGGAGGTCGTTCGGAAAGGGGTGTTCGACGGAGCGAGGTTTCAGCGTCAGGCCTTGGGACAGTGGCTCGTATTTAAGACCTACGAGATGGATGGATTCGAGGCCGTGGACTCGTTTTTGGAGACCCACTCTCATGGAAAACCCGTCCGAACGGAGACGGGGGTTTTTGCAACGATGACGGCGGCGGAGGAGGCATTCAAAAAACCAGTGGCCGCCGTTGTCCTGGCCCGGATGTCCCCGGGGAGTTTCATCGTCTTGTCGGCGACCCCCGATATTCATGCCTCCCCGTGGCGCCTGTATGTTCGAACCCAGGAGGGGGCCGATCTTTACGATCTCTCCCCCGGGCATCCGGGGGAGGAGGGTTGGATTCATGAGTGGATTTCCAAGGGATCCCTGCCGCTCGAAAACATGAACGAATATTTTTCGGACGGGACCTCCCGCGTTTTGATTGCGGAGGAGAATCTTCCCCTCTCGGCCCAAAATGCGGCCAATCTTCTGGCGGGTCTGGTCGGAGCGAGGGAAAGCGGTCTCCTCCCTTCTCTCGACGGCGATCATCCTGTCGTGCCGGCCTCCCCCGAACCCTCTCTTTGACGAAGGAGACGATCCTTTGGTGCGCGTTTATCAGGGGGATTTTCGGATCACCCGCGAGGAGATCGACCAGGCGTTTCGCTCTCATGGGGTGATCTTGTCGGAGGGAGAAAGTGAACGGATCGGGAGTTTCCTGGAATTGATGGAAATGAAATCCTCAAAGGGAACGGAAATCCTGTCTCTCGGGGCCTGGCCGTCCCTGGCTCGCGCGCTCGACGACTTTTCATCCCGCCGCCCGATCGCCGCGTCGATTCTTTCCTGTTTTCAAAACAATGATTTCATTGTTCTCAGCGATGAGCGAAAAAAAACGATGGAGCTGTATGTTCGGAGACCCTTCGGGGCCGAGATCTATCGGCTCTCCCACTCTCAAGAAGCCCCATGGGCTCAAGGCGACATCCTCTTCAGGGACGATTTCGAGACATATTTTCATGGGAAAGCCGCCCGTCTGGTTCCTTCGTCCGATCTCCCGCCGAACTTGTTTCGTGCCGCCGAGTCTCTCTCTGAGACATTTCCTCCCTCATTTCAAGCCATGGAGTCCTCTTGATGAGAATCCGCAGAAGGCGAGACATTTTTCTGATTTTCGGCTTTGCGGCTGTCGTTATGATGGGGCTTCCTGTGTCGCCGGTTCTGGCGGACACGTTTTCTCTTCCGTTCGATCCCTTCATGGCGGCCGAAAGTTTTGGGTGCAAGCATCTTCTGGTTCCCGGGGCGGAGATTCTCCCCCGCGATCCGGTGGTCGACCCCCGGGTTCTTCCGGGATGGAAGAGCCTTCCCATGAAGGTTCGGGGAAATCGGACGATCGAGAGCCTGGTCATCAAGGGCTCGGTGGTCGTCCGCGTGAAAGGGGCGGAGGGTCGTCCGTCGGGAGATTTCCGAATTCTGATTCCGGCCGGAGGGCTCGTCTACGACGCCACCCCGCTTGAGACCCATCTTCCCGTGGGCGACAGGGGGGTGATTTTCGGGCACAGGGCTCAGCTCTTGTCGAAAAACGTTCAGGAGGAGACCTGCCGCCAGTTTTCCGTGCTGGCCGGACGGAGTTTTTCCGTGGGCGACCAGGTCATCACCTACCTCGCCCCCGGGCCGAAGGGCGGCCCGATGGTTCTCTGGCGAACGCTCGACGGGGTGTCGATCCGTCCCCATCCCCTGACCGAATATCCGGTCGGGCAAGTTCCGGGTCGGACACCCACCCGGATCTTCGGCGTTTACACCCATGCCGGCCAGATCGCGGAGTATGCGGCCTTTTCCGCTCCGATCATCGTGACGGAGAGATGGAGACTCCAGGGGAAAGAACGCGACGTGTCGGCAAACTCGGAGTGGTTTCCCCACTTTCGCGCCGTTCCGATCTCCTGTCCGATCGGACACCATATCGGCCTGATGGTCTACAACGAGAAGCCGATTCTTCTTGCCCCGGGGAAAGTTCTGAGTCTCTATGACGGCTATCTGAAGATCCAGGTTTTGAAGATCTCTGCGGAGGGGAGAGTCGTGAACTTTTCTCTCAACGGGAGATCCTATACCGGTCGCCGCGGCATCGACAGCCTGATCGGGGAGGGGAGGGCGATCGAGGGGATCAAAAACAGCCTCGACCAAGTCAAGAAGATCTTTCATTGGCAGACCCCGTCAAAAGAGTCGTGACCCCCATTCACTCAAGAAGGAGATTCTTATGCAGCTCGATTCCGGAAAGAGAAAGCGTTTTGAAGCGATCTTGAACCAGAAAGAGGAATTGAAAAAGGGACAGGCGGACATTAAAGACGCGATCAAGACCCTGGCATCCGAAATGGGCGTAAAGACGGCCGTTGTCAACCGGATCCTGGGGCTTGTCGAAAAAGAGCGCTCGAAGGGCGGCATCATCGCCGACGAGCGCGAGGTCGTGGACACGGCCGGCCAGATCGCCTCGTGAAGACACCGATCTCCTCAACGAAAGGATTCCCATGCTTGGCGACAAGGACATCAACAAGATCATCAATGCGGTCAAGGAATACAACGACCTTCTCCAAAAGTCCTCCGTCGTCATGGACCGGCTGGCGGAGACCAAGAAGCAGTGGGACACCCTTCTGAGCGATCGGGATACCCTGCGGGCCGAGTCGGAGCGCATGAACCGCTTCATCGCCCAGTTCAAGGAGGACTACCAGAACTTTCATGCCCGGGAATCGCAGTGGGTGAACTCGGTGGCCGACCTTCACTCGAGGCTGCAATTCATGGTCGATGAACTCAACACCATTGTGAGCCACCACCGGCAAAATTCCGTTGAAGGCAGCGGCGTGATTCACTAAATCTTTTAAAATACACTCTGCGCTTATAAGGAGACCTCCGTGCATCTTTCTCGCCCATCCTTTCAAACGCCCTTTCCCGACGATGAAACGATTCGGAAGGCGGGACATGCGGACGGTCTTGCCGGCCTTCCTGCCGGAAGCAGTTATGAGCCGGGGCCTTTTGAACGATCGATTCTCGCGGCGGGGGAATCCCGGATCAGTGAGGTCTATGTTCAGACCGCAGAAAAATTGGCGCGTTTTGAAGGCAAAACAAGCAATCTCGCCAATGCGTATTCGTCCAATCAATATCGCCTGAAAGAGGCTCTCTTCCGCTACAAAAGCAGAAAGGATGTTCTCGGACGCTCCGCGGTGATTCCTGTCTCCCATGTGACCCACTGGATCATCATCATCTTGATGGCCATCGGGGAATTTCCCCTGAACGTGGTGGTTTTCCGAATGTTCGGCGAGCCGGAACTCATGACCTATGTCATGAGCATGACGCTTTCCTTGACGCTTCCGATCATCGGGATGTTTCTTGGCCTTCAGGTCCGGACCCTCGTTCCTCCAAAGATCGCCTCCGGCATCACCATCGTTCTCGCCCCCCTGACGGTTCTGGGGGCACTGACGGCTCTCTCCTTCATCCGCAACATGTATGTGATGCTCCATGCAGCCCACAAGCTGGGCGGAGCCGCCGACAAGATGGTCTATGCCATGTTCGCCATTAACCTGCTGATCTTTGTGGGGGCCTATATGGTGTCCTTTTTTGCCCACGATCAGGATGCCGAACTCGATGCTCTTCATGGGGCGGTTCTCCGTCTTGACAAAAATCGCTCGCGATTGAGAGAAAAACTCTCCCTTTCAATCTCCCGAACCAATGCCGTGATCCGTGCCGGGAGGGGATCCTCCGAGAGAATTCTCTCGGAAGTGATTTCAAAAATTTCCCTTTATCGTCAAGCCAATATGGCCTCCCGTGGAGGGGCGGTCTCGCCTCCTTCGTTTTCCAAGGTTCTCGAATCCCCCACTCTCAAGAAGTGGTGGCCCGAGTTTGTTCTTCCAGAGGCGGCGGAATCCGAGACGGCATTTTCTCCTCAAGAGGACTCCCATCGCGTGAAATTTGAAAGGAGAAGAACGGCGTGAGAGAAAGAATCAGGAAGGGCCGAGGAAAATTTGGCCCCATTTTGGGGCTTCTTGTCGCCCTTCTGATGGGGGGGAACAAATTTTTCCAGGGCCTTTGCTGGAGAAGTCTCCAAGGGAAACGACATTCTTGTCTTTGTCGACGAAACGGGGAGTACCGGGCGGCAATTCGAGATCTACCGCCGGGCCCTCCTCTCCCGGATCGTTCCCGGTCTCCGGGGCGGCGACCGCCTTCGGGTGTTGCCGATCGACGACGACAGCTCCCTGATTTCGGATTTTTTGGCCCAGGGATCTCTCTCCGTCGCCCCCTCCTTTGACGGTTTTTCGGATAACGAACTGGAATACAAAGCCAAAGTGAAGGCGATCCGGAAAAAAAATCGGGAGGTCCGCCAACAGCTCCTGACCATGCTGCAAAAGGCCTTGGCCAAACCCGGTCGTTCCGCCGAGACCGACATTTTTGGGGCCACCCGGATGGCCTCCCAGCTTCTTTCTGCCGACAAGCGCCGCCCTGTGGTCGTTTTTCTCTCGGATATGCAGGAGGATCGCGGTCGCTTTCGCTACAAGAACATGACCTTTGGAAAAAAAGACCTCGCTCGGGTGGGGACGATCTATGGATTTCCCGATCTCAAAAACGTGTGCGTCTATGTGGTGGGAACCCGTTCCGACTCTATCGAGAGAACCCGCAAGATGCTGACGTTCTGGGAGGACTATTTCAAAAAAAGCGGAGCGGCCGTCACGCCGGACCACATGGTCTCGATGCTGGTGAACTGGCCCCCCAAAAAATCGTGCGGCTCCCCGCGAGTCCGTGAAAAAACCGTCTTGAGCTGGTTCGATCACCTCCGCCGGGAATTTTGACCCGCCCGGGCGAACCTTTCTCGCTCCTTTCGACACGCAATGGCGCCCAGGCGTCTTTCATAAAAGACATCGGAGGTTTAATATGAGATTGACGCTTAAGGAAAGTGTGGTTATACACTGAATCAAGTTGATGAACGATGTCGAAGAACGCCGGTTTATTTCCGGTAGGGAGGTCGCGATGGATCCGATCCTTGCCTGGAGCTCCAAGGTCACGAACGAAGAGATTTACAGGATTTCGAGGGATCCGACCCATTCCGGATACCGATGGGCGATGGATCAGATCTTGAATTTCGACGACTTCGAAAATATCGAAAGGATGTTTTCTCCCCAGGAAATTCTCGATGTCTTGCCATACGTTTCCCTTCGCCCGGAATCCCGAAAAATTGCGCTTGAAACCGCCCTTTCATTTTGGTCCAAAGGAATCCATCATGCTTACCCCGCTGCAAACGAGAATTCTTAATTTTCTTTTTGAAGGGGAGAAGATCGGATCGCTCGGGTTCTTTTTGACAGGAGGAACCGCCCTGTCGGCGTTTCATTTGCACCATAGGTTCTCCGAGGATCTTGATCTATTCGTCCGAAGCCATGAGCTTGATTTCGGGGTTGCTCTTCGGGGGCTGGCAACAAACTTGGCAAAATTCGGAGATGTTGAGACGTCGCTTGTTTCAAAAAGTTTCCTGAGGATCTTTCTTCACGCTCCGAATGGACAATGGAACAATCTGAAAATTGAGTTCGCCCAAGATGTTCCTGCCCGTATCGCTCCTCCGTTGAAGTTTGGGGAAGTGATCGTCGACTCCCTGGAGGATATCGCCGCAAACAAGATTTCCGCGATCCTGGGACGTGATAAGCCAAGGGATCTTTTTGATCTCTACACCATCCTTTCGAGAACAAACCTGACCCTCGAAGATCTCTTCAAAGACGTGATCAGAAAAGACGCTTTTTTTGAACATAAGGAAGCCTTTTACGGGTTCGTAGGAAAGATCCGGAATGCTTCAGCGTTGTCCCAGGAAGATTTTTTGAGAGATGTTCATCCGGCTCACCCCGAATTGGTGACGACCGTCGCCGATTATCTTAATTTTGAAGTTGACAGGTTTCTCGAAGGGATCGAAACTATTGCCCCCTCTTCAAAGGATCCCGACCGCTCAAATCTGAAAGACTCCTCAAGGGATTTCGGCCCGGATCCGGGGTAAGAGTCCGTTTTAAAACACTGAAAATCACGATAAAACGACAATCTCTCCCGCCCCGTCTTTTCCCACCCCCCTGAATTCATGGGCAAATATATAATTCGTTATTGACAAATAGCATTCTAAAAACTACCATTTTCTTGTCGCGATGAATCCTGTCTCGTCATGAAGAGGGACGGCCTCGTTCCGAACAAGGACTCTGCGGTCTCCTCAGGGACGCCGAAGGATCAAAAAAACGCACGGAGACAAAAACGTGATGTTCAGGTCAACGCAGAAAAAGAGGGGGAGGGTTCTCCTTTTTCTCCTTTTGATTCTTCCTTTGTGGTCCTGTTCGACGGAGGAGACGCCGAAGACGAATCCGGGAATCGTTTTTCTCAAGAAAAAGAAAAAACACCCGGAAAGAGATGTGGCGGCGTCTCTCCAGCTGCTGTCCCGGGCGGCCGACAGAGTCGCCCGCGACTGGGACGAATTTTTGGGATTCCAGCGTCACCTTCCTCCGACGGCCTTGGGAAACTCCCAGGCGGACGTGTCGGGCCATCTGGCCCAGCGCTATACGATGAGCTACGTCGGCCCGGTGGACAACTTCCTCCGGGCGATCGGAAAGACGATCCGCTGGAAGAGCGTCGTGATCGGCATTCCTCCCGCCGCGGTGCCGACGATCGAAATCGATGCGAAAAAAGAGCGGCTCTTCACGATTCTCCGGGACGCGGGAGTTCAGATTTCGCCCCAGGCGTGGATTATTCTTCAGAGGGAAAAGCGCGAGATCGATCTTGTCTATCCTCCTCCTGACTCTCCTCAAAAAATCGCCGCCCGGGGGGGAAAGTGAAACGTCGTCAGACACTTCTTCTCGCCTTCCTGTCTCTCGTCTTTCTCTGTCCCTCGGCGAGCTGGGCGGGGGGCTTGTCTCAAGTGACCCCTTCGGCCTCTCTGAAGACGGTGGCGGCCGCTCCCACGAAAAATCAAAAAAAGCGGGATCTCCGGGGAGCCTCCATGCGGTCGGCCGCCATGGCCTACGGCGCTCAAAGCGGGTTTGCCTGGGAGACCACCGTTCGCAACCACTGGCTGCTCCAGCACGCGGCTCTTCTCGATAAGATCTTTACGTTTCGTCCTTTCGTCGACGGCAATCACGTCCTCGTTCCGTCCATCGTCGTCGGTCGCCGGGACTTTTCTCTCGGCGGTCGGAGGCTGGCGGATCGGACGGATATCTCCTACCGGATCCAGCGTCGCGCGCGCATCGTCTCCATTCCTCCCACATACCGGTCCTATCTTGTCCTTCCCACGCCGCCGCCGCATCCCATCAACCCGATTCTGTATCCCCGGACGTCCAAGGAAAAAGAGGATTACAAACGCTGGGTGCGGATCGGATGGTCGCAGGGAACGGCTCTCTCGGACCGGATGTTTCAGATCAACGCCCGGAGGCTCGTCCGGGCGATCGAAGGCCGGATCCGCTTTGACGAGCTTAATTTGTCCGGAGAGATCGAGCGGGAGATCTGGTCGCGATCCCCGGCCATGACCCATCGGACGTCCCGAACGCTCGATGTCGGAACGACGGTTCTTCGCATCACCCGGGACGCCCGTTTCACCTCCCGGGCGCGCTGGCAGCCGCTCCGGATCAGAGAGGATCGGAAAGAAGAGAAGAAATGAGCGCCGGGATCCTCGATCTTTCCGATCCTGTCCGATACGAGCGGAACGATCTCGATCTCTTGCTGGAGAAAATGGCGCGGGCCGGCGCCTCGGATATTCTCCTCGCCTCCGAGTCGCCCGTCCGGGGATTCATCCGGGGGCGATGGGAGACCGTGGGAAGCCGCCCCCTCAAGACCTATGAGCTGGCGGACGTCTTGAACGCCATCGACATGGGAAATTCCTCCTCCCAGGTGGCGGCCGGCGCGGCCAGAAATTTCGCCTACGAGGTGGCGGCGACCCGGGAGTCGCGGATCCGGCTGCGCGTCAACGCGACCGGGACGCGCCGGCTCGGGCCGAGAGATCTGAAGATCGTCTTCCGGACGATTCCCGACATTCCTCCGGCGCTCGACTCCATGGATCTTCCTCCCGATCTTCGTGCCTCCCTCCTTCCGAGGGAGGGACTCGTCAATGTGGCGGGGGCGACGGGCTCGGGAAAATCGACGCTTCTGGCGGCGATTCTCCGGGAGAAGCTCGAACGGGGCGGATGTCACATCGCCACCGCCGAGGCCCCGATCGAGTTCGTCTACGACAAAGTGGAGACCCGCCAGACGGGAATCATCTGCCAGAGCGAGATTCCGACCCATCACCCGTCGTTCGGAAAGGCCGTCGAGGAGATGCTCCGGCAGAAGCCCGACGCGATCCTGGTCGGCGAATCGCGAGATACGGAGACGATCGCGAACACGGTCCTGGCCTGCCAGACCGGCCACGCCGCCTATACCACCGTCCACACGAACGGCGTCGGGGAGACCATCGGACGGATGGCGGAGGCCTTTCCCGGGCCGGAGCGCGATGCCGCGGCGATGCGGCTCCTTGCGGCGATGCGGGTCATCGTCCATCAGCGCCTCCTTCGCCGGGCGGACGGATCCGGCCGGGTGCCGGTCCGGGAATGGCTCGTCTTCGACCGGGAGGTCAAGCGGGTTCTTTTTTCGGAGTCCTGGTCCCGGTGGCCGTTTCTGATCGAGGACATGCTGATCGAACGGGGCCAGAGCGCGTCTCAGGAGATTCAGAGGCTTTATCGGGAGGGGATCGTCTCCCAGGAGGACGCCCTGTCCCTGGGAGGAGACGGGGCTCATGCCTCCCGGAAAAAAGTGTTCGTCGGCGACAAAACGGCCGCCGTCCCCGCCGCGGCGGAAGAAACAACCGTCCCGGTGGCAGGTCTTCTGGCCGAAATTCTCGACGTGCTGATCGCGGGGCTGGTCGCGGTCAGAAAGCTTCTTCCTTCCGGACTCTTTCGAGAAAAAGGAGGTTCCTAGTGTGGCGATGGGCGTCGGGCATTCCCAGAATCGGGCCGGTGGATGCCCGGGCGGGGGCGGCCCTCCTGATCTTTTTGCTTCACATGAGACTGTGGACGCTGGGGATCTCTCTCGTGGGCGTGGCGTTTTTCGCAATTTTGGAGAGGTTCGGGCTGACCGTTCCCGTCTTCTTTCGTCTCGCGAAACGCACGTGTGCCGGTCCGATCATCTGGCCGGAAAACCCGAAAGTTTCTCTGATCCGATTTGCACGGGATGACGAATAAGGAGGATTTTATGAAGAAAGCTGGGCAGAACAAAGAGACCTTGAAAATCGAGAACATCGGTCTCGACGACGGCTACGCCAATATCAAGCTGGCCTGGAAGGACGAGGACGGAACGATCCGAACCAAGAAGGTTCCCTCGCGGGCCAAAGCCGGATCCCTGGGGGTGGGATCCCTCTTAGATGACGGCCCCGGCGCGGCCATGGGCTACGAAACGGAGGGGGAACGATGGACGGTGGCCCCGGGAATCGAAGGGGAAAGCACTCGTTTTCCTGATTACAACCTGTCCTCTCTTGCCCGGGTTTTGGCTCATCACGCCCTCGTTTCGGCGGGATGGGGCGGAAAGGATGTCGGGATCGCCACGGGGCTCCCGCTCGATCGGTATTTCCGGGACGGGAAGCGGGACGATGTCCGGATTGCCCGAAAGATCGAGAATTTTTCGAAGGACGTGATCCGGCTCGATGGGGGAGCGACGGCTCGAATCGTCGGCCACGAGGTTTTCGCCCAGGGTCTCGCCGCCGTCGTCGACTGGCTGGTGGACGATTCCGATCCGAGAGAGCAGATCGGCCCGATCGGCGTCGTCGATATCGGAGGTCAGACGACGGACATCTCGGTCGTCTCGCCCGGATTTCAGGTCGACCGGGGGCGGGTCCGGACCGTCGATCTGGGAGTCCTCGACGTGCGCGACCTGCTTCGCCGCCGCCTCCAGAGCCGCTTCGATGTCTATGAAATCTCCGATGGGGCGATCGATGCCGCCCTGGCGTTCGGGAAGATCCGCGTATGGAACAAGGAGGTGGACGTCATTGACGACACCGCTCAAGTGGTCCGGGAAGTCGAGTCGAGCCTTGAGCGAAATATCCTCTCCGAATTCGGGAAGGCGGCGTCGTCCTTCGAAACGATTCTGTTTGTTGGCGGCGGAAGTCGAATTTTCCGCTCCCTTCCCGCCCGATTTCCCAATGCCGTCGTCGGCCCGGACCCCGAGTTTGCCAATGCCCGGGGACTTCTGAAAATCCGGATCTTGAACGAGAGATTGAACAAGAGGGGTTCGCGGTCATGAGGAAAAAACGAGAGACCGGAGAGCCCTCCTCCCGCGTCCGGATCCGCCTCGCGTGCCATACGGGAATCCCGTCCGTTCAGGAATTTTTTCAGGACCTCGCCCGCGTTCCCGGCTCGCTCCGACAGGAAGTGTGCCGTCGTTGTCTGATCGTGGGAATGATGGAAACAGAAAGGAACGTTCCGGATCGGGAGGTCGAGGTGTCCCGCCCCGGAAAAATCGAAAGACTCCGGATCGACATCCACCGGGACGATCCCGATCTTTCGTCCTTCATCGAGCATTATCACGCGCGGGGAGATTGGGACAATTTCTGGGCCCTGAAGATTTTGCTGGCCGGGGCCGCCCGGATGAAAAAAAGGGAACCCCAGAACTCCGAACATTTTTCTCTCGGCGGGGGAAAAACGTCGGAGTCCGATGATCTTGGCCGACGCATGTTAGGAGGACTCTTTCAATGAAACGAGCGATGGCTCTCGCCGCCGTTCTGTCGGTGTTCGTCTTCGCCGGCCCGGGGTTGGCCTATTTCTGCGGAGATCCGGACGCCGACCAGTGCGCGCCGGTTTTAAAAAAAGAGGGAGGGAGCGCGTCTGAAAAGCGCCCCTCGGATCGTCCCGCCTCCCGAAAGGGAACTCCCGCTCGAGGGGGACGTTTTATCCTTCGGCCGGACGAGTCTCTCGAAGAGACCCTCCATGCCTGGTCCCGGACGGCCGGCTGGACCGTAGTGTGGAGAAGTGTTCTCCGAATTCCCGTGAAGGCAAGGTATGTCGTCTCCGGACCGTTTCCGGCCGCGGTGTCGAGGGTCATTCAAACGTTCAATGAGACGGGGAGGGGACGACTCAGGATCCGACTCTATCCCGCCAACCGGGTTCTCGTCGTCGAGGACCGCTAACAAAAGGTGAGCCCATGAAAAATTTGTCAACGCGTCAAATCCTTATCGCCAGTGGACTCGTCGTGTTGAGTGGATGTTCTCTTTTCACCTCTCCCCCGCCCCTCAAGAACGTTCCCGATCTCACCCGGGGAGACGTGGATCAGGCGAACAGACATTATCAGGAATCCCTCGCGATGTCCGATCTTTCCCGCCGGTCGCCCCAGGAAAAAGAGAAACAAGGAAAGAGCTGGTTTGGGGACGCCGAGGATGCGGGGATCCGGAGAGGCGGCGCCGAAAGCGGAGCGCTCCCCTCCCTGTTCCACAAGGCGACGTTTCTCGTCTCGGAACAGCCCCGGACCCTCGAGGAACTGGCCGCCTCTCTTTCCAACGTGACAGGAACGGCCATTGTCGTGGAGGGATTTGGGCCGTTTCTTCGCCACACATCCCGGATCAGGGTTCAGGGCTCTCTTTCGCACGTTCTCGATGTTCTGTCCG
>ACXJ01011297.1_pt1 | contig 14706 bp, 19 predicted proteins | sample 870861 | NCBI WGS metagenome assembly ACXJ01 (sample SAMN02954270, study PRJNA29437) | mine drainage metagenome | biome: terrestrial; feature: Richmond mine; material: biofilm; isolation source: combined biofilm from UBA (pink subaerial biofilm) and UBA BS (thick... ... | reverse complement strand
TAGGGCTGCTGTGCTGCCGGTGATGNNNNCNTCCTTGTCTGTCTCCCCAGGGTCCCTAAAATGAACATGTATGTCAGTTCCTGCTGGCAATATTGCACCCTCTAGAGTCTTTCTGGGCCCTCCGGTCATCGCTTTGCCAATTCCACGAATAACGCCGTCTTTAACCCCTACTTCAAGGTCCCTGTATGAACCCCTGAAATAGAACCTTCCGGAATATATGATGTCATATTCCATATCAGACACCCCTTATTTCTCCCCAGATGAGCTTGTGCAGCTGTGGAAGTATACGGACATCCAGCCTGTCATTCAAGACTGAATCAGCGATCCAGCGCATATCTGTTCCCCAAGCTGGCTGGAACACAACTTCACAGCTAAATTCATTCATTCTCGGAAATAAATCTCCTGGCATATTCATAATCAATCTTATCAGCTATGACGAACTTGAGATAATCATTTTTCCTCAGTAGCTTGAGATTTTGCCGATGCAGGCTTTTCTCTTCTCCGGAAGAAGGAGTCTTTACGTCCATATCTATCGTTATGGACTTGCTGTGGACATAGGGGTCAATGGGCAAAGAGCCACTTGTCTCCAGAAGCACCGACCTTCCAGATCCAGTTATTCTATTGACAAGCTCTGGAGACTCACGCTGCAGCAAAGGCTCTCCACCGGTGAGGCAGATCCATTTCTCAGATGAAGCCTCCACTGTTCTCATCAGTTCGTCTAGGGTAATGTCAGTGCCTCCGGAAAATGTGTAGGTTGAATCACACCATTTGCACCTGAGGTTGCATCTGTTTGTTCTAATGAATAGCATGGGAAGACCGATAAGTGTGCCTTCTCCCTGTATGCTGTGAAATATTTCCGTGATTAGCAACCGGTGTAAATTGCATTGAGAGATAAATATGCATCCACATGCCTTGATGCAATCAGGTTAAACTTCATTATTTGTTAAAATGAGTATTTATCTGTTAATCAATTATCAATCTTAATAGCATTAAGGCAAAAATAATAAGGATTAAAGAAATACCGTGCAATGGCTCAGCAGAGGAAAGGCCGTGGATCAGTGGAAACGGCCGTTAGGCAATACCTTAAGCTGAGGCCTGAGACCTATTCTTTCCTCAAGGACAAGATTATCAACATCAGCAGACTTGCCGAGGAGATAAAAGAAAAATACCCCGATCTCAGCCTGGCCAGCATAAGATATTCACTTAACAAGATAATGGAGGAGAGCAGCAAAAGAAAGGCTGACTTTTCATACGTTGAAGAACTTCTTATGCAAAGCAAGGTATCTCTCCAGGACAAGATAACAGTTCTGACTTCTCCGAAGACTCTCAATGTTGGCTATATATCAGCAACTTATCTTACAGACTCTGTGGTTTACATCGTAGACGAACTCAGAAACGGCAAGCTCCCCATGGGATCCAACGTAACAATAGAGAGAGATGTCAGTGCCATTCACATACTATCACCAAAGGAAATTGAGCATGTTCCGGGATTTGTCATGAGGATAACTGAAAGACTCTATTCTGTAGGGGTTAATATTCTGCAGCTTATTTCCTGCTCAAACGAAACGATTATCGTTGTAAAGAAATCTGACGGGGTAAAGGCATACGAAACCCTGGTAATATCGTGATCATAGTATTGCTACCTAGATATTCTGGCGAATCTGATCATATCAGTGACGATGTTGAAGGCATCACCAGCCTGACCGTCATCAACAATTATCATCAAGTCTGAAAATGAAGTGGCAGTGCCGGCAACGTTTATACCGTTCATGGAGAGTTTTTCAAATAAGGTGGTTAGAAATCCCCTTGTGTCCAGGGAGGATCGGGGCACCAGTATATGAATGGCAGAAAGTCCGTCCCTCGAACTTGTGATATGGGACTTGGAAATTCTCCCAAGTTCTCCGAATGTCTTGGAATCCATGAGCAGAGTGCTGTCTTGTATTCCTACTGACAGAAAAATTGAACCCTCAGATAGAGGTACCTTGATCTCGTCCATTATCCTGGCGATGTATAGGTTTGGAATCACGGCTTCTGTCATTCCAGTAGTCATTTTAACGGAAGATGATGCCAGGGCAGAATTTATTGCAAACTCAGCGTTCGTTGTTTGATCTCTGCTGCGTTTTATTGCCGACATAATTGCCTCGCGTGTTGGCAACACTCCCAGCCTTGTTTCCACCATGGGGGCGATGAACCTAGCTATGCCACTCAAGTTTGCGTATCCATTTCGCAATGAAATGTTGAGGAACAGATCCTTCTCCATTATTTCACGTACTACCCTGTTAACGCTTACGGTTCCCCCATTCGTTTTGGGCATTTATGAACCACATAGGTCATAAGTAATTAATATTTATCCAGCGATAGCTGGCTGCAATGATGAACACACAGATGCAGCAGGAATGTGAAACATGCGGCGGCACGATCCTGATCCCACAAGATGCGGTTATTGGGGAGATCCTCAAATGCCCGGACTGCGGACTTGAATATGAGGTCAAGGAGATCAACGGCGGAATTTGCAATCTAGAACAAGCTGAAAACGTAAAGGAAGACTGGGGAGAATAAATACTTAGAAATTAAACACTATTATTAATTTTATTATTATAACCTTAAAAAGGTAAAATATTGCTAATATCTTCAGCACCAATTAAAAAAATTGTGAGTAAGGATAGTTGGGCATGACAAACATAACACTTTTATTTGACATAATGCGCTGGGAAGAGAAACAGCTGCTTCTGAAAGCAAAAGAGAAAGGTGTCGGCATGAATTCTGTGGACATAAGGAAGATGACCCCTGTCCTTGGGGAATCTCCAGTTCCAGGCATAGGAGATATATGCCTGCAGCGCGGTGTTAGCTTTTACAGAGGGCTCTTTTCTACTGCATATCTGGAATACTCGGGGCATATGGTGATCAATACCTTCAGGTCACTTGATCTTACTGGCAACAAGCTTTTGACATCCCTGGAACTATGGAAGAACGGCATACCCACTCCACGAACCGGTTCTGCCTTTGACCTTGAGTCAGGACTGAAGCTGTTCACTGAAAAGTTTGGCGGAACTGCTGTGATAAAGCCTATAACTGGAAGCTGGGGCCGGATGATTGCCCTTCTCAAAGACCGGCAGGCGGCAGAGGCAGTTATAAATGAGAGATCTCTAATGCATCCGATCCAGTCAGTGATATACATGCAGGAATTCGTTGAGAAGCCGGGAAGAGACATACGAATAATTGTAGCAGGAGAAAGAATGGTGGCTGGAATGTACAGGTACCAGGTCGGTGATGAATGGAGGACGAATGCAGCCATAGGAGGAAGGGTAGAACCTTTGCCTCATGATCCTGAGTTAGAGGAACTAGCAATAAGAGCCACTGAATTTCTGGATCCCGGAATATACGGAGTAGATATTATGGAGACTGCATCAGGAAGCCTTGTACATGAGATAAACGGAACCATGGAGTTCAAAGGCGTGACGTCTGCTTCCGGAATTGATGTTGCTGGAGAGATAATCGATTTTCTGATATCCGAGGCAAGAAGATAAGACCCTACTTCAGAGGGCAGAAATTTCCCATAAATCTCATGACGATGCTGAAGCGATTTGCTTCATTGCAGATACAAGATCACTTATCAGGCCTTCTCTGCGCTCCTGCGCTGACCTGATGCTTTCATCCAGTTTATCCAGATCCTTTACAGAAACGCTGCGTATCTCAACAGGATCAATCTCCACCAGCTTCTCTTGCCTCCGAATTTTTCTTCCTACTTCTGAATAAGCATCCTTCCAGGCCAGTCCTTTCCTGAAGCTGATAAGGGAATTTGCTGTCGCGTATGAACTATTATCAATCGCTGAAGAGGAACTTTCCGGATTGAACCGTATTCCCTGGAAAAACTCATCCATCCTTGCGAGAATCTCCTCTAAGAGGAGAGCAGAATTAACGGCGAGCAACTTGGAGATCTGGAAATCCCTATGATAACCTGAGCTCTTGTTAAGCAGTATGCCCAGGGTGGACTGCAGCTCCCCGAAATGCAATGCGGCATATCCCTGCATCATCTCAAGAAAGTCAGGGTTTTTCTTGTTTGGCATAAGGGAACTTCCAGTGGTGAAGCCATCCGGAAGAGTAAATAATGGCAGATCATCGCCCGAGAACATGATGAGGTCTTGGGAAACTCTGGAAAGTGTTGCCATGAGTTCTGCGCCAGCCATGAGAAATTCAGCCTCGTCCATTCCCCTCCTTGAAGCCAGGAACATTGGATTCAGCCTGGGATGTTCAAATCCAAGATAGGATGCAACCTTATTGAAATCAATGTCAGTCAGCTGCCCGAATCCGGAGCCATAGCCGAACGGAAGTATTTTCCNNCGGGAAGCTCTTTCCATAAGATCCCGTGCAAGGTACTCAAACTGTGCAGCCATGAAGTCAAAGTAAGTTACGGCGGAAATTGCCATGGCCTGCCGGTAGTGCGTGTATCCAGGCATTATCCCGGAAATCGAATCGCGTTTCATGACAATTGTCCTTGCCAGGCTGGAGCACAGCCTGGCCATCTGAAGCAAGTGGTCATTTAGGAACAGGAAAATATCAGTATGGCTCTGTTCGTTTCGTGAAAGGAATATCCTTAGGTTCTTCCCCGCTTCCCCCGCATCCTTAAGCACAAATTCCTCAACATTTCCGTGGACATCCTCCAGGTCTGGCTGAAGCTTTATGGGGTTCTCAAGCAATTTGAGAAGAGACGCAGCTATTCCCGAGCTCTCTTTGGGTGAAATGAGGCCCCTTCCATGAATTTCCCTGTGGTAGGCCATGAGAACCAGAACCTCATATCTTTCCAGGTACTCATCAACTCTGACATCATCATCGACCATCAGCCGGTTTAGGCGGGACGATGATTCTCCGGAAGCTCCTCCCTGCCATATCTTCGGCATGGAATCACAGAGTGCTTATCAGCCCTGCAGCTGACTTCTTCCTTGTCCTGCTGGTATTGACTGTCTGCATTCCGTATATCTCCACAAATCCCTTTGCATGCGATTGGTTGAAGGTATCCATCTTTCCATAGGTGGATTTCTCATAATTGTAGAGGGAATTGCTGCTCTCCATCCCCATGACTGTCAGGTTTCCCCCTTTCAGGCGCAGGAATACCTTACCAGAGACAAAAGAGTTCACGCTTTTCTCGAATGCGTTTATGTGTTCCATTAGTGGATCATACCAGAGGCCATTATATGCCATGTCTGACCATTTCGTGTCCAATATGTTCTTCATGGACACCTCCTCCTTGCTTAGTGTCATCCTTTCCAGGGATTTGTGTGCAGTAAGTATTGTCATCGCGGCAGGGCATTCGTAGAATTCCCTGCTCTTTATTCCCGTAACCCGGTCCTCAAGATGATCTATTGCTCCGTATCCTGCCTCCCCGGCTATTTTGTTGAGAAGCATCACAATCCTTTCCAAAGACATTTGCTTTCCATTTATCTCCGTTGGCAAGCCACCCAGAAACGTTATTTCAAGGTCAACAGCATCGCTGCCTGTTTTTCCTGGCGGGGTTATCCATGAATATGCGTCTTCAGGAATAGGTTTCCTGGGATCTTCAAGATCCGAACCCTCAACTGAGCGCCCCCAGAGATTTTCATCCGTTGAGTATTTTCCTCCGAGTTTTACCGGAATGCCGTTCGCGTGTGCGTATTCCATTTCATCATCCCTGTTGAGACCCCAGTCCCTGACCGGCGCTATAACATCAATGCCATCCTTGAGCGCCTTGATTGAAACCTCGAACCTGACCTGATCGTTTCCCTTGCCGGTGCATCCATGGACCACGAGATCGCAGTCGAACTGCTCAGCGGCATTGACCGCCTCAAGAGACATCAGCGGACGGGCTATGCTCGTGGAAAGAGGATAAACCCCATCATAGAGGCCATCTGAAAGTATGTCCTTCGCAATGTACCCGTTGGAAAATTCCTGTTTTACGTTCTTGGTGATTACATCTGCGGCACCAAGCTTCCATGCTTTATCCGCAATGGCAGCCAGATCGTTCTCTTCCTGGCCGATGTCGAGGGTGAGTGTTACGACATCTATTCCAAGCTTTTCCTGAAGCATTTTCAAAATGACAGAGGTATCCAGTCCTCCAGAATAGAGGAGAAGGCCGCGTTTTACCATAACGGGGTATTTTCATTATAATATATCAAGATTTTTAAAAGTATTAACAAAATTGTTAAGTTTCTCGCAATAACATGAGTTATACTCTAATTTTTTAGCATATATCTTAAAAGATGCGGCATTAAATCCATGCCTAGCGTCACGATGGCAAAAGAGTTGGGAAAGCATTTATCCCCGGGATNGATTGTAGTTCGGTAGGCATGGACTTCAAACGAANTTTTGATTATGCGAGAGNAACAGATGCTGTTTTGATAATACAGGGTGATGAGAATTCCGTGGACAAGACATTCTTCTACATCACCGGCGTAGACGGCGGCCTTTTTGAGGGGTCAGCCCTTATAGTAAAGCCTGAGGAGGTTAAGATCATCACGTCCCAGCTGGAGGAAGAGACCGCGAGAAGGACCGGCCTCGAGGTCATCGTTGCCAATGGGAAGGCAGAGTTTGAAAAGGCAATAGCCAGCAATCTTTCAGGACTCGACTCCATAGGGCTTAACTACTCCGCCCTTACGGTGAGCAGGTACAAGGATATACTTAGAATCATTCCAGACAAGGAATTCATAGACGTATCACAGTCAATAATGGAATCAAGGAGAATGAAATCGGAAGAGGAACTCTCCAGAATAAGGGAAGCTGCGAAAATCGGAAGTGAGGCATTTGAAAACATACTAGACAAGCTCAGGGAGGGCATGACGGAAAGCGAGGTGGCTGCCCTAATTGCCTTCGAAATGATGAAGCTTGGCGCCTCAGAGCCCTCTTTCAGCACAATAGTTGCCTTTGGCGAAAACGCATCCATGCCACATTACTCTCCAGGAAACAGGAAGCTGAAGAGGAACGATTTTGTCCTTATTGACTTCGGGGCTAGATACAAGAGATACTGTTCCGACATAACAAGGACCGTTGTTTTTGGCCGCGCCAGTGCGGAACAGAAGGAAATGTATAATGTCGTCTTCAGGGCCCAGGACGAAAGCATGAAGGCAATCCGGGAAAACGTGAACGGTAAGGATGTCGACGCAATTGCGAGAAAGATAATTGACGGCAGCAAATTCAAGGGCAGATTTATACACTCACTAGGGCATGGGCTTGGGATGGATGTGCACGATCATCCTGCACTGTCATCCAACTATGATTTCCCGTTGAAGGAGAACATGGTAGTGACCGTAGAGCCGGGAGTTTACGTGCCAAAGGTTGGAGGTGTCCGCATAGAGGATGACGTTATTGTGAAGAAGGACGGCTTTGAACTCATAACAACCGCCACAAGGGATCTGCTGGAAATATCGTGAAATGTTGAGTACGGGAAAAGAAAATTACCTTGACACTGATCCAGTGAAGATCAGGTCAATACTTACATCAAACGATGTCGAGAGCCAGAAGATCAGGCATAATGCTATTCAGCTCATTATGGAGGCGATGCAGGATTCCGCTAACAGGGAGATCACAACAGTGGATGACCTGAAATGCCTCCCCGTCTCCCTCTGGATACTCCGCAGATTTGATGAATCGATCCTGACAGCAAGGGTCATAAACCACTCAAGGGACCTTCTTGAACAGTTTCTTTCAGGCCAGAAAATTCTCCCCGAGTATGTCCCTGACTATGGCAGGATATATGGTGTGGCTGCAGAATATGACGAGTTAAGGGCACTGTTCAAGATAAGCATAGGCCAGTTTGTGGCATATTCCTCCAGGCTCAGCGGGTACAGGTATCGGCTTGTTTACCAGAGTGTCCAGCGCGGCTTTGTATACTGTGACAGGGAAGTGGCGGTAAAAATCATAAGGGAAGCATTTGTCAGAATGGTATTTTCCATATTTGAGAAACTTCCAGAGGATGAAAGCTATACAGTGACCGCACCGCTTGGTGACAGGGTGGATGACCTGTATGAAACATTCCTCAAGTCTGGCATTAAGCATTCCATAGACCTTGGTGACGTGGATGCCACGCTATTCCCTCCCTGCATAAAGGAATACATATCACAGATGCGGGACGGAGTTAACCTGCCGCACATGGCAAGGTTCACCCTTGTAAGCTTCCTCCACAAGGTTGGAATGGACAGCAAGGGAATAATAGAACTATTCAAGACCGCTCCAGATTTCAATGAAAAGATGACCACGTACCAGGTTAACCATGTTACAGGGGAAATATCCAGCACGGAATATTCACCACCCAAATGCTCTGTTCTAAGATCAAACCACCTTTGCTACTGGGGTGACGATCCGTTATGCCACAGAGAATGGCTCAGGCACCCGATGCAGTACTATACATACAAGAAGAGAAAAAAATCAGGAGAGCTTCCTCTCAATAAGCTTAAGAAGGGTTGACTTCTTCATATTTGCTTCTATGATGTACATCCTGGATTTTTCCCATGGAACTCTTGGATAGTGTGCATCCCTGGCCTCAAATTTCAGAGACAATGATTTCAGTATGTCTTCCAACTTCTGATCTGAATAATTCTTGGCACTCTGGAGGGAAATCCGCCGGCCAAGCCTGCGCGATACCCTCGGATTAAAATACTGGCTAAAAAGAGTCAGTGTCATAGCAGAATTGCGTTCACTACGCCGTCCTGACCCGGTCTAGAAGTGATCCTTGCCTCTCCCAATTCAGTGAGGATCACTGTACCCCTGGACATTATATTTCTCTGCACGTAGTGGGGATTGGCAGGGTTTTCTTTGACAGTCTGAATCTTCACGCTTTTGGTTGTCCTGTCCTTGGGATTGTAAACGTTTGCTTTGTCCGCCCTCATTAGTATGGCCTTTGATCCTCCGCCCATCTTCCTGATAACTTTCCTGGCCTCAGGGCCCACCCTGGTAAGCGTTGGCTCTCTACCGAGCTCGTACCGCCTTTTCTTTCTTCCCTGCTTTAATTTCCCGCCCGTAAATTTTTTTGAAGCCTTTCCCTGAAAGATTGTCATTCAAACATCACTCATCTGGCAGCTAATCGCAAACCTGAGTTGATGGAAATGATAAAATGGTATTTAAAACTGAGGCATATTTTTTGAAAAGTAATCCATGAACCAGTAACGCCTCTCCACAGAAGCAATGACCAAGGAGTTGGCTCCCAGCTTATGCTCATACAGATGTTCCAATATTCGCTTGTTCTGCGCGTCCCAATAGTCCCTCTCAACTTCATAGAAAATTGTGGACGCAAGCTTGTGTTTTGCCCTGAATAGGGTATCGGTAACTTCTGAATTCACTGTATCAAAATCTTTCCAGTAGTTAGCAAGGTAATTATAAATTGTATCGTCTATGAGGTCGAGCATATTTTTCTTAACCGAAAGCTCTGGAGTTGTGATTTTCTGCCTGAAGAAATCCTCTTTCATCTTTTGGAACGGCAATAGGTCGATGCTGCAATCATATACTTTTGAGAATTTCTCCTTCTTAAGTATATGAGCAAGATCAGCATTGAACGTTGAAGAATCCGTGAAGAAAACCCCATCAGGAACCGCCGAAAGAATCCTCTGCGATATGGATATGGCATCATAGCCTGGAACTGATATCCTAAGGCTTTCAGGAGAGCAGATTATTTCCATTGTGGCATAATCTTATGCAGAACCTTAACCTTTGTGATTTCAATTTATGGGGAATGATTTTCCTGCAGACCAATGATTGAGTATTGTTACAAAAAAATAATATGCTTCAAACATTAACCTCCTTGATGGCAAAGCGTAAGATAGAGCAGTGGATTGGCTTCATTGGCGGATTACTCGGTGTAATTCTGGCAGGTCTTGCACTTCTAATCACACATATCGGTAAATTGTTTGGAGGTGTAGCCAGTCTTTCCGGTCCGGCTTACGTTACATTGCTTTTCAGTCTCATAGGGCTTTTCGGTGCCCTTCTTGTATCTTCAAGAAAGCATGACGGCGGCATGATCATGATAGTAATAGGTGTGGCAGGCGTAATTGCACTGGCCAGTCCCTGGTTTGCCGCACCGTTCATCCTTCTCATAATAGCTGGTGCAATTGCCCTGCTATGAAATATTCCGGGGATAAACGTATATATCTTCAGGCTTACGTCTGATCTCTCAGGGTTTTTAAGTACCTGACAATCTCTGTTCATGTGGGCTGTCATCTTTGGCTTAGCCAACCTAGCGGCATTAGTTGCCGGCGCAGCCATATCCGTGGTACTTCTAGCCACAGATCATAAGAGCAGCACTTTGCCTGTTCTCATATCACTGCCAGTTTCAGGCATTCTTTATCTGATCACCCTGTCTTTCTTGCCTTACCTAGTCACTGTGCTGTCATTGGCAAGCGCAAAGTATCTTTACTCCAGAAGATTCTTCCTGGTATCGCCATGGCTGCTCGCCATTGGCATTATTATGTATTCAATGAACGCAAGTCAGATGCTCTGGAGGTCCTTTGACATTGCCATCGGTTATGGCACTGCAGTTGCACTATTTACTGACGCTACAGCCCTAAAGATGATAATGAAAAACGAGGAGTCCAGGGGAAGCAACAGGCACATAGAGGTTATCAGGGACCTCTTGCACATGGGTGCAGGGGCAATACTGGTGGCATTGGCCCTTGGCTATGGCGAGGGCCACCTGAGAATAGCATTGACCATTGCAGTATTCCCATTCTATTATGCGGGAAACTATTTTTCCTTATATCCAGGCAGCCGCCTGGGCAGAGCAGTCCATTCACTTGAGCGACCGTCAACCGCTCTTGGTATTGGAGCCATATGGTTTGCAGCGGGTACCCTCATAGCACTTGGCCTGGTAAACTCAACGCCGGCACTTGGGGTTGTTCTGTTTGCGACAACAATCGGTGATCCGCTGGCTACACTATTTGGCACAAGATTTAATTCTCCGCGGCTTCCATTCAACAGGAAAAAATCCATGGCCGGCTTCTCGGCAATTCTCATATCTTCATCATCTTTCTCTTATTTGTTGCTTGGCATTGCTGGGATATTTCTTGGAGTTGTTGCCGCACTAGCTGAAAGTTTCTCATACTACCCGCTTGACGATAATTTCGCCATTCCTGTGATCCTGGGCACAGCTGTTTCTCTAATCTGAACATTAAGGCTTTCTATAGTAGAAGACCTCGCGCTTTCTGTCTTGCTGCCTGAAGCCGATGTTTTCATAGAGATGTCTGGCCGGGTTCCCCTCCGTTACCCACAGTTCGGCATAGCTGAAGCCAAGCGATTTGAGCCTTTCCAGGGAATTGCTCATCAGGGTAGTTCCAAGCCCATTGCCACGGTAGCTGCTGTCCACAAATATGTCTGCGATTAGAGCAGCCCTTGTATTTGCGGAGGTTCTCTTCTTTGTTGCGAGAACAGATCCAATGAGCTTGCCATGGTGCCTCACAACGAAGCTCGCAGAAGGTATTATCTCACCATAGGCACCATCGAATATGGACTTAGCAAGGGTAAATCTATCCATTTCACTTGTTGTGTGAAACAGTATCCTGTCTGGTGTCCCTTCGTAGGCCGCATATTCCGCTTTCGCATATTCCTGGTATGTTGTCCCATAAATCTCGGTGACCTCGAACTCGGCAGGGAATTTGTCGGCCTTAATGATCTGATCCGTGAGCCATATGATCATGGCATCCCTCCTATGTTTATTGTACCCCCTATCAAGCAGGTATTTCTCGGCCATGCTTTCCGCATTAAAGATCTCATTTATCATGAGGTACCTTTTCATGGATGAGGCAATCCTTTCAGCCCATTCCAGGAGATTTTGGAGCCTTGCTTCGCTGGCAAAAACCGGATCGGTGAAGCCAAGAGACCCGTAGATTCTGTCGTCAAGATTCTGGCTTTCCATGACAAAACCATAGGCAGCAACGTTAATCCCGCTCAGAATTACCCTGGATTTGATCTTATTTGAATTCAGCTGGTCTATAATGCCTCTGAAGGAATCCCTAATTGCAATATCAGGATAGGTCTCTTCCAGGTGTTTTATCTGCCCTTCCAATATGGGCGCCCAGTCTATCTTGATATTACTTATCTCCATGATTTCACCATATTAAAATCGGAATAAAATTTCTTTCCTGTCCCTGTGCCCGGTATGAGCTCACATATTATGGCACAACATTATAAGCGCACTGACGCTTACTGCCTGAGAACATGGACGATGTATCCAGGACAGAAGAATTCAACCGGGAAGCCATCAGCTACTCGGAATTCTACAAAGGTAAAATTCAGGTTCTTCCAAAGGTTCCAGTTCGTGGTCTGCAGGATTTCTCAATCTGGTATACGCCGGGAGTCGCAGCAGTTTCAAATAGAATAGCCGCTGATAAGGAGCAGTCATTTGAACTCACAGGAAGATGGAACTCCATTGCAATCCTGACAGATGGATCAAGGGTTCTTGGGCTTGGAAATATTGGTCCTGAGGCGGCAATGCCCGTGATGGAGGGCAAGTCTCTCATCTTCAATTTCCTGGGCGGTGTCAATGCCGTTCCAATTCCAATAAGGGTCAAAAGCCGTGAGGAGTTCATATCAGTGGCGCAATCACTTGAGCCCTCATTCGGCGGTTTCAACCTGGAAGACATAGAATCCCCGAAATGCTTCTACATACTGGAGAGCCTCCAGAAGACCCTTAGCATACCGGCTTGGCACGATGATCAGCTTGGAACCGCCTGCATAACTCTTGCCGGGCTCATTAACGCCCTCAGGGTCACAGGAAGGAAGATAGAGGATACGCGGATAGTACTCCTGGGATCTGGCGCGGCAAATATAGCGGCCGCCCACCTTTTCTTCACTGCGGGTTTCAAGAAGGGAAATATCATTCTTGCAGATTCCCATGGAATACTTGAACCCGAAAGGGAAGATATGGACAGCCTGATGATCAACAACCCATGGAAATATGAACTTGCAATGCAGACAAATTCTGATCGGCTGAAGGGGCCTGCGGAAAATGCGTTCAGGGGAGCGGACGTTATAATATCAGCTTCCAAGCCAGGCCCGGGAACAATAAAGAAGGAATGGATAAGTACCATGAACAAGGATTCAATAATTTTCGCTCTTGCAAATCCAGTACCCGAGATATGGCCTGAGGAGGCAAGGGTCGCAGGTGCCAGAATTGTTGCAACCGGAAGGGGAGATTTCCCAAACCAGGTGAACAACAGCCTTGTCTTTCCAGGCGTATTCAGGGGAGTACTGGACGCAAGAGCTAAGGGAGTCAATTTCAAAATAATGGTCGCCGCATCATATGAAATAGCGGACTTCGTAAAGAATCCCGACGAGGAACACATAGTGCCCACGATGGACGACTGGGAACTCTATCCGAGCGTAGCAGCAGCAGTGGCTTCAAAAACTGTTGAGATGGGTCTTGCGAGGAAGTCAAATTCAAGGGAGGGATTCTACAGGAACGCCAAGGAACTTATTGAATTCAACAGAAATGTTTACCTGAAGATGATGAACGAGAAGATGATAAGGGAACTTCCAGGAGGGAATGAAATTGAAAGATAAGGTTGTTGTTAGGGAATTCGCTCAGTCAGATCTGGATAGTGCCGTGGATTTAGTGCTCAGGCTCAAGAAGCTGAACGGGGAGTTTGATTCAGTTTTTGTGGTGTCCGATTCTGCCAGAAAGGATGCTGAAGATCGCCTGAACCAGCTCCTCAGAAACAGAGATAGTCACCTGGCGCTCGTTGCAGAAAAATCAGGCAAGCTGCTTGGAATAATTGCCATTAACATCATAGACAGGTGCTACTATCTTCCATCTAAGGAGGCAAGAATTACAGACTTCTATGTGATGCCTGAATACAGGAGAACCGGCGCGGGAAAGATGCTGGTGGCAAGAAGCTATGAAGAGCTCAAGAAGAGGAAAATCACTCTCATAACTGCTGAGTTCCCATCGCAGAATCTCATTGCCCTGAAGTTCTATAAAAGCCTTGGATACAGGGAGATAGTGGGAATTTACGGGAAGGTTCTGGAAGAGGAATAAGGGCATTCTGCTCGATCTTTTTCCTTATTTCAGGTGTTTGCAGAATTAGCCATCGGCACTGGATAAACTGGTCTGGGAATGCGTTGAACGTTATTCAGTTTCGCACCCACCACATGGCGGACTATTGAGAATATCTACTCAACCTTGAATAAGCTGCTGACTGCAATGAGAGGAAGTCAAAGCAGGATACCCAATATCCCTGCAATTTCAATCACTGCAAATGTGGCCCAGTATATTCTCATGTATGCTGGGGATAGGCGATTTGCTCCCATCACCTCAGGGCTGGAAACGAGCAACCCAAGAAGGACACCCACTGGTATCAGCACTATTACGAAAATTACCATAAGGCTTATGACTAGATTTACCAGATCGGATCCAAGAACAATGGCAATCAACATTGCCGGAAAGCTTTCCATTATGTATAGCAAATAGAATTTTCCCCTTGACTTCATGCTTCCGTCCTTATGGGTTCCCCAGTTGAATACCTCTCCAATGCCCCAGGAAGATGCCAGTGAGATTACAACCAGAGCCAGGAAGCCAGAGGATATGAAACCAATGGATATCAGGTATGGAGACGCTGGCCCAAATACCCTTGCAGCCGATACAAGGTATCTTACCGCAACCTTGCCGCCCATAAATGTACCTGCAATCACCACTCCTACCATGAGGAGCTCGCTCNCNNGGGCACCAACATAAGTTTCCCGCTTTATGAGGCG
>ACXJ01011372.1_pt4 | contig 15045 bp, 15 predicted proteins | sample 870861 | NCBI WGS metagenome assembly ACXJ01 (sample SAMN02954270, study PRJNA29437) | mine drainage metagenome | biome: terrestrial; feature: Richmond mine; material: biofilm; isolation source: combined biofilm from UBA (pink subaerial biofilm) and UBA BS (thick... ... | reverse complement strand
ACAAATGATGCTCCGGCACTTGCTCTGGCAGATGTGGGACTTGCTATGAATAATGGAACACAGGCCGCAAAGGACGCTGCAAACATGATAGATCTTGATAATGATCCAACGAAATTGATGGATGTAATATTCTTAGGAAAGCAGATTCTCATAACGAGAGGTTCACTAACAACATTTAGTATTGCAAATGATATATCAAAATATTTTGTAATAATACCAGCAATTTTTTATGCTTTTCCGGTACTTTCATTCATAAACATACTTGGATTTACTGATCCTCTGCTTGCCATAACCTCTGCTTTAATTTTCAATACAATAATAATTCCACTTTTAATTCCACTGGCCATAAGAGGGGTAAGATTTAAGCCCTCAACTGTAGATGAGCTTTTAAAAAGAAATATCACAATTTACGGTTTCGGGGGAGTTGTCCTGCCGTTTATAGCTATCGGCCTGATCTATCATTTGCTTCTGGGGGTGGGTATTTTATGGTAAACTGGAAAGAAATTTTGAGGATATTTAGAGGCTCGCTTGTAATTGCAGTGATTATATTTGTACTTCTAGGACTGGTGATCCCAACAGCAACTGCACTAATAACTGAAAAGGTTGATCCAGGAACAGGGAATGGTAATCAGATAAAGATTAACGGAAAGGTTTTCGGCAGTTATTATCTTGCTCAGGCTTTTAACAGATCATACTTTTTCCAGCCCAGGCCTTCTGCTATAGACTTTAACCAATCATCCTCCGGAGCGCTCTGCTGCTCACCAAACACAAATGCATCCCTACTTCAGTTGGAGAAAAATTTACAGGAATTTGAGCAGATGAACAAGAACGTTTCAGTTTCTAAAATCCCAGGAGAAGTAATAATGGATTCTGATTCTGGGTTAGATCCTAATATCCCACTATCAGCTGCATTACTGGAAGAGCCGAGGGTTGCAAATTCAATTGTATCGTTTGCAAGTTCAGTAAATGTAACTCTGAAATTAAAACCCGTGAGCAGTTTCTTAAACAACACAATCAATTCAACTGAAAGACAGAATTTCCCAATATTCGGTTCGTATTATGTTAACATAATGTACATTGATGTACAGATCATAATATTCCTTATGAATAATAATGTCTTACAAAGCTCATCTCTTAATTAAAACTGAATCTATTGGTGCATCCTTTATTATTTTTTTAATATCTGAATTTATTCTTACATTTGAATAACTATCAGGTCTAACACCAAGCACCACAAAATCTGAAGATGTGGAGTAAATCCTTTGAAGAACTGAATCTCTCAGATCGCTTCCGTATATGTCAGAAATTTCGTAATCAAGTTTAAGCTCCTTCCATACCTCCGCGTTCATCAGCGTTTTAAAACCATGAATTTTCTTTTTATCGAACGATCTCATATCACAGAGGTAAAATTTAGCGTTTAGAACCTTTGCCATGATAGCAGCAAGGTATACTGATTTACGTGTATTGAGTCTCTCGCTCATTGGTACCAGAATTTTCCTGTATGGATATGTACTCCTTTTAATAGAAAGAGATGCTGTTGTGTTCTTTGAATGCTTGATTAGATAATCTCCTATACCTCCAAATAGAGAAGTTGAGACCCCCGATCTTGATCTGGAACTGAACAGAACAAGATCATAATTCTTCGAATTTGCTTCTCTAATTATACCTTCCCTAACATTTCTTGCGCTCTGGATCTTTGGAATAACCTTTAGTCCTTTTTGACTTGATTCCTTGTATGCCTGCATAACTACAGCAACCTTGTCACTCCATGTAACTTCCTTGGATTCGTCCTTTATTGTAAGTGCTGTTATTTCTGAACCAAAGACCTTTGCAAAGTCGCTGGCAAACTCAAAAGCTCTTCTAGAACTTTCCCCTTTTGCCATTGGCACAAGAATTCTATCAGCCTTTGCATAATAGGAGGAAACTAAATCCATCATTGATAATGTATTACATTAGCATAATAAATAGTTTTGTTTTGTATTTAAATAGGAAATATTTATAATATCTGAATTAAAAGGATGAATAAAGGATATGGCAGAAAAAATTTTAGATTTATTACTGTTAAACAGTATCATGATAAGTGATAACAGTACTACTATTTTTACAATTGTTTTGGAAAAAATAAAAATGTGAAGCATTATTGTTAGAAAAGATTATGCATATTATTTTAACTTTCAGCCATCTTTACTGACAGGAGTATGAGTAAAGTAAGGGTTGAGAGATCATCTCCTTTGACAGGAATATCTCCACACTTTAAAAGTGAATACAACTGTTTCCTGAGATGATGGCATTCAAAATTTATAGAAAACATTTTCTTATGGAGAAACTTACACTTAACATGCATTGTTTGATCATAAACAGAGGTAAAATCGAAGGCATGGAAGACATGGAAGAACTGGCAAAGGTCCCTTACGACGAAGCTTTTGTTGTTGATCTTGATGCAATAACACATTACCGTTTTAACTTCAAAATGTATAATGAACTTTCCAAATATATTGAATTTACTTTGATGGCATATCCGTATAAAGAAAATGATTTAATGGATATAATAGTGTCAGGCGCGTCGAGAGTGGTTATAAACGATACTCTGGAAATAGACACTATAAAAAAATTCCTTGATGTTACAGACGAACTTGTAATGCGATGTTCAGATAGTGAAAAGGCTCACATGTTTCATAGCCTGACTGGAAATATGTATCTATCATGTAAAATATTCAATGTTCCAGGAGTCTTTTTCTATTATGGCCCATTTCTCAATAGGGGACCAAATATTATTCCCCTTGAAAATTTTCCAGAAGAATTAAGAATAGACTGCTGAAAAATCGCAGGTAGATTACTCAATATTTATTCTTAGAAAACGAGAGTTCTCGGTTAAACGTTGAAGTAAGATGATGACACATATTTTCTGTAGAATTTATGAAACAATAAAATAATCTAATATGATGAAGTCCTGAGATAGATGGTTTCCTTAGCCGTTAAAACAGGAGGAGTTAGTTTTGAATCACCTGCCATACTTGCATCTGGAATTCTTGATGAGAATGGATATACAATGAAAAGAGTTCTGGAGGATGGAGCCGGGGCAGTAGTTACCAAATCCATAGGTACCGAAGAAAGAAACGGCTATTTTTCACCAGTAGTGGTTCCTGAAGATACCTATCTGATTAATGCAATGGGTCTCCCTAACCCAGGAATTGATTCGTTTGAGGAGGAGATTAAGATTGCCCTTACGGCAAAAAAACCTGTGATCGGTAGTATTTTTGCTTCAAATACAGATGATTTCCTTAAATTGGCCCTAAAAATGCAGGACTTTGGAGTTAGTGCTGTAGAACTTAATCTTTCCTGCCCGCACGTTCAGGGCTTCGGATCTGAAGTTGGAAGTGATCCGGTTCTGGTCAAAGAAATTGTAAAAACCCTGAAGGGTACCATTAAAATACCGGTCTGGAGCAAACTCAGTCCAAATGTTACCTCCATATCAGAGATTTCAAGAGCCGCTTCTGACTCGGATGCCCTTGTCTTGATTAATACAGTCAGGGCTATGGCCATTGATATTGAAGCAAGAAGACCTGTTCTCACAAACAGTTATGGGGGAATGTCCGGCACAGCAATTAAACCTGTAGGACTAAGATGTGTTTACGAAGTAAAGAAAGAAACAGAGATTGACATAATAGGCGTTGGTGGGATATCCAGTTACATTGATGCACTTGAATACATAATGGCCGGGGCATCTGTGTTCCAGATAGGAACTGCTCTTATGAAGTACGGTAGAAGTATATTCATGAGAATTACGGGGGATCTGGAGAAATATATGATATCCAATGGAATTAATAACCTGAAGGAGCTTGTTGGGGTGGCTGTGAGATGATGGAACATATTCGTATAACAAAAAGGGTGAAAAATACACCAACAGTCGTTTCACTTTACTTTAAGTGGAATGTTAAGGTTCTTCCCGGTCAGTTTGTTATGGTCTGGGTTCCGGGTTATGGAGAAGTGCCTATGTCCTTGTCCCAAACTGAAGATGAGAAATGTATAACGGTAAAAGCATATGGGGATAGCACCAAGAAATTGATAGAAACTGAAGCAGGAGAGTGGATATTTCTCCGTGGACCCTATGGAAAACCTTTCTCCAGTACATCTGGAAACAAGTTGCTGATCGGAGGAGGTTCAGGTATGGCCTCGCTAAAACCACTTATCGATAGAAATACAACTGGAATCATTGCCTCTAGAACATTCGATGAACTTCTGTTTTCTGATGAATTTGATGAGGATCACAGAATTGAAGTAACAGAGGATGGAAAAAAGGGAATAAAAGGGATAGTCACTGATGGAATTGAAGCCGTGAACCCAGAAGATTTTTCCATGATCTATGTTTGCGGACCTGAAAAAATGCTGAAGGCAGTATATGATAAAATAAAAAAATTGAATGTCAACGCAGAATTTTCAATGGAAAGAAGCATGAAATGTGGAATTGGATTATGTGACTCCTGCTCAGTAGATGGTTTTCAGGTTTGTGTGGATGGTCCTGTTTTTAATATGAAGCAACTGAATGGTATGACTGAGTTTGGGACAACCAGATTGCTTTCATCTGGAAAGAGAGTAAAAATTTGAGGAAAAAATGTTAATCACAGAGAAATTTCACAGTATTCAGGGAGAAGGGACCCTAACTGGAGTGCCAATGTATTTCGTAAGAACAAATCTTTGTAATCTAAGGTGTAAATGGTGTGACACAACTTATTCTTTTACTGGTGGGACTGAAGAACCAGTTAGATCACTTATTGAGGAATGTTCCAAAGTATGGGAAGACTGGATATGCCTTACTGGCGGAGAACCACTGCTTCAAAGAGATGCAAAAGAATTTGTTTCTTCTCTTACAGGAATGGGAAAGAAGATACTCATTGAAACTGGTGGATCGCTAGATATTGAGCCTTTCACCAAGTATGATGGCACTGTAATTGATATGGATGTGAAGACACCTTCATCTGGTGAAGAAAGGAGCCTTAAAAAGGAAAACCTTGAAAAGCTGAGGGAATTAGATTATATAAAAATGGTAATACAGAATGAAATTGATTTTTCATTTGCTCTGGAATTTCTAAAAAACAACCTTGTGAAATGTGAAGTTATTCTTCAACCTGCATGGGGAACTCCACCAGACTGGCTTGTTAACAGAGTCATAGAGAATAGGTTAAACGTGAGAGTTATGCTTCAGATGCATAAAATAATATATGGTGAAAAAAGAGGTGTATGATGGAGGATAAGATTTTTAGTGGAAAATTTTATTATTTCGGAACTTTCCAGGACCTTTTTGTATATGTTAAGAACGGAGTAATTACAGATGTGAGGAAATTTGAGAAATCTGTAAAAACGGAAAGAATTGAAGGAGCAATTCTTCCAGGTTTCTTTGATGCCCACGTACACTTCAGGGATCCAGGGGAAACTGATAAAGAGGACTTTTATACAGGTAGTATGTCCTCCGTTTTTGGAGGTACAACGACCGTACTGGATATGCCAAATAACATAATACCCATAAGAGATTACAATCAATTCGACAGAAAGAAAGCTGTTGTGAAGGGCAGATCCTTCACCGACTATGGATTGTTTTCACTGTATGATGGAACCAATGGAGACGTGATTTCAAAGGAGAGCATTGGTTTAAAAATTTTTATGGGTGAAAGCACAAACAGTACCGCATTCACTGGAGATTATGAACATGATCAATTTTTAGAAAAATATAGCAGACCAGTTGTTTTCCATGGCGAATCCGCTGAATGCCTGAGAAAGAATAGCGCAAGGGAGGTTAAAACTCTCATAGATCACGATTCATCAAGGCCAAGTTCATGCGAAATGGAGGCACTTAGAACCATATCAAAACTAAAAACCAGTGTCAAAATTGCAGCCCATATAAGTGATTATGGGAATGCCCAAAGTTTTCCAGAAAAGTTTTTCATGGAGGTTACACCACACCATATTCTTCTTAATGAGGAAATGCAGCTTGGAGCCTACGGGAAGGTAAATCCACCTTTAAGAGAAAAGGCTGTAATGGAAAAAACTAGAGAGGCGTATCTTGATGGTAAATTTGATTTGCTATCATCTGATCATGCACCCCACCTTGAGAAGGATAAAGAAAGTATACAATTTGGAAAATCAGGGATCATAGGGGTTGAGACGAGGGTACCTCTCATGCTCGCCCTTGTTCATAAGAAAATTCTATCTTTAGATACTCTTTTAAAAACAGGTGCATCTAGGCCTGCAGAATTATTTGGTATAAAAAAAGGGAAAATAGAGAAAGGGTATTCAGCTGATTTTGTGTCCGTTAACTTTTCAGATATGGAGAAATTGAATGAGAATAGGCTTCATTCTAAACTGCCAATCTCACCGTTTAATGGGTTTGATGTTGTATTTCCAAGAAATGTTTTCGTTAGAGGAGAAAAAGTCATATCAAACAGGGAAATAATTGAGGATTGTCTTGGCAATATGATCACTCCTCAAGTAGCCTGAAGTGTTTCATTATGTCTATCAATCCGTCTCCATAGGCTTTTTCTGAAACGTATTCAGCCCTTTCCTTAACAGACCTACTTCCGTTTGATATTGTTCCGCTCATTCCGACAACTTCGAATAGATCGGCATCGTTATCACCATCACCACAGGCAAGTGTTTCATCTTTTGAAACAGCGTAAATCTTCATTAACTCCCTTGCTATAAATCCCTTATTTTGACCTTTGTTCAGAATATGCTTTGCAAATCCACTGTCCTGAATCACAACATCATATTTCTTCTCATATTTTGTAAAATCATAACTCCCATCGAGTATGAAACTTATGGAAGTCTCTCTCCATCGATTGGTGATGAATTCAACTGCACCCAAGTCTTTCTCAATTTCTTTATAAGCATCTACTGTTTTTTGCTTTTGAAAGTATGAGGTTATCCTCTGTTTATAAAGTAAAATCCCTCCATTTTCTCCTGCCAGTGATTCCCCTACCCCAAGAATAGTTCTAACTCCGAACATTACTGGAAGCACGTTTCCACTTGCAAGACATATGTGCATTTCTGGATTTGAGAAAACAACCTTCCTGAGTGCAACTAGAGTTTCCGGTAATATGCTCTGATCCTTCTGTGTAATGGTTCCATCGATGTCAAGAATCAAAAGTTTGATCATTTGCATTAATAATATAAACTTACAATTTATACGTATTTATTGAAACCCAATAAAAATGAGACTAGAAATGTTGCCCTGAAAAGAATAGATTACCTGTATAACCTGATGAATAGTGAATCAGTTGTTCCTAAATCAGAAATAGTGAAACAGATAGAGAAACTTTCGGTCAGATTTGATATAACATTATCAAAGAATATTAAAAGAAGCTATTGCAAAAACTGTAAATATCCCTATGAGCACAACTGTAGGCTAAGAATAAAGAAAGGTAAGGTTCTCGTAACCTGTTTGAATTGCAACAATATTAGGAGATTTGACATCAGTCACTGAGTGTTTCAATATGGAACAGTACCTTAAATCCTTCCAGAGTTGCCTGTATTTTATCAGCGAACCATAGAGAATCTTCTTCTGTTGCACTGTTTGCCCATTCATAGACCATATCATGGTCCCCCATTACCGGTTTAAATCCCAGCGATCTCAGTCTGTTTATTATCTCAGATGGTTTCGCTCCTTCGCTGGAAAATGTTACGTTTAAATATGTTTTCATCCCAATCTCGATGGTAATCTCTAAACTCTATTTATTTTTTGGCAATATCTAGCTTTATCACTTCCTTGTTACTCTTATGTAATAAACTATGAAAACCAGAATTGAAACAAGGCTAAGTACAATACTCACTAATACAATCTCGCCGAGATCATAGGATCTGTAACTGACCTTGAAATGAACATATACATTTGATTGCTTTAGAATTATATTACCTGTAGTGATATTTGAGGTGTAGTCATAGGGAAGAGATATGGTATAATGATAAGTTCCATCGGGTAATGATATATTCAGGTAATAATTTGATGACTCGTAGGATTTATTGTTGATCTGAACAGTAAAATTAATGTTCGAAGGAAGACAGCAAGATTGAAAAACAACATAATTGTGTATTGCTGTCGTGGGTCTGTCTGTTGCAGTTACATGATGCTCCTCGGAAGCACCTACCATAGATAGAGATGATATGAGCAATATGAGGATAAGAGATGTGATCAAGCGCTTTCCATTCATTTGTTCCAGATTAATTCCACTCTTATTAAGAATTATTATCTAACTATTCAATTGATTTTTCTGCATACTACTCTTCTTTCCTTAAATGAGAAGATATATGATATATCATCACCATTTAAGTTACTCTGTATTTTACTCTGCTCCTCATAATAATTTGGTGAGTCATAACGGAGAATAACCCTTCCAATATTCTTTGTTTTCAGCGTTTCTACCAAAGTATCTGGATCTACGACAGAAATCACCTCATATATATCACCGGTAAAATTTTGGATTAACTCATCTCCAGTGTATAATGCCTTTCTCTTCTCTTCACTTATGATTTTAAGATCTAGCTCATTGCAGTAGTTTCCATGGAGTCCTGAGTAAAAAAGTGAAGCGTCTGGGACAAAAAGGTAGTTCATTACTCTGTCTCCAAGTTGTGGTTTCATCCTCTGGTCGGACATGTATGAAAAGTTACGTGTCAGACTAGTGGCTTGAAAAATTCTTCTATTATCATTATTACTGTAAAGAGTTAACCTTGATATATCTCCATCCACAGATAGGTACTCCAGTGTACCAGGAATATTTTTAATCCTTTCTGGATGAAGAAAAGGGGGTAGATCAAATACAAATTCTCTCACCTTTTCCCTGTAAATATCCATGATATGATCAGGATTTGGCTGCAACTCCTCCAAAGACCTTTCCCGGGAACTGGATGACCTCAGTGGGTCTGAGTAGATTGTATCATACTCTTTTTCCATTAGCTGCAGTTTTGTTCCATCACCATTCTCAAAAATTGCCCTGCCAGCATATTTTTTGTTGTTTATCCTTGCCATTAGAACCCTTTCTTCATTCGTATCAAATCCCTTAACTGTAGAATACATTGATAAAAAAATTGAAGCCATACCGGCACCGCAACCAATATCCAGTATGCTTTTATCTTTCAATCTCTCAGCCCTGTACATTGCAACATTCTCTGGTGTAGAATAGGAAGCTGAATATGTATCCATATATACCTGGTCATATTTTGAATACTTATGCCTTATGCTATTCCTTGTCTTTGCAAAGTCATAAAGAATGTCCAGTTCATTCTTCCCCAATCCCAGTTTCTTAGATATTGTTCTTAGCTGATAACCACGCGCCAGGAGGCTGGAGATATCATTAATTTTCTTATTAATTACCTTCTCCATCTCATCATCCTTCAGTATATTCTCCAGTAGTTCCCTGCGATTGGTAAATGTTCTAAAGGAAGATCCTTTATCACTCATTCACTCTAATTGAACTCTTATAGATAAACCATGATTTATCCAAATTCATGATGTTCCACTTTTTTTAAGCTATTGAGATTCTAATTGATGAATATATTTCATTCTTTTAATGACAACATACTTTTTTTGATAAGCGGAGACCGTATATATAATATGGTAGCTCCATTATAAAATAAAACTTAATTGCGTGTTAGAAATCACTTACGGATATCGATGAATAACTCCGGGAGTGATGCTTTTGAATTCTGAACTCAAAGTTATAAGATGGGACTATAGAATGGCAGATAATATATTAGAAATAAAGTTACAGGAAGACGATGACAAACTTCAGAAAATGCTGTCTTCTAAAGGCATTGAGAAGAGAGTGATTCTCAGGACCTGTAATAGGCTGGAAATCTATTTTCATGATGAAGCGAAATTTTCAGAGAATGAATTGGAAAATGCAGAATTATTGAAAGATGAACATGCAATAAGACATCTTCTGCGGGTTTCTTCTGGACTGGAGTCCATGTCCATAGGAGAGCAGGAAATATTAAGACAAATAAAGGAGGCATTTGACCTGGCCCACAAACAGGGTAGAACCGACAAATTCCTTTCCATGATTTTTCAAAAAGCGTTGAAGGTAGGTAAGGAAGTAAGGGAAACTACGGAAATATCACACGGAAAAGTATCGATTCCTTCGATCATGATAGAGCAAATCGAAAAGAAAGGTCTTCTGAATAGTAGCACTATCGGTGTAATTGGGACTGGAAAAATGGCTGCCACAGTTGTAAAATATTTAAAGAAGAAACCTTCAGTCAAGATCACAATATATGGAAGGAATGAGGAAGCAGGTTCGGAGCTATCACATCTTTTCAAGGTAAATTTCAGGAAAACTCTGGATATAGGAAATATAGTTGAAGAGTGTCACGTAATTGTGACCGCTACAAGCTCCAAGACCCCATTGATCACGAGGGAACTCATTGAAAAAATTCCAAGAAAATTACTGTTTATAGATATTTCAAACCCAAAAAATATTGAGGAAAGTTACAGTAATCCAAATGTTGAACTGATCAATTTAGAGATGGCAAATCAGATTCTTCAGGAGAACAGAAAAAGAAAAGAAAAGGATATAGAGGTTGCCGAGACCATTATTGATAGGGAACTGAGAAAGATCTACTCTAAGCTTGCAGAAGGTGAAATTGAAGGCTATATTGCCAGCATTTACAGTAGATCGAAGGATATACTGAGTGATGAAATTGAAAAATTCAGCCGGGCTATCGAAAACGGCACAGAAGAAAGAGAGGCACTTGAACTACTGGGAAATTCCATAGTGAATAAGGTTCTTGCTCCTGAAACACTCACCCTCAAAAAGATGGTTAGAGAAGGAAAAACTGAAAGCGTAAGGGAGTTTCTGGATTCGGCCATGAAGTTTACCGATAGGGAACTCTATTCTTCGTCTGAAGATCATAAAGAAAACCAAAGTCAACAAGTCCAAAATCATCAGTTATGCCAAAAACCCTGAAGTTTTTATCTTTTATATTCTTTAGAACAGGAGTGAAATGCTCGTCACTCAAGAGTGATTGAGTGACGTCAGTTCCTGATGAAAAGAAACTCATTGCTGGCGTGATTGCTATCTGATTTTTATCATCGTACACAAAGGCAGGTATCTTATATACACCTCCTATTTTGTCTCTTAAAACTATTGATGGGTGTTCGTGCCCCAGTATGGTGAATTTTCTATAGGATAGATCCTTATCACCATGATAGATATAGTAATTTTCAGTCTCGTATGTATCTACTTCCAGAATACCCCTCTTACTCAGAATAGATTGAAGATAGTTATCATGATTTCCCCTGACAAATATAAGCTCTGTCTTTGTAGTAAAACGATCTATGAAGTGGATGACATCATCCCATTCCTGTGGCAAATTCCTCCTGAATTCCTGTTTGAAATCCCCATTGATTATCAACTTTTCAGGGTTATATCTTTCAATTATCTGAGAGACTTTGTCCTCAACATGATTTCTCTGTAATTTTGGGAGGAACAGGCCATTGAGATTCATTTCCTCTTCAAACCCGAGATGAAGATCCGATATAACTGCGGCGGATATATCAGATAAATAAATGCAGAAAAGGTCTGAGATATAAACATTCTCCCTTATTTCCAGGTCTTTCAATGTTAACTAAATGCATTCCTTGATTACATAATTTTGCCATGAATTGTTCATAGTAAAGGATCTCATGATAGTAGCAAAATTATTAACGCTTATTTACATTTTGGGTTGTGGAACTCAGTCCTCAGGAATCAGCTGTTCTTCTTTACCTAAAAGATATTAAAGAGATAAATGAGAAGGATATTGTAATAGATAAACTATCAAATGAAAATATAAGGGGAGCCATTTCATGGCTGGAAAAAAAAGGGTTAGTCTCCACAAGGGTAGTAAATAGTGAGGAACTGGAGCTTACGCGTGAGGGAAGAAAATACTTAGAGGAAGGGTTTCCTGAGTATAGAATACTGTCCGTTCTTAAATCAAAGAAAAGAATAAGTTTATCTGATGTTAGGACAATACTTGGCCCGGAAGAATCTAAAATTGCAATTGCTCAGCTTGCAAAATTTGGAATAAAACCCAATAAGGGAGAGATTGAGATAAACAATTTTAAAGAGATAGAAGATAAATTATTGAAAAGAATGGAGGTACTTAAATCAATAGATTCCGGCAATAAAGAAATTTTAGAGAAATATCCTGAGGAGAAGAATGCAATTTTAAAACGGAGTGGTATCGTTGAGAGAAGAACTAGAAGCACACGAATAGTAAAGATCAGCGAAGAAGGTAAGGAAATCTTATCAACCATTCGAGATGCTGAAGATTCTATTGGGGAGCTTACAGCTGAGATGATCAGGGATGGAACATGGAAGAATAAAAGGTTCAGAACCTATGACTTGAACATGCCAGGGAAAGTTACACCGAGACATGGACTTCACCCATTAACTGTTCTTATCAACGACGTGAGAGAAATCTTTTTATCTATGGGATTTGAGGAATTAAAAGATCCCTATGTTGAATTTACAGGATGGAACATGGATGCTCTTTTCATTCCACAGGATCACCCTGCCAGGGATATGCAGGATACTTTCTTCCTATCAACCACGAAAAAAGTAGAACCTGATGAGGATGACAGACTTCTATTCAAGAGAGCTGGCAAAATCCATGAAAATGGTATAAGAGGATATTCTGGCTGGGGATATAAGTGGAAGCCTGAAGAAGCTGAGAAACTTATGCTAAGGACTCATACGACTGCCAGTACAATGAGATCACTTCACAGAACTCCAAAAATGGAGAAAGCTGTATTCTCTGTTGATAAAGTATTCAGGCACGAAAGCGTCGATTGGAAACATCTTGCAGAATTTCATCAGGTTGAAGGGGCGATACATGCCAGAAATGCAAACCTGGGAACGCTAAAATGGTATTTAAGAAAGTTCTATTCTGCCCTGGGTTTTGATCATATAGAGTTGATCCCTTCCTATTATCCATACACAGAACCAAGCCTTGATGTGGTAGTACAGATAGATGGAAAAGAACTTGAAATGGGTGGTTCTGGATTAATACGACCAGAGGTGACGAAGGCACTGGGTCTTAAATATAATGTCATAGCGTGGGGTCTAGGTCTTGAACGTCTGGCACTTCTTTATTATGGACTCAACGATTTAAGAAAGCTCTATGAGAGCGATCTTGGATGGTTGCAGGAATATAGACTCAAACTTTGAATGCTGCTTTCAGGAATCTTAAAGATTCCCTGTAATTATTCTCAATATCTAGATTCATTTTTCCATCTTTCTTTATATATTTTCCATTGATCACAGTATCTGTTATTGCAGCAGGATTCATACTGTAAACTATCTGGTTAATCATGACATCTGGATCAGATGACTGCAATGAAAAGTGGTTGCCATCAATTATGTTAAAATCGGCAGGAGCTCCAATCTTAATTTCACCTAGATGTGGAATGTGAGATGCCCTCCCTCCATTGACTGTAAGCATCCTGAAAACATCCGTTGCGTTTAGTATTCCGGCATCCCATCTGCCATTCTTTATTGAAATAGTTCCCGTTTTTGCAGTTTCAAGAATATTCAGGGAATTGTTACTACCATTGCTGTCTGTTCCTATGGTAATATTAACCCCATTATTCATTAATTCTGGTACTGGTGGAAATCCTCCAGTGCCAAGTTTAAGATTGCTTTCGGAATTCCATGAAACATTGACTTCATTCTTTCCCAGCGCTCTGATCTCGTGGTCATTCAACCATACGCAGTGGGCAGCATTAAGTCTTTTACTTAGAAGATCGTTATCCGAAAGAAATTCCACAGGACGCTTCCCTGTTTTGTCCAAGAATTCATAAACCTCCTTCCTGGTTTCTGATAAATGCATGTGAAGAACTGTATCAAATTTCTTAGAAACATTATTTGCAGCCTTCATTGTATCGAGAGATGCAACGTATACTCCCTGAATTCCGATGGAAGGGTATATAATACTGCTTTTTCCACTATATTCCCTTATAAAGTTCTCTGCATTATCAACAGGGTCTCCCTTTTGTGTTGTTATTTCTCTGTCCAGCGTATTCCATGATAAAAAAGATCTTATACCCATCTTGTTGCATGCGTTCCATATAATATCCTCATCGTAGTAAAGATCAAAGAAAGAAGTTATACCATTAGAAAGTAACTCATAAATTCCACAAATAGTGGAATGGAATATATCATCTTTAGTTCTTTCACTGTCAAGCTTGAACGTCTTTTCCAGAAACTTTTCAAGATTTACATCATCCAATCTTCCCCTGAATCTGCTCATTGCAATATGAGAATGAGTATTTATAAAGCCCGGTATCAGGAACCTGCTACAATCACCCGAATTTTGAGTTTCTTCAACTCCTGCAATTATTCCATTTTGAATTTTTACCGATCCATGGATGAATCTGTTCAGGGAAGTGTCGTAATAATAAACGTCTTCAATTGTTTTGCTTGTTTCCATCATCTTCCATAATCTTTAGATGGTAATTTCCTTTTCTATCAGAGTGTTTTACGGAAAACATAACCATTATGGCAATTAAAGTTGTAACAAATATAGAATAAATACTATATGGCAAATAAATTAGTAGAAATGTCAGAATAAATGAGACTATTGACCCCGTCAATATTGGGTAACCAAGATATTCAAGTGATTTTTTTACCCTGTTTTCCTCGGAAAAATAAAGGTTCAAGATGAAACCCACTATGGAAACAATAAAGGTTGTTGTTAATAGATCAATTACAAATGGATTTGGCTGTAATAGAAGGGTTATGAATTCATATCCCTTATATATAAGCAGGTACACATTTAGATAAATTAGAATTCCTGTTAGTTCATATACGTCATAAAAATTGTATCCTTTGAAAACATTCAATGCAAATGTGAGTGTTGCGAGCATATATATGGTGGAAGTTGTGGAAACGACCATGTATGAAACTGTTTTTGAGGTTTTTTTGGATAATACCCCTTCAAAAAGTAATGGAAACACTATACCAGTGGAAAGGGTGAACATAAAGGGTGTAAAGTTTCCCCNNNNAATTGGATNNNTGA
>ACXJ01011298.1_pt1 | contig 15091 bp, 19 predicted proteins | sample 870861 | NCBI WGS metagenome assembly ACXJ01 (sample SAMN02954270, study PRJNA29437) | mine drainage metagenome | biome: terrestrial; feature: Richmond mine; material: biofilm; isolation source: combined biofilm from UBA (pink subaerial biofilm) and UBA BS (thick... ... | reverse complement strand
GTTGGTTCCCGCTATTCTTTCCTTCAAGTCTTCCATGCTGTGCTTCAGGCCCGTCTCGATTTCCACCATGAAGAAATCGGTCTCTATGTCAAATGCTCCTCTCTCTCCAGTGGTAGATATCCTGTTTACGGATACACCAAGCTCGTTTAGGATGTCAACTGCCTGGCTCTGCATCCCTGTGTGGAGATTAGAGAGGTTGGGGCTCTTCGAATAGTACATGACGATTGGTTTGCCATCCCTGAGGTATTTGACCCTGCCAACCTCGTTGTTGTTCTTCAGCTCTTCAAGGACTGACTTTATTCTGAGCTTTGCCTGATCCTTGCTGATTCCGTATTTCACCGATATTTCCTTTCCCATTTCGGTTGCATAGGACATTCTTTCGCTGAGAATATGCATAATCTCCTCCTTGTAGTCTATGCCCTTCCCTCTCCCTCCGGCTCCCTCTTCCATTCTTTCTTCCTTGACTGCTGCAAGGATCTTCTGCGTTTCTCTGTATTCATTGCCGTCGGAAATGTACGTCAGTACAGGAGCGAATGCCTGGCTCTCAGGGAATTCTATGTCCGTGAACTGTCTGGGTTGCAGTACCGAGACAGAAAATCTTACAAGCTGGTTGTAGGACAGTATCTGCAAGTCCGCATCGCCGAGCTTGAAAGTGAACTTCGTGCCGAAGTTTGCCCTCATCTCCGGCAGTATGTCGATGAGATTCTGCGTGATGATCCACAGCATTCCCTTATCGCGGATTTCGCGGGACATGACGTCAAGGATCGTATGATAGGATTTTGTGAGTCTGTGTGCCTCATCAATGCATACGAGAACGTCCTTTCTTTTGCGCTCTTCCATTTCCCTGTATATCTGCCTCAGCATAAGCTCGGCGTAGAAGTTCTGAGCCTGCTTTGTTGGCAATGTTGAGAAGTCGAACACGGTGCTCTCATTTGCAAGCTCCACACTGCCCATATCCTTGATTATGAGGCTCTTCACGTTCTGCTCTATGGCATTCAATGTTTCGATCTGGTTCTTTGAAGCCGATTTTCTCTTCTCGCTGATTGTTTTCATGAAGCTCTTCCAGTCCGTGCTCTGCGACGCTATCTCCTGCAGAAAAGCTGGAGTCTGCTGCAGCTGTATTCCGGAGCTTATCTTCTCGCCGAAGAATGCCGTCATATAGGCCTCGGAGAAGGCGTTAATGTCCCTGAATGGATTTGGCAAACACTCTTTTGCGTCGATGACCGGGATCCCAAGGTGCACCTCATGGTCATCGGGCTTGAATGAGAATATGATCCTCTGCCTGTCCTCGAATTTAGAGAGAAGGTGCATGGTGAGGTAGCTCTTTCCCTGTCCGGAAACGCCCGTAATAGATACGTTCCTGTTTCCCTTGTGCTCAATGTAATCCCTGAGATTTGCAGCTCTCGCTGAGCATTCCTCACGCCTGAACTTGCCTCTTTCCATATCGGGAATAATGGTGTATGCTATGGTTGTGTGGCCGGCAAAGCGCTTCAGTCTCCTTGACAGGTCGTAGAACATTCTTTCCTGATTCCTCAGGGGCAGCTCAATGAAGGGTTTGGAAAGAACCCTTCTTGCATTTATAAGCTCTGAGAAGCCATATTCTCTCATAACCCTATTCTGGTCTTCCAAATATTTATTCATATCCGGCTACCTTTTTATTATGTATCGTCTGTGGGGATTGAGCGTTATTGTGTAGTGCTGAACCTCTACTGTTCGTGTTTCCATCAGGTATACGAGGGCAATGATCCCTATGATCACTGCAAGGATTATGGAGTATTCCAAGCCCAGGACCAGATAGATCAGGTATGCGGGAATGCCGAATATTACTGCAAAAATGACAATATAGACGAAAAGAATAAGAGCACAGTACAGCAGGACAAGGGCTCCTACAAAAGCCAGAATGAAGCCTGCTATTCCTATAGTCTCGTAAAGCACGTTTCCTGACATAGTCATCGCCAACAGGAATGACCAGAGGCCCTGCCATACCACGCCTGTTACCAATACGGCAACGGCAGTGATCAGGAATCCTAGAGTTAATGCGTCATCGTCCATGATTACCTCTGCGCCCTGAATCTCCTGTTCGGGGTCAGCGTTGCCGATATTGAGGCTTCTTCGCGCTTGAATATCAGACCTCTTCTGGTTATGACGAGATCCATCCTCATGACAGGATTCGATTCGTATTCCACGTAGCTTATGTCCGGGTTCCGCTCCATGAACTCCCTTATGGCTGCGATCTGTCTCCTGTCCTCCAGCTCATACTGGTTTACCGTGTTCTCAATTATGGTCTCCTGCAATCTCTCAAGAGTGCCTTTCTTCTGCGGATTGGCTATCTCGTATCTCACTATTTCAGGCTGGGAGCCTTCAAAATATTCAGGCTCATTTCCTTCATTTACCCTGGTCACTCTTACCTTTGTTTTCTTCATTTCTCATCTCTCCTTTCTGCCTGCAGGAAGACAAGCCAGGTGCCAGCTTTGCCGATCAGCTCTTCAACATTCATCGAGTCAGGCTCGCGAAGAAGTACTGAAACCAGCGAACTATTTGGAAATTTTTTTACAAAATTCCGCTTCAGATTTGATATGGAGATTTCCCCGGCAACTTTGCTTTCCTGCATAGACAAATAATGCAATTCAGGGTATTGTATCGTTTTAGATACTCTTCGGAATCAGAATGCGACGTAGCTCTTCATAGAGTTTTTGTGCTTGAAGCTGCAGTTGGGACATTCCCACTTTATTGTTTCCACCATGGTGAGGGGCCGTCCTTTTGTATAGTGGTGAAATGTTCTGTTATACGTGGGCGTTATCCATTTATATCCGCATTCCGGGCAGTCAATTGCCAAAGCATCGCCAAAATCCTTCTTCTCTGACGCAAGGACAAACGGGAAAAAGGGATTTTCCTTGATGAATTTCCATTTTAGCTGAGGATTCTTTTCCACCATTGACACATAGATCCTGTTGCTGTCTATCTCCAGATGCTCGTGGTCTGACTTGCTTCTGATGAATTTGAACAGGTATCCATTTTCGATCAGCTCGTCGATGTGCTTGTCAACGGTCTTGTGGGACATCTTGTTTTTCAGAATGACGTAAAGATCAGAAACACGAGTGTCCTTGGGATCACTGCGTATGATGTTAACGATGATTTCGCATCGCTTGCAATCCAGAGAAAATTCAGACGTACAGTTTCTGCATGGCAATGTTAATCGCGGTGATTAAAACGGCAACTTCATTATAGCCTTTCCGTTGGGCAGAACTGCCTGAAACTCGTATCCTTCACCCAAGAGTTTCTCTATCTCGTTCATAGGAACAAGCCTCTGCTTCGAGCCGTTGCTGGCCATAGCACCTGCTACCTTGTCCCTCAGCAGCTTCTGAAAATCCTCTGTGCTTGTCTCTGCAAGATTCATCTTGTCTATCTCATCCTGCCTGTATCCCACGGCAGAAAGAAGCTGCTGCTGCAAATACAGCCTTGCATTCTCCTCGGATAAGTCACTTACTCTCGTTTCAAGAAACTTTGTGGATTTGTTGTAGGATTCCCTCATTTCGTCGATGATATCCGGCGGCAATCGCTTGTTTGTTGAATAGCGGGCCTCGATGTCTCCCTTGTGGCCCATAATGAACTGTCTCCAGGGATGCGAGATCAGTCCTTTTGACTCTGCAATATCCAGAGCTGTTGAGAAATATGCTCGCAAAACGTATGGTCGCATCCTCAACCCTGCCTGCTCTATGGCTTCCCTTATGTCCCTCGTTACAAGCGTTGTCCTCAAGAATGCATTCTTCTTGACGCCTCTGACATCGAACTGCAATAATGGAGATTCATAGGTGAGCTCTTCTCCCTGCTTTCTTCTCTCCTCAAGGTATTCCTTAATGTATGTTGTGCCTTCCTCTCCGATGAAACTGAAATACTGGTGTCTTGCCTTGCTCAGCTTGCTCTTAACCATAACTGTAGCAGGAATCTTGTCAAACTGGATTTCATCTGACAGCTTCAGTTCCTTGAGGTCGCCAAGCCTGAGGCCGTCCGTGCCTTCATAGTCGCCAAGAGATTCCGGCCGTAGCCCGGAGAATGCCATGATTGCTATGGCTACCCTGCCTCTTGAGGTAGCCTTCCTCAGTATCCTTGCCAGTTCCTCCTTGCTCGGAACTCTCTCGTTAACGATTGTGGGTGTTTCGTTTTCCCCGGATATGTTAACGGTTAACTGCAAACGGATATCGTTAAACTTCAGCCATGATAAAATGACCTTCTTGAACCTTGCAATGTATGATCCTGCCTTGCCCTCCTTCTCAAGCTTCCTGACAAAGTCCGTGAATTCATACCTGAAATCCTTTTCATTAGCTCTGGCTTTCTTCAGGATTTCCTTTGGTGTTATATTGGTAAGCTCGCAGTAATGTCCTAAATTCCTCAAAGCTACTGTTGCCGTTAAGACAGATTTCGCTTTCAGGTTCTCAAACCATCTTCGTACATCATCGTCCAGAAGCAGTTCTCTATACTTCGGTTGCATGGTCATGAGAACATAACGAATAGTGGCATAAAAGGTATTCGATTAATAGATTAAATGGACCGGTCGGGATTTGAACCCGAGGCCTCCTGCTTGCAAAGCAGGCGATCTACCGCTGATCTACCGGCCCTTTGCACACAATTACCAAAGTAGTCTGGAAGTATTAAAATGCTAAAAATACTTTTGCTGACAATTCTAATGAAAACACCAATTTTCAGTGTTTCATTTTGAAACAACAATCTTTGCATCTACTGCTATGGCGTCATTTTCAGAAAGTATCAATGGATTTATGTCAAGCGATTCTATGAGCTCTCCTTCTGTTTTAATTAAATTAGCAACAGAATTCAAAGCTTCAACAATTTTTTCCTTGCTTATCTTTATTCCTCTGTAACCTCCCAAAAACTTTCCTACGGAGACCTCGTTCAACATCTCAGATATGTCAGATTCCGACAGATCAACAGTTCTGAAAGACACATCACCAAAAATTTCGGCAAAAATACCTCCGGAGCCAAGCATCATAACATGTCCAAAACTAAGACTTCGCTTTACTCCAATTATCGTCTCAAAATTCCCGCGTATCATTTCTTCGACTAAAATAGATCCACCCTGGAACCTCTTACATATTTCCTCTAACGCTGATTTCAGATGACTATCACTTGAAATTCCAAGCATTACTGCTCCAGACTCTGACTTGTGCAGTAAATTTGTTGAAACGGCCTTGACTACAAGTGGGTAACGAAGTGGAAGATTATCGGGAATATTACAATCTCGAATCAATATTCCATTGGGAGTTCTGATAGAATATTTTCTTAGAATTGCCTTTGCATTATATTCATCAACCAGACCATTTGGAAAATCTTCAATTCTTATCATGATCCCTCCTCATATAATAGGAATACTGCGCCAGCGCTTCAGCCGCCCTAACTACCCTTGAAATGCTTGTAAAGGACGGGATTTTCTTCTGCTCCAGCAATAGAATCATCTCCTTAGCCATCTTAGATCCGAGCACGCCAACGATAATGGGTTTTCCCGACTCTTTCCAGCGTGCAGCCACATCGACAAGACTCAAATTCATCTTTGGCGTCTGCGGAAGAGCATATAGTATTATGATGTCCACTTCTTCGGTTTCATTGAGTATGCCCAGTATTTGGCTAACCTGATCAACGTCTCCGTCAGCAGTTATATCTATGGGATTCATGGCAGAGCCAAACGACACTATCACCTTTCTAATTTTTGCCATTGTGTCGTCTGACAATTCTGCGAGTTTCAGGATGGGACGCATGGGAAGCGATATTAGATCAGCAGTTACGACTCCAACTCCACCTGCGCTGGTTACAACTGCCACCCTGTTTCCAGTGGCAATTCTTGAGTAGGTGAGTGTTCTTGAGAAATCCATTAGTTCGACCTCGTTCTCTGCCCTGATAATGCTGTACTGCCTGAAGACACCATCAGTTACCCTGTCGTCAGTTGCCATTGAGGCGGTGTGCAAAGAGGCAGCCCTCGCAGAAGTTTGGGTCCTGCCAGACTTTAGAACAACTATGGGCTTTTTATGGGAAAATTCCTTTGCAATTTCAAGGAAAGCTTTACCGCGGGGTATACTTTCAAGGTAAAGGGCAACACCTTTGACCTCATCAATTGACGCTAGATATTCCAAAAGATCCAGTTCATCAAGATCGGATCGGTTTCCCACGTTTATGAATGAGTGTATGCCAGTCCAGTTCAGAGAGTGTATCCAAGGTGAGCAGCCCTAAAGCTCCACTTTGGGATATGTATGCAATGGAACCTTCCTGAGGGAACTGCAATCTTTCAGACGGGGTAAGTGTTGTGTTGACTCTTGATCCCGGTACATATATTCCTACAGTGTTTGGCCCTATGACTCTGGTCCCAGTGCCATTTACCAAGGATTTAATCTGATTCTGCAACATCTTTCCATATTCTCCTGCTTCAGCGAAACCCCCCGGTATCAGCACAATAAAAGGTATCCTCAAATCTACGGCACTTTGGACTACAGGCACAGAAATTTTAGCAGGTATGGAAATTACGCACAAATCAATGTCTTCTCTTACCGACTTTATGTCTGGGTAGCACTTTACTCCGAGTATCTCAGAACGATACGGGTTGACTGGGAAAATTTTTCCAGAATATCCCGATTTCAAGAGATTTCCCAATATGACCCCTCCGATCTTGTTTTTGTCCTCGGAAGCACCGACTAAACATATTGAGTCAGGTCTAAACAACTTATTCAGCACATTAAGTGATTGAAAGGGCAGTAATAATTATATTCACTTTATAAATATAATTATAAAAGAATATTGCTGCACAAAAGTGTTCACCTTTTATTGAACTTGCTGGCAAATCGCCTGGGAATGTGGGCAGCAAGTGCACTGTACAACTACACACGAAATCGGTCTTACATTTATATCCATGTAGCACTTTGCCCATTGATGCAGCTGGTAAAACTCGGCGGTAGTGTTATTACCGTGAAATCTAGGTACAGGTATTTCCTCCAGAAGACTACAAGGAACATTATGCATGAACTTCTGAAGATTAAAGGTGAAGTAATCCTGGTTCACGGAGGTGGGTCTTTTGGGCACATCAAGGCAAGAGAATATGGCCTGAATGGGAGCCCGGCCCTCTCCTCTCATAAGGGTATTTCCATTGTTCATAGGGATATGGTGGACCTAAACCAGAAAATCATTGAAGTTATGCTATCAGAGGGACTTTATGGCATCGGTATGCCCCCATCATCCTTTCCAGACCCGTTCCAGCTACCCTATGAACTGATTTCAAATTATCTTAAAGCAGGGCTAATACCCGTTACATTCGGTGATGTATTTATCCGGAATGGGAATTCGGGTATTATATCAGGTGATGACTTAATGCTGGCCCTTGCAACACATTTCAAACCTGAAAGGGTCATGTTTCTGAGTGATGTTGACGGAATATACGACAAAAACCCTAAAACCCACAGTAATGCTGAGCTCCGGCCAATGGTGAGGGGAAACGAGATTTTCGAGATCAGCGGAGAAGACGTAACCGGAGGAATGGGAAAGAAACTAAACGTAATGAGCAAGATTGCAAAGGCCGGAATCCCTGTCTATCTCATTAACGGAAAACGCCCTGAGCGTATCTGGGATATAGGCCGAAGCCACTTCATTGGTACGGTGATAAATTGATAGAAAACAGAAAGGAAGAGCATGTAAGGATAGCTGAAAATGAAAATGTTTCAACAAACCACAATTTCTGGGACGACATAGACATTATTCACCAGGCCATTCCAGAGATGAATTTCGATTCAATAGATACCTCCGCGAAGTTTATAGGGCACAAGATAAACCACCCGATGATTATCTCGTCCATGACCGGAGGAACCGAACTTGCAAAGAAGATTAACTATAACCTAGCAGCGGCGGCAGAAAAATTTGGTATACCCATGGGTGTAGGAAGCATGCGGGCTGCAGTGGAAAAGAGGGAGCTTGGAGGAACATTCTCAGTAATACTGGAGAGAAAAGTCCCCGTCAGGATTGCAAACATTGGTGCCCCACAGCTGGTAAAGCAGGAGAAACCAGCTTTCACGGACAGGGACATAGAATACGTTATGAATTTAATTGAAGCACACTATCTCATTGTACACTTCAATTTCCTCCAGGAAATGGTCCAGCCTGAAGGCGATAGAAATGCCAAAGGTATTCTGAAACGCCTGTCCGAAATAGCCTCCAGCTATCCGGTTATAGCCAAGGAGACTGGAAATGGCTTCTCCAGGGAGGCTGCGCTTGAGCTCAAGGATGCTGGCGTGAAGGCCATTGATGTCGGGGGGCTAGGAGGGACCTCCTTTGCTGCAATTGAATATTTTAGGGCAAGAAAGCTGGCGATTCAGAGAAAATGGCTTCCGGGCTTTCATTCTGGAACTGGGGGTTCCTTCTCCAGCGTCACTGAAATATTGTGATGTAGGCATTCCTGTTATTGGAAGCGGAGGCCTCAGGAATGGCCTCGATCTGGCAAAGGCCCTGATAATGGGTGCATCTGCAGGCGGGTTCGCAAGAACACTTCTAAAGAGTGCTGACACCTCACAAGCTGACATAGAGAATGAAATCTCACAGATACTTAGGGACCTGAAGATTGCCATGTTCCTGACGGGAAAATCGTCAGTGCAGGAAATGAGGCAGGTAAAGCACATAATAAGGGAGCCATTGAAATCATGGGTGGAAGCATATGAATGATGACAGCCTGGACGAAGATATTCCCACGGAATTCGAGACTGACAACCCCTGTCCCGCCTGCGGTTCAAAACTCTATTTCATATTCTACAGGACAAGGATAACATATGAGGAAGCAGTTGAAATAGAGACATTTTTCTGCAAGAAGTGCCTTTACAAGAGTACTCAGGTAAGGCAGATAGAAAGAGAAGAGCCGAAGACACTGGTTCTGGAGATAAGGAATCATGATGATATCAGAACCATACTTTACAGGTCACCAGAGGCAAAAATACAGATACCTGAACTTGAAGCCGAAATAGAGCCTGGGGAAATATCAACCGGTGAAATTACAACAGTGGAAGGCATACTCTCCCACATTCTGGAAAAATTGCAGCTTTTCGATGACAACGACACCGATCCTGATAGCCTCGCCAGGATTACCAAGAGGATAAGGGGCATCATAGACGGTAGTGGCGAGAAATTTACGTTTGTCATGGAAGACCCAATGGGAAAGAGCAGAATCAACAGTGGAAGGGTAATAGTCCTTAAGCATACAGACTGATCCGATCCAAACAAATTCACATATCAGTTTTATATAGCCTCCAACAATGATCCTGCGGTGCATAGCGCATGACTATTGACTATACATCAGCATTATTGGCCATTGCTGCCTCCATCTCAATTGCTGGCGGTCTCATAGGTACTGGTATGGCACAGCAGGGAATTGGGGCTGCAGGCATGGGAATCATTGCTGAAAAGCCGGAAAAGTTTGGGCAGGTACTGATATTCTTCGTCATACCTGAGACTCTGTGGATAATCGGATTCGTCCTTGGTATAATCCTGCTGTTGCATATCCTCTGAAGGCATCTCATGACACTGGAAGAAATACTGAAGGACATTGAGGTTCGAGGCACCAGGGAACTGAGCAGCCTCAGTGAATACTATGATCAGAAGATCCAGGAGTTGAAGCGAAATCAGGATCTTCAGATAAGGGATCTTGAGGAGAAATACAGAAAGAGGATTGAGGAGGAAAAGAGGACCGTTGAACGCACAATTTTAAGTTCAGCGGAAATGGAATCTCTCAGGATAATAAGAACACGGGAAAATTCCCTCTTGCAGGAAGCTCTTGGAAAGGCAATGGTTTACCTCAGGGAACTGAGCAACAATCCCACCTATGAGGATCTAATTACAAAAATGGTGGATGTTGCTAGGAAGAGCCTGGGCGATGATTGTGTAATACTGGCTGGAGACAAGGAACTGGCCATGCTGAAGAACAGGCCCGGCATACTTCTGAGGAGGTCCAATGTTGACCCCTACGGTGGAATCATTGCGCAATCTTCCGACGGCAGCAGGGAACTAGACCTCACGCTTAGCTCATTATTCAGGGAAATTCAGGACAGACTTATAGCAAAGATATCAGAACACCTTGGAGAGTGACTCATGGACCCAACCTACACGGGATCTTATGGGAGGATAAAGGCATATGGCACTGACTTCCTGTCAGAAGATTCCATAAAGAGGCTACTTGGGGCAAAGAATCCAGATGAGATCGCCACTGAACTTTTCAGCACATTCTACAGAACTGACATGGAGCAATTCAGTGCTGTCTACAAGGGTATAGACCTCATTAACATGGCTCTGAATCACAGGCTCATATTCAGAAACAGGATTGCACTCTTCGCTGCTCCAGTTCCAGGAAGGGACGTCATCAGGGCATACCTGTCAAAATGGGACATCACAAACATAAAGTCTGTAATCTCGTCGAAATACCTTGGATACGGAGTAAAGGAAACTGAAAGCTTCCTACTGAGCTTCAGGGACGTGCCAATAGGAATCTTCGGGGGAAATTTGACTAAGGACGACTACAATGTTCTCCTTTCACAATCGAATATAGATTCTATTGTGAATTACCTATCTAACTTTGGATATGGGCAACAGCTCCTCCTCAACATGGACAGGTACAGGAAAACAGGCGATGTGAGCATATTTATGTCAGCACTCGACACCTATTATTATGCAAAACTTATTGAATCAGTAAAATTCTACAATGGGGATGAGGGGCCCCTGAGGAGATACATATCAGAGGAGATTGACCTCAGGAACATTATGGTTGTACTCAAGGCAATTGATCTGGGGATAGAGTTTGAAAGGATAAGGGAGGGACTCATTCAAATGGGTTCAATAGATTTATCCAGGTTACAGGATCTTTTCTCATCCGGGGGAATTGAGAAGGCAATAGAAAAACTAAGTTCCTTTGGAAATCTAGGAATTGACCCGAAGAACTACCAGGAAAACAGAAGGCTGGAATCACTTGAGAGCTCTATCAAGACATCGATGTATAGAAGATATCTTGACATCTTCAATTCACAGGCCCTCTCTGTAGGTTCCACTTTTGCATTTATACTGAGGTCAGAACTAGAGAGGGAAAGGGTGAGATCAATCTCACTAGGAAAGTACTATTCCATTACTGAGGAAAATATCAAGGCGCTAATATTTTGAGGGATTTGCATGATCAAGGGACAGAAGGTTGGAAACATCGCGGTAATAGGGGAGAGAGAGCTTGTTCTTGGTTTCCGGCTTGTTGGAGTGGAAAACTCATTCATAGCTGAAAAGGAAAAGGGGGTTGAGAGGCTTCAGGTAATGATGCAGGAAAAGAAATTCTCCCTAATTATGGTATCCGAAAGCATCAAGCCTTACATGGATCAGCGAACACTGCGATCCATAGATGTTTCAACTGACCCTGTTGTTGTATTCATACCGCTTCCTGGTGGCCAGGACCTGGAGTCGGTTAATGATCTGGCGAAGAGGATACTGGGAGTAGAAATAGGAAGGTGAATTATGGGAAAAATCGTAAGAATTTCAGGTCCAGTGGTAATAGCGGAGGACGTTGATAAAGCAAGAATGTACGACGTAGTCCGGGTAGGTGAAATGGGACTTGTGGGGGAAATAATAAGGCTTACCGGGAACAGATCCACAATCCAGGTATACGAAGACACAAGCGGCATAAGGCCTGGAGAGAAGGTTGAGAATACACATAAGCCACTCTCGGTCGATCTGGGTCCTGGGCTGTTGAAATCCATATATGATGGGATTCAGCGCCCACTAGACGTAATCAGGGAAAAGACTGGCGATTTCATAAGAAGGGGGTTCACAGCATCTCCTCTTGACGAGAATAAATTGTGGGACTTTGTTCCGACTGTAAAGGCCGGAACTGAGGTTGTGCCAGGCCAGATAATCGGAACGGTTCAGGAAACAGGGATAATAAACCATAAGATCATGGTTCCATTCGGTTCCCCGGGAAAGATCAAGAGCATAAAGTCAGGAAGTTTCAAAGTATCAGACACGGTAGCAGTTCTTGAGACAAGTGAAGGTTCTGTTGAGATCAGGCTTAAGCAGGAGTGGCCGGTAAGAGTCTCCAGGCGAGTTCAGAGAAAACTTGCTCCCGAAATACCCCTGATAACTGGCCAGCGCGTCATAGACACATTCTTCCCCGTGGCCAAGGGAGGAACGGTTGCTGTCCCCGGGCCATTCGGAAGCGGCAAGACNGTGGTTCAGCACCAGCTTTCCAAATGGGCTGACAGCGATATCGTTGTATACGTGGGTTGCGGCGAGAGGGGGAATGAAATGACAGAAATTCTCACCACATTTCCTGAGCTTACGGACCCAAAATCGGGCAAGCCTCTAATGGAAAGGACTGTCCTCATAGCAAACACGTCAAACATGCCTGTGGCAGCAAGAGAAGCCAGCATCTATACAGGCATCACCATTGCTGAATATTACCGTGACATGGGATACGGAGTCGCCCTAATGGCAGACAGTACGTCGAGATGGGCAGAGGCTCTGAGGGAAATATCAGGAAGGCTGGAAGAGATGCCGGGAGAAGAGGGGTATCCAGCCTATTTGGGCAGGCGTCTATCTGAATTCTATGAAAGGTCAGGAAATGCCATAGTTACGTCTGACGAAGAAAGAACGGGTTCCATAACAATAGTTGGGGCCGTTTCACCACCTGGAGGAGATATTTCTGAGCCAGTATCCCAGAACACACTGAGGGTAACAAGGGTTTTCTGGGCTCTGGATTCGTCACTGGCATCAAGGAGGCATTTCCCATCTATAAACTGGCTGAACAGCTATTCATTGTACCAGCCAGAACTGAGGAAATGGTTCACTGAAAACGTTGCACAGGACTGGGGAGATATGTATGACGAGCCATGGGCATACTGCAGAAAGAAGCTGAACTCCAGGAAGTTGTTCAGCTCGTAGGATACGACGCCCTCCCTGAAAGGGAGAAGAATATACTCGATATTGCCAGGATGATCAGGGAGGATTTCCTGCAGCAGAGTGCCTTTGATGATATTGATCAGTACTGTTCAATAAAGAAGCAGTATGGGATGCTCAAAGCAATCCTAACCCTGGGGAGAGAACAATCAAGGGCTCTTGAAAAAGGCCTGACCATGTCGCAGGTTCAGAGCATGAAGGCCAGGGAAATGATATCCAGAATGAAGGAGGTAAAGGAATCCGAATTCCCAGGGTATCTGGAAAACCTCCTTAATGAAATAACAGGGCAGATTGAAACCCTGATGGAGGCATGAATATGGCACAGGTAAGTTACAGGACAGTTTCTCAAATAGCGGGTCCTCTAGTATTCGTGGAGAAGGTGGAGAATGCTGCATACAATGAGCTGGTAGAAATATCGCTTCCAAATGGTGAAAAGAGGACAGGGCAGGTCCTTGACACAGGCAAGGGTCTTGCAGTTGTTCAGGTATTCGGCCCAACATCAGGGATGGATGTAGACACGACTAAGGTGAAATTTCTGGGCACAACTGCAAGGATATCTGTCTCCGACGAGATGCTGGGGAGAATATTCAACGGGCTCGGCGAACCCATAGACGATCTGCCTCCCATAGTAAGCAGTGAAAAAGTAGAGATAGTTGGAAACGCCATAAATCCATACTCCAGGGAAGAACCCTCAGAATTCATTGAGACTGGCATTTCCACCATTGACGGCATGAACACACTTGTTAGAGGTCAGAAACTCCCAATATTCTCGTCATCTGGACTTTCCCATAACAGGCTGGCGGCACAGATAGCAAGGCAGGCAAAAGTGCTTGGCAGCAGCGAAAACTTCGCGGTAATATTTGGCGCCATGGGAATTACAAGCGAGGAAGCCAATTACTTTGTTAGCGAGTTCACCAAAACCGGCGCAATATCGCGATCAGTGCTGTTCCTTAACCTATCCTCTGATCCCAGCATGGAGAGGATAATCCTTCCGAAGGTTGCTCTCACCACTGCCGAGTATCTGGCATATGAGCGTGAGATGCACATCCTTGTAATACTTTCAGACATGACAAATTACTGCGAAGCTCTCAGGGAGATATCTTCTGCCAGGGAGGAAGTTCCAGGCAGACGTGGATTCCCCGGATACATGTATACCGACCTTAGCACCATTTACGAGAGGGCCGGAAAGATTAGGGGAAAAAACGGATCCATAACACAGATACCAATCCTCACAATGCCAGGGGACGATATTACGAACCCAATACCTGACCTGACGGGATACATAACGGAGGGGCAGATAGTTTTGAGCAGGGATCTTCAGAGGAAGGGTATCTACCCTCCTGTAGATGTGCTACCATCCCTCTCCAGGCTGATGAATCAGGGAATAGGCAAGGGTAGAACACGTGAAGATCACAGGGGGGTAGCAGATCAGCTCTATGCAGCGTATGCAAACGGCAAAGACCTCAGATCTCTGAGCGCAATAGTTGGAGAGGAAGCCCTAGGCCAGAACGATAGGAAGTATCTAAGGTTTGCAGATGAATTTGAGAGGAAATATGTGAACCAGGGATTCTATGAAGACAGGTCCATTGAGGATACCCTGGGCATTGGATGGGACCTGATGTCTGAACTGCCCGAATCTGACATGAAAAGAGTGAAGAAGGACTTCATAGAAAAATATGGAAAGTGGAAGAAGGAAAAATAATGCCTCAGATGGATATAAAGCCGACCAGGATCGAACTGATCCGGACCAACAGGCGGATAAAACTCGCAAAGAGAGGACTTGATCTGCTGAAGATGAAACGTTCCTCTCTTGTAATGGAATTTTTTGCCATCAGCAGATCGGTAAAAGGTCTCCGCGAAAACCTGAGATCAGACATGGGCGAAGCAATAGAGACTGTTAGGATGGCAGAAATAGTCTCAGGTACAATGGAACTGGAAAGGATTGCCTATATGTCGGCTGATTCAACAGTTGCTGTGAACATGAAGAACGTAATGGGCGTCAGAATCCCTGAACTCAGCAGGAACTACAGCCAGACAATCCTGTCCAACCAGTACAGGGCAGTATCAGTTCCCACGGCAATAAATGACGCCATCAAGATGTTTGAGNNGGTCTATGTTCAGCTGGTGGAGATTG
>ACXJ01011381.1_pt1 | contig 15160 bp, 14 predicted proteins | sample 870861 | NCBI WGS metagenome assembly ACXJ01 (sample SAMN02954270, study PRJNA29437) | mine drainage metagenome | biome: terrestrial; feature: Richmond mine; material: biofilm; isolation source: combined biofilm from UBA (pink subaerial biofilm) and UBA BS (thick... ... | reverse complement strand
TCATCCCAANAATCTGGGAGCGAACCTTCTGATGGCGCAAATTGACCAGAGAAAAAACAATGTGCGCGGAATGGTCGATCACCTGGAGAGGGTTCATCGCACCCTTCCCTCTGCCGTCGAGCCCGCCCTCGCTCTCGCTCAGGCGGATCTCTCGCTCGGGCGTTTCGAAGAGGCCAAATCGGTGGCCTTTTCCCTCTACGAAGGACACCCGGGGCTTTATCAGGCCCTCTATCTGAAGGCCTCGGCCGAAATGGGCCTCAAGGAGTATCGACATGCCGTGAGGGATTTTGTGACGCTTTCCCGCCACGACAAAAATCCTGGGGCGATGTTGAACATGGCCAGCGTGGCCGCCGGGAAGATGGGCGATGAGGCGGCCTCCCGACAGTATCTGGACAAGGCCTTCCGAAGCGATCCCGGGAACCCCAGCGTCCTGAACAACCTGGCCTTTTCCCTGGCCGAGAGAAACGCCGACCTCCCCCGGGCGCTGGACTTGGCCCGAAAGGCCCTGGCGAAGGCCGACACCCCGGACGTTCAGGATACCCTGGGGTATGTCCTGTACCGGATGAGGCGCTTCGATCAGGCCCAGCCGCATTTCGAGTCGGCCTACAAGGCGAACTTCCGGGACCCGGAGTTCCTCTTCCATATGGGGCTCAACGAGTCTAAACTGGGACAGAAGGACCGGGCGCGGGAGCTTCTCGAGAAGGCGCTCACCTCGGGAGACCTCTCCCCGGAAGAGAGGTCGGAGGCGCACAAGGTTCTGGGATGAACCCTGCCCGGGGTTGAGGGCTCCCCTCAGTCAAAAACGGGAGAAGGCGGCTTCCTGAGAGAATTCCGGGAACCTTCTCCCTTCGATCTGTTTGTTTCCTATCCAAAGGAGCCTCTGTGTCAGCCGACAAACATCCTCCCGTTCCACCTTCCGAGATTGCGACCACGGAAGAAGATCTGATCCATTCCCCGGACTCGGCTGAGGACGAAACCATCGCCACCTTCTTCGCCTCGGTCCCCCGGACCGAGCCGCTCGTTCCCTTGAGCCTCAATGCCGAGGGTGTGCCGCTGGCCCCCGAGGCCGTCCACCGGGTCGACCGCCAGCAGTTCTGGGTCCGGGTGGCCGACACCAGGGAGAGACGCGAACAGGCGGGGCTCCTTGTGGACCGGATGTATGCCTGGAGAGGGTATACCCATAACAACATCATCCGGGAGACCCCCCACACCATCACCCTCGTCTCCTATGGCCGCGACGGCCAGGTGATCGGGACCGTCACCATCAACATGGACGTGCCCGGAGAGACCCTCCTGGCCGAGGAGACCTATCCGGAGAAGATCCAGGAGCTGAGGGGCCGCGGCCGCCGGGTGGCGGAGTTCAACGGCCTGGCCATCGACCCCGGGGTCAAGTCGAAGCTGGTCATCGCGCGGCTGTTCCACATCGCCATGATGTACCCCTACGTCCTCTTCGGGTACACCGACTGCGTCATCGAGGTCTCCTCCTCCCATGCCCGCTTCTACGAGAGGATGCTCGAGTTCGACCGTCTGGGAGAGGGGAAGATCTGTCCTCGCGTCAACAACGAGAGCATCCTGATGCACAAGGATTTTTCCGAGGCGGCGGCCCGGATCGAACAGGTCGGGGGGCTGATGGAGAAGTCGGGAGACCACTCTCTCTACGCCTATGGCTTTTCTCCCAAGGATGCCGAGGGTATCCTGGGACGTCTTCAGAGGATGCAGTTCTCTCCCGAGATGGCCCCAGGATGACACCCTCCTTCCACTACGAGACGGCCTTTTCCCGGACTATCGGATGGGTGACCCGATCGGAGCTTGCGACCCTCCGGGGAAAGCGCATCGCCATTGCCGGGATGGGCGGAGTCGGAGGGATCCATCTTCTGACCCTCACCCGTCTGGGGATCGGGGGCTTTGCCCTCTCCGACCCCGATACCTTCGACCTCGTGAACTTCAACCGGCAGGCAGGGGCGATGATGTCGACCCTGGGCCAGCCCAAGGTCGAGACCATGGCCGCCATGGCCCGGGACATCAACCCCGAGCTCGATCTCCGGATCTTCGGGGCCATCACCCGGGAGAACGCGGAGGCCTTCCTCGCCGGCTGCGACCTCTACCTCGACGGAATGGACTTTTTTGCCTTCGAGGCCCGGGAGGCCCTCTTCTCCGCCGCCCGTCGCCTCGGGATCCCGGCGACCACCGCCGGCCCCCTGGGGATGGGAACGGCGGCCCTCAACTTCCTCCCCGGAGGGATGAGCTTCGAGGAGTACTTCGGGTGGGAGGGGCAACCGGAGGAGGAAAAGAGCCTTCGCTTCCTCCTGGGGCTCTCCCCCGCCCGCCTTCAGTTCACCTATCTCGTCGACCCCACCGCCGTGAACCTCGCCGAGCGCCGGGGCCCCTCCACCCCCATGGCCTGCCAGCTCTGCGCCGGCGTTGCCGCCACCGAGGTGCTGAAGATCCTTCTGGGGCGGGGGCCGGTCCTCTCCGCCCCTTGGGGGCTGCAGTTCGACGCCTACCGGAACCGCTTCGTCAAGACCTGGCGCCCCGGAGGCCACCGAAATCCCCTCCAGAAGATCCTGCTTGTCGTCGCCCGGAAGAGGCTCGAGAGTTTCAAATCAAATAAAGGGTGACCATGCCGGACCGAAAGAGGCTCGAACGCATTTTGGACCGCGCACGCTGGGCTCCCAGCGGCGACAATGTCCAACCCTGGAAATTCGGGATCCTCTCGGATGATCGCGTTGTCATTTATGGGGCCGATACCCGCCGCACTGTGGTCTACGACCTCCAGGGCCATGCGAGCCAGATCGCCGTGGGCGCCCTGCTCGAATCCGTGGCGATTGCCGCCTCGGCGGAGGGGCTCTCCCTTTCCATCGACCGGAGACCGGATCCGTCGGAGGACGAAAATCCCGAACATCCCGTCTTCGAGATCGTCTTTTCCGAATCCCCGAACATCCTTTCCGATCCCCTTTCTCTTTTCCTTGAAACCCGGTGCGTCAACCGGCGGCCCTTTGGCACGGCTCCGCTCACTTCGGAAGAAAAAGCGGTCCTGGAAGGGTGTCTTCCCGAGGGGTACTCCCTCCATTGGATGGAGGGAGGGCGACAGCGGCTGCGCATGGCTGATATAAACCAGCTCTCGGGAAAGCTTCGGCTCACGATTCCGGAGGCCTATGCGGTCCACCGGGAAATCATCGAGTGGAATGCCACGGTGAGCCTCGACCGGGTTCCCGACCGGGCCCTGGGGCTTCCCGCCCTCTCGCTTCCGTTCATGCATTGGATCATGGGGAGCTGGGAGAGAGTCACGTTTTTTAACCGTTTTTTGGGGGGAACGCTCCTTCCCCGCCTTCTGCTCGACCTTCTTCCCGGGTTTTTCTGTTCGGCCCACTTTTTTCTCCTGGCACCTACGCCTCCTCGCCGTCTTGACGACTATGTGGCAGGGGGAAGGGCCCTGGCCCGGTTCTGGCTGGGGTGTGCCTCCCTGGGCCTTCAATTTCAGCCCGAGATGACTCCTCTGATTTTCGGGACCTATGTGGGGGAGGGACTCTCTTTTTCACGGGCCCCCCATGCCCAAGGGCTGGCAGAAAGGATCGCAAAAAAGCTGATTTCCCTGGGGGGTGACAAGGTGGGGCGTTCGGTTTTTCTGGGTCGAATCGGCCGGGGCCCCCTTCCCGTGGCCCGGTCCCTCAGAAAACCTCTGGCCTCCCTTCTTCGCGCGTAATCCGAAAAGCCCCCCGTCGGCCCCCCCTTCTTGACACAGAGATGTTTGGCGTCTTTACAGCTGGAAAAATTCCTGACAGGGAAGGGCGGGATTTTTTCGTGGAAGAGAAAACAATATCTTGCGCAATAAATTATTTTATCTTTAAATGTCAAGTTTTTAAATGATGATTTCTTTGGTCTGGCGATTCGGGGGAGGGGTTGGCACGGTACTTGCTTTGAAAGTGGCGTTGCTCGATTTCTCTCAGGGTTTTCAGAAAGTCAAAATCAATAACGACAGGAGAAGCACATGCGAAAGAAGTCAACGCTCAAGACCATCACGGTCGCGACAGGGGTGGCTCTGGCCCTGGCGGTCTCCGTGGCCGCAGGCCCCGGAAAGGCCCTGGCGACGACGGCCGGGTATCTCTCGGCCCCGAATCTCTACACGACGGATGTTGCGGGAAGCACGGCCAACACTGTCATCACCTCAGCCGGGGTTTACACGATTTATGACGTGCCAACCAGCACTTTCGGAAACACGATTCCTTCGTCGACCCAGCTCCAGCAGTTTCTGAGCGCCAATTATGGTGTTCCGTCCAATGTGTCTATTTCTACTATTACTCAGAGTGGGGCTCTTGGTTATTCAACCGATGGCTTGAACCTTCAGCTCTTGAAACAAATGTCAACGAACTACACGGCCACCAGTTCTACTGGACTTCAGGAATACTATGGTGAAATTCTTTCCAATGTCTTTAGAGTCGATGCAGGGTCAACCATGGCGGGGGTAACCCCGGGAGAGCTGGTCTTTACCTACCAGTTCGATGTGACCTCGGAAAACACCGCAGTGACATCTCTTTTGGGAAATGTCGGCCCTTCAGCGGCAAGCGTGTCTTTTTTCAATGAACCGAATGGGTACACCTATACTCTTGGAGCTGGTGCGATCGATACCTCAGGGATTGCTGGTACGACCATCTCCTGTTCTACCTGTACTTCCCCGTCGTCGTTTCCTCTTTCTGCGTTAGAGGGGAGTGTGACATACGATAATCTGAACGGTTCGATCGAGACACTCCAATTCCTGAACAACGTTTCATCTCTTTCCGTTGGAACCCTGACACCGGAAATCATGGTGGCCTCCAATGCCACCAACTATACGGTGGGGAGCTTTACTCTTTCAGGTTCCGGGGCAATCGCCGATGCCAGCGTCTTCGTTCCCTCCACCCCCGAGCCCGGCACCCTGGTGCTCTTCGGTTCCGCTCTGGGTCTTGTGGCCTTCATGATGGCCCGGCGCCGCCAGGGGCAGGGGATCGCCTAAGGCGTCTCGTCTCCTCAACACCCCCTCCGGCGGTCACACACCGGAGGGCCCGTGGTGTCCGATCCTTTCCGCCCCTTCCGGAGAAATCCGGAAGGGGTTTTTTCTTTTCTGCCTTCCCCTCCCCGTTTTTTCTGCCGCCTCTCCGCGGTCACCCGTTTTGGCGTTCGGGTGTAAAGAACGCCCGACATCTGTCAGGAAATTTTCCAAGTCGTCTTTTACATATTTTTATCGTCTTTTGGAAATCCCTCCATTTTCGGCCCCCGGACGGTGTCGGGTGTCTGGCATGAAAAATGCTTATCTTTTGATGTTGTGTTGATGTGACTCCGGTCACGCGAGGCTCCTAGGCTCCGCCGTCGTCGGATTGGAGCGGCCTTCGGGTGCGTCTGGGGGGCGGGCAGAACAACGAGTTGCCTGCCCCCGTTCGCGTGTTAGCCATGTGTCTGCCCCTGTCTGGAGGTATGATGATCTCCCTCTCTCTTTACCGCCGTCTGTCCCGGGGCTCTCTCCTGGCCGCGGCCCTCGTTCTCCTCTCCGGGGTCGTCTTCGTCCCCGAGGCCCGGGCGGAATTTTCCGTGGATGTGACCTCGGCCGACGTGAATTCGAGTTTCCGGATAGACTGGAACTACGCCTCCAACACCGCAAGCGGAGGAAGGCTGACCGCCCCCCTCTCCTCGGTGGGGATCTTTACCATCGACTCCTTCTCCTCCTCGGATCTCGTGATGACGGCCACCATCGACAACACGACCACGCTCACCTCCGGTCTGACCCAGTCGTACCTGATGTCCATCGGGATCGCTACCAATCCGGTGGTTTCCGCCACCTTGACGACCCCGGGCACAACCTTCACCCAGGTCGAATCAGCGGGAAACTTTCCTGGGGGGTTTTCGAGTATTGATGTCTGTCTCTATTCGGCAAACAATTGCAGCGGAGGAAAAATTCAGGACGGCCTCGCCGCGGGAAGCACCGACTCCTTCACCGTGGCCCTCGCCGGAAATTTCGGAAGTTCCCCCTCCGTCACCCTCTCGGACTTCGCCGTGAAGTTCCAGACCAACGAGGGCTCCTACGAGTTCGGAGACGGGGGATCCTTCCTTTCCGAGACCCCCGAGCCTCCCACGGCGCTCCTCTTTGCCACGGCCCTTCTCGTGGCGGTGGGGCTCGTCAGACGGCGGCTCCTGTCGCCGGGCGGCGCTCACAAGGGCTGATTGTCCCATCCTTCGGAAATGTGCCGGGCTCCCGGAACGAGGGTCGCCTCCTTCCGGAGCCTTTTTTGCGTTTGGAGGAGGGAGCGCCTCTCTCCTCCCGCTCTTTTCCGGGGGCGAGCTCTTCAGGAAAGGAGAACTCTTCAAAGCGCCATCCTGACTTGTGGCCTCCGTTTCGGTATAATCCCTTCGGGCTCGGGACCTGTCCGGCAAAATGTCTGATAAAATCGCGGCGAGGCACAATGGTCGATCTTTCCATGAAAATGCTCCTGCACGACCGGCTCAGGTTCGCCCTGACGACCTTCGGGGTCGCCTTTTCCGTCATGCTGGTCCTGGTGCAGGTGGGGCTCTTCGAAGGGCTCATCGGCTATGCCGCCGACACCATCCTCCCCATTCGCCAGGCCGACCTCTGGATCACCTCCCGGAACACCCAGAACATCGATTTCGCCAACTACTTCCCCGAGAACCTGGTCAACCGGGTCCGCTCCGTTCCTGGGGTCGAACGGGCCGACAACCTGATGGTGGACTTCATGCCCATCCATCTCCCCAACGGCTCCTCCGACGGGGTGATGGTCTACGGCCTCACCCACTACTGGAAGTGGGGCGTCCCCTGGAACGTCGTCTCGGGCAATCCCCTCGACCTTCGGGGGGGGCCCTACATGTTCCTCGACGACTTCGCCACCCACCGCTACGGCCCCTTCCGGGTGGGGGACTACCGGGAGATCACCAACCAGCGGTTCAGGATCATCGGCGTCCTTCACGGCCTGCGCTCGTTTACCACCATTCCCGTGGCCTTCCTGGACTTCTACCGGGCCCAGGCCCTCACCGACATCACCTTCGGCAAGACCGCCTACATCCTCGTCCACCTCTCCCCCGGCGCCGACAGGAAGGCCGTGATGGCCGAGATCCGCCGCCGCCTTCCCTACAACGACGTCTTCACCCGGAAGGCCTGGGCCCGACGGGGGCAGGACTACTGGATCTTCAAGACCGGTCTAGGGTTCAATATGGGCATGATCGTCTTTCTCGGGTGTCTCGTGGGGGTCGTGATTCTGGCCCAGACCCTCTACACCACCACCATGGAGCACGTCCGGGAGTTCGGGATGGTCAAGGCGATCGGGGGGGACAACGGGGACATCTACCGCCTGCTCATGCGGCAGGCGGCGGTCATCGCCGTGGCCGGCTACCTCGCCGGAACCCTCCTGGCCTTCCTGATCAAGCCCCTGGCGAAAAAGGGCGACCTCGACCTGATCCTCTCCCCCGGGCTTCTTGCGACGGTCTTCGTCGCGACGCTCGCCCTCTGCCTTCTGGCCTCCACCGTCTCCTTCCGGAAGGTCTCGCGGATCGATCCGGCCCTTCTCTTCCGGAGCTAGGGGACCGATGAAGAGCCTTGTGGCGGAGGAGATCGTCAAGGTCTACCAGGAGGGGGGATCCCGGGTGGAGGCGCTCCGGGGGATTTCCCTGGCGCTTGCGCCCTCGGAGATCGTCATCCTCGAGGGCCCCTCGGGCTCGGGCAAGACCACCTTCATGTCGGTGGCCGGATGTCTGCTCTCCCCGACCTCCGGGCGCCTGTCGGTGGAGGGGCAGGGGGTGGACTTTTCCCGCCCGAAGGACATGGTCCGGGTGCGCCGGGAGTCCATCGGCTTCGTCTTCCAGAGCTTCAACCTCTTCCCGGCGCTCACGGTCCTGGAGAATGTCCTCTATGCCCTCCAGATCCGGGGGAAGCTGACGCCGGAATACGAGCGGGAGGCCCGGACGATCCTCGAGCAGATCGGCCTCGGCCACCGGCTCGATTTCATTCCCGCGCGGCTGTCGGGGGGAGAGAAGCAGCGGGTGGCCATCGCCCGGGCCCTCTCCGGCGGGAGCCGGATCCTCTTTGCCGACGAGCCCACCGCCAACCTCGACTCCCACGTGGGGCTCGAGGTGCTGGGGATCCTGCGGCGGCTGGCCAAGGAGGAGGGGCGGTCGGTGCTGGTGGCAACCCATGACCCCGCGGTGAGGACCATCGCCGACCGGGTCGTCAGAATGCGGGACGGATGTCTTGTGGAAGGAGAGAACGGGTGAGCGAGGACCGGAAAAAATCCCTGACGCCAACGAATCTTTTGCTGATCGTGTCGGGACTTGTGTTGATGGGGGGAAGCTTCCTGCTTCCCCACGGGAAGCGGCCCCTGGCCCCCAACGTGGGCGCCTCGGCCCTTCCCGACGGCCGGGTGGCCGCCGAGGGACGTCTCATGGCCTGTCCCGATGCCATCGCCACTGTCCGTTCGGAATATGCCGGGACCATCGAGGACTATCCCGTCAGGGACCACCAGCGGGTGAAAAAAGGGGATCTTCTGGCCTCTCTACATGCCTCCGACCTCGAGGCCCGACTGGCGGAGGCCCGGGCCGGCCTGGCCATGGAGCAGGCGCGCCTCGCCCTGGAGAAGAACCGGTTCCACCGGGCCCGGAGGCTCTGGGCGAAGAAGGCGACCTCTTTTGCCTCCTACGACCGGGCCCGGAAGACCCTCGACATGGTCGAGGCCCAGCTTGAGAGGAGCCAGGCCGATGTCCGCCTCATCGAGTCGCTTTTCGCCAAGACCCGGATCCGCTCCCCCCTCGACGGCACGGTGGTGGCCCGCTTCCACAACCGGGGGGAATACGTGAACGTGGGCTCCCGGATCGCCACCGTGGCCGACCTCTCCCGGACGCGGGTCGAGGCGGAGGTGGACGAGTTCGACATCGGCCACGTCCGGGTGGGGGCGCCGGCGACCCTCCGGGCCGAGGGCCTCTCCCGACGCTATTCGGGGGTGGTGGTTTCCATCTCCGACCGCGTGACGCGCAAGCACCTGATCCCCGACGACCCCTCCCGTCCCACCGATACCGGGGTGGTCCGGGTGAGGATCGTCTCCCCCTCCCCCCTTCCCTTCAGGCTGGGACAGAAGGTCGATGTCCGGATCGGGACGGGTCGGACGGTTCCCGTTCCCCCGGAGGCCGCCCGAACCCACTGCGGGGGAGGAGCGTAAGGGGAGACCTCAGGAGGGGGGGAGCGGCGAGCCGTCTCCCGATTTCCTCGGCCTCCTCCCGGGCGAAGAAGAGGGGATAGAGGCTTCGGTCGCGGCGCCGGGCCTCGGGGCACCCCCCCACCTCCCGGGCCCGGGCCAGCCCCCGGTCGAGGTCGACGGCGAGAAGGAGGGCGGGGGCTCCCACCCGGGAGCAGGTTCGGGTCTCCCCTCGTGGCTCAAATCCCAGAAGACGGCAGTAGAAGGTCCCATGGGAGGGGTTGACCTCGATGACTCCCCACGTCGCCCGGCAGAGATGTTTGGCCACGAGAAGGGCCGCATGGAAGAGACGGGCCAGGGCCAGGGTCGACCGCACCTGCGGCAGAATGGCCAGGCCGGTGAACTCGGCCAGGGTCTCCCCCGCCCCCTCCAGGAGCCCCACCTCCTCCGGATAGCTCTCCCGGGCCCGGAGCCCCCTTCCCCCCTCCCCAACCGTCACCGTTCCCAGGGTTGCCCCCGCCTCCTCCGACAGAAGAATCGCGACCTCTCCCCGGCGCCGTTTTGATTCCCCCTTCCACGCATATCCCTCCCGCCGGTACATCGTGGCGATAAGAGTGTCGGCCTGCGCCTGATCGTGGTCGTGCCGTACCAGACGAAGGGCGAGAGGTCGTCCCGAGGAGAGATCGCTGAAGCGGGCCAGAAGGGCGCCTTCGCAAGAGGAAAGGGGGATCAGTGTCGGCACGGAGCGGATCCAGTCGATGAGGGTGGGGCCAGAAGAGGGAAAACGTGCCCTCTACCTTACCCGCAACGAAAGGCTCCTGTCTGTGACAGCCCTCACGCGACCGGGGGCTAAAGGGGAAAAGCAGGGTCGGGATCAGGGGGAGGGCGGAGGAGTCCGGGCGGCGATCTCTCGGGCGAGGGTCCCCGTCGCCCGGGAGAGGCGCCCGAGGACCTGCCGCATGACGGCGGGGGATTGTCCATAGGGGTCGGGAATCTCCAGAGGTCCGGCCGGATCCCACGTGCCGAGCCAGGCCGATTTCTTGAGGGCGGACCGGCCAAAGTCCAGAAGGAGGTTCTGGTTCGACCCGTCCATGATCAGGATGATGTCGGCCCATTCCAGGAGAAGGTGGGTCATGGTGCGGGAGCGGTGGCCCGCCAGGTCGATCCCGAAGCTTCGGGCTTCCCGGACAAAGTCCGGGGGAGAGGGGAGGTTCTCCTGGTGGGAGAGGCCGGCCGAGAAGACCTTGCAGGGACCCAAGGAGAGATGCCGCCGGAGAAAGTGTTCCGCGGCGGGGCTCCGGCAGAGGTTTCCGTGGCAGAGGAGCAGAAGGTGGGGGTCCGGGGGAAGGGAGGAGAGAAGGATGTGTGCCCGCCGGCGCTCCTCCGCCCCGCTGCCGAAGAGGCGCGCCAGGCGCCCGATGAGGGGGGGAGTCATCCGGGGATTTTCCTGTCCTGTGGGGCCGGAGAGGCCTTCCTCTCCGAATGCGGTAGTACGGCCATCGTCTGTCTCCCGGAGGGGGATGGGGGGAGGAGGAATCCTCTCTCTTCTTCTCTGTCCGTGGAGGGAATTCTCCGTCCTTTTTGTCTCAAGATCAAGACGGAGGGGGGAGAAGAGGCGCGTCTCCCCCTTGCAAGGAAGGGTCCTTCTGCGAAAGACGACACGGGAGCGCGGCGGGCTTCCTTCAACCGGCCTTGACCGGAGAATGGGCCCCGAGATCGGTTCGGGCGCCACACCGGCGGGTTTTGGACCCGAGGTCAGGGAGTGTACTTGACGATCTCTCCGTTTTGGAGGGTGATCCAGATGTTTCCGAGCTTGTCGGTGGCGATCCCCAGGGGACCGGCCGGGAGGGAGTACTGGTAGCAGGGATCATGTTTGCAGCTTTCGGCGGAGATGGCGCTGGCGGTGATCTCGACGGCCTTGCTCGTCCCGGCATCGATCACCCAGAGGTTTAAGGAGGAGTCGAAGGCGAGGCCCACCGGCTGGGTAAATCCTGTGATCTCGGGGCAACCTCCGCTTGAGGAACACGACGATGTCATCGCCACCACGCCGGGGGAATAGACGGATCCCTGACTGCTGTTGGCCACCCACGGCACTCCGCCGGAGGTGACGACCGCCACCGCCACGGGGTTGGAAAAACCCGTATAGGTAGTGCAGGAGGAGCAGTTGGAGGTGGCTGTGGAGGGAATTTCCGTGACTGAATTTCCCGTCTCGTTGGTGACCCAGATGTTGCCGGAGCCGTCGGCCACGATTCCCACGGGGGAGGAGAAATGGCTTGAACCAGAAAAAGTGTTGCAGGAGGAGGAGCAGGAGGTGGCTGGCAACTTAATTTCTGTGACCTCATCGGAGGAGGTGTTGGTGACCCAGATGGTGCTGGTGCTGCCGGAGCCGTCGGCGGCGATCCCCACGGGGGAGGAGAAATAACCCGGACCAAAAGTGGGGCAGGTAGAAGAAGAATTGCAGGAGGAGGTTCCCGAGGGAATTTCCGTGACTGAATTTCCCGTCTCGTTGGTGACCCAGATGCTGCCGGAGCCGTCGGCGGCGATCCCCGCCGGCGTAAATCCCAAGGTGACGATGGGACACTCCGTGCTGGTGGCGCAGGAGGTGGCGTCCTTGGGGATCTCCATCACCCCGTGCGTGACGACGACCCAGACATTGTTCGAGGGGTCGACGGCAATGTCGTTGGCCTTTGTGGTGGTGGCGACCGAGACGTTCGATGAGGCTGGCGGCGTGAAGGGGGTGGAGGGAAGGGAGCTTCCCCCTCCGCCTCCCCCTCCTCCCATGCCGCAGGAGGAGAGAAGGAGAAGGGCTGCCAGAGAAAAAGAGCCCAAGAGGCGCGTGACCGGTGTTCCTCCCATCCCAAGACTCCTTCGCGGACGGTGTCTCTCAAGAGGACGGCAAAAACCGTTCGGTTCCTCTCCGAAGGAGAGGCTGTTTCTTTCGGACAATCCTTCCGATTCCTCCTCCGGAGCCGACGACGAAAGCCGTCGGAAATTTTCGGGGGAAATCGTTAAAAAGACTCCGTTGAGATGTGTCCTTTGCATTCCGTTTCCAGTCGGTGGGGGCGGAGCCTTTACCCTTTCCCCCGGAAAGCCTCAGATCCCTTCGTCCGCCGGCCTGTCTTGTCTTCTCCCTTGGGTTCCGGAGCCTTCCGCGGCTCGGGCGACGGGGAGGAGGGGGATCGGTCAAAAGAGGGGCGGGAGGGATCGGGCGGTCTCCCGAGCGGACATTTCGGCTTCGGCCAGGAACCAGACGAGGCGGCCGGGATCGGCCTCCCGGAAAGACCGGGCCTCCTCCAGGCAGAGATGAAAGCGCCGGTGGGCGGCGGGGACGGGAGCCTCCTCCCGGAGGCCTTGGGGCGCGAGCGTCTCCCTCAGAGAGGCGAACCAGCAGCAGAGGGGACAGTCCCCGGGGCCGGCGGGAAGGATGTCCCTGCCCTGGAAAAGGAGGCCCACGCCCTCTTGAAGGGTTCTGGCGGCCCGCTCCATGATGCCGCGAGAGAGCGGGTCAATGTCCATCCTGGCTCCGTCCGGATCCATCGGCTCTTTCCGAATATGCGCAAGAAAAAAGACGCGTCGGGGTCTCGGGCCGTCCTCTTGTCTTCGTTGTTCCGGCCCGGTTCTGTTGATTTATCCTTTTTATCACTATAGGATTTCATTCATCGGTTTGCGAGACCCGACTCTCAATCGGAAATTGAGACAGCTCTTTCCGGGGGTTCCTTCAACTCTCCGATGGGTGGAGGCAACAGTCGCAATGGGTTCTTCCCTTTCTGGTCCCCTGACTTTCTGGTTTTTGGGAACGCCCCGGGTGTGCCGGGGGACGGAGACCGTATGGGAAGGACGCCTCGACCGTCCCCTGGCCCTTCTTGCCTATCTTGCGGCCACTCCCGGCCGCGTTCCGCGAGACGAGATCACCTCCCTGCTCTGGCCCGAGAAGAGGCTTCAGGCGGCCCGGGCCAATCTCTCGACCACCCTCTACAACATCGAGCAGCGACTCGTGTCCCCGGGCTTCTTCGACAAGAACCCCCATGCGGTGGGCTTCCCTCCCTCCGATCTTCCCTGGGAGTCGGATCCGGTGGATCTCCGGCGCTACCTTCGGGAGGATCCCCCTCCCGGATGCTCCCGACTGCATCCGCCGGCCGATTGTCCCCGATGCCGGGAGAGGATCGGGCTCCAGCAGGAGATGGGACGCCGGCTTTTCCTCGAAGGGTGCTCCTTTTCCTCCATGGAGAGGTTCGGGGAGTGGGTCACGGCCCTCCGGAGCCGCCTCTCCCGTCGTCAGGAGACCCTCGAACGCCAGCTCTCCCCCTCCCATCTCTCCATCGTCCCCTCTTCCTCGGCCCGTCCCCACCGGGAGATCCGCCAGATCACCTTCCTGTCGATCCTGTTAAGCGGAGGTGCGGCCTTCTCCGACCCCGAGGAGGTCATGGCCTTCCGGGAGGCCTTCCGGGAGAGGGTCGATCCTGTGGTGCGGGCGCTGGGGGGAGAGGTGCAGACCGGGCTCGGTGGGATTTTCCATGGGGTCTTCGGCTTCTTCCGAAGCCTGGAGGATGCCTCCCGGCGGGCGGTCTTGGCGGCCCGGGAGATCCGGAACCTGGCCCATGGCGATCCCTTTTTCCGCCAGGGAGAGATCCGGCTGGCCCTCCACACCGGAGAGGGGCTTGCCGACCTTTCTTCGGGGGATCCCGATCCCGTGGGGGACCGGATTCGCGAGGTCGACCGCATCGTCCGCCAGGCCCCCTCCGGGGAGATCCTGGCGACCTGGGAGACGGTCCGGCTGGTGGACCGGTTCTTTCGGGTCCAGCGGTGGGGAAGTCTTCCCCCCGGATCCGACGGTCCGGAGAGAGCCCTCTTCCTGGTGGGTGAGGAGCTCCCCCCCTCGCGCTTTCCCGAGGTGGTCCTGGTGGGGAGGCGGGCCGAGAGGGCCCGGATGGAGACGCTCCTGGGCGAAGTCCTGGCGGGAGGCGGACTTCGCTCCCTGTGGGTGACCGGCGAGGCCGGCATCGGGAAGTCGGCCCTCCTGGGAGAGGGCATCCGGATTTTTCAGAAAAATGCGGGAGAGGGGATCGTCCGCCAGATCTTTTGCCTCTCGGGCGACCGGGAGACCCCCTATTCTTCTGTCATCCGCTTTCTCCGCAGCCATGTGGGCATCGACGAGGGGGGCTCCGTGAAGGACTCCCGGTACCGGGTGGAGCGCTACCTTCTTGCCACGGGGCAGACGGTCGGCGACAACGTCCCCCTCCTTCTCCATCTTCTCTGCGGGGAGGGCCCCTGGTCGGAGGAGCTCGGAGTCCTTTCCCCGGAACGCCTTCGCAGCCGCATCGACGCGCTGATCGTGTCGATCCTGAGCTGGAGGTCCCTCCACCCCTTCCTTCTGGCGGTGGAGGATCTCCACTGGATGGACCCGGCCACGGCGGATCTCTTGAAAAAGGCCATCGTGGCCCTCCGGGGGAGCCATGTCTATCTCCTTCTCACCGCCCGGGAGGAGGAGGTCCTCCGGAAGATGGGGCTTCCTCCCCCCGACGATGTGCTCCGTCTGTCACCCCTTTCCCGGGCCGAGAGCCGGGAGATGATCGAGTCCCTAGCCCCCGGGGGATTCTCTCCGCCCACCCTCAGGGCCGGAATCGACCGGGGCGGGGGGGTTCCCCTCTACCTGCGGGAGCTGGTCCTGTCGGGGGCGCTGACCCGGGAAGGCGCGAATATCCCCACGAGCCTCAAGGAGCTTCTGGGCTCCCGGATCGACGCGCTGGGGGAGAGCCGGACCCTGGCGAAGGTGGCGGCCTGTCTGGGTCAGAGCGCCGACTGGTCGCTCCTGTCGAGGGCAACGGAGCGCTATGCGGCCCTCTCCCCTGGCGGGAGGGTGGTGGAGGGCTGGCTCGACGAGCTTGTCACCCACCGGATCCTTGAAGTCGACACCGCCTCTTCCGAGCCCGAGTACCGGTTCCGCCACGCCCTTCTTCGGGAGTGGATCCTCTCTTCCCTTCCCGGGTCGGTCCGGC
>ACXJ01011200.1_pt2 | contig 15233 bp, 18 predicted proteins | sample 870861 | NCBI WGS metagenome assembly ACXJ01 (sample SAMN02954270, study PRJNA29437) | mine drainage metagenome | biome: terrestrial; feature: Richmond mine; material: biofilm; isolation source: combined biofilm from UBA (pink subaerial biofilm) and UBA BS (thick... ... | reverse complement strand
GCATTCCTGATGGAGTTCTTAACTTTGTCACTGGAAGAGGTTCCGAAATAGGGGATTTCATAGTTTCACACAAGAAGGTAGCTCTGGTTACACTTACAGGTTCAACAGGAACCGGTCAGAGAATTATACAGCAATCATCGGCTAATATGTCAAAGCTTATGCTCGAACTCGGTGGTAAAGCACCTTTTATTGTCTGGAATGACGCAGATATGGAAAAGGCACTTACTACTTTAGTATGGGCTAAATTCTGGAATGCTGGTCAGTCATGTATAGCTGCTGAGAGACTTTACATCCATGAGGATATAGCCGATAAATTTGAGGAGAAATTCATTTCAATGACAAAAGGTATAAAGGTCGGTGATCCAGAAACAGCACAGATGGGTCCACTTATCAACCATGATGCACAGAAAAACATGGAAAATGTCATAGCTGAATCGGAAAAGGAGAATCTGAAAATATTATCAGGTGGAAGGAAGCCAGATCTTAAGGGAGAGTTTAACAAAGGATTCTTCTTTGAACCAACACTAATAGACAATGTTCCTCAGAAGTCATCAATATTTCAGGATGAGATATTCGGTCCCGTCCTAGGAATTCATAGAGTAAATGACTGGGATGAAACTATAAAGATGGCAAACGATTCGCAATTCNNTCTTGCTTCCTATCTATTCACAGAAGACAACAAGAGGATATACCAGGCATCCGAGGCTATAAGATTTGGAGAACTATACGTAAATATGCCTGGACCAGAATCATCTCAGGGATACCACACCGGGTTCAGAATGACTGGTCTTGCCGGTGAGGGTAGTAAATACGGCATAGGAGAGTATTTGCAACTCAAAAATGTGTATGTGGATTACTCAAGAGATAAGCTGAAATTGGGAAGCATTCCAGGCTTCTAATTCATTTATTTAAATTCAATTAATACGGATGCATTCTCATCAAGAAGAAGTGGAAGAATCCATCCATATATACCATAATTTATGCTATCAACATCTTCTGAAATTTTATGCAATTCTGGAGCCTTTTTCACCGCAACGGTGAACATATCCTTCCTGAAAACGATTAGCTTCTTTCTAGATAGGTTTGGATTTAGCCTTATTCTATGCAAAATCCTGCACACTGATTTGTAAAGATTTTCGTTACCATTCATTACTGTCATGAGAATCTCATATACACTGAAGGAAACTTGTGTCTCCAGATCAGAGTCAAAATTGTGATCGGATAAAATTTTAAGGGCTTTCAGAACAGAGGAAATAATTCCAGAGGCATCTGATTTTTCGCTCCTGATCGTTGTTGATCTGTTTGTAAGAGAAATTTTTGAATCTTCATAGATGTATTTCTCTATTATTGATCTATATTCATCTTCCTGCTTCCTGATCAGCAGGTTTCTGTAAATTTCCTTCATTCCTTTTTCAAGCTTGAATTCCATGGATATCTTCTCAAATGGCGCAATTGTATCCTTATTTCCTGGAAGGAGCACTCCACTTTCGTCCCACCTTATTGTTCTTAGACCTTCCTTCAGATATTCACCCGATGTTTTTTCTTTTTCACTGTCCGGGAAATATTTCTCTTATTAGAATCCATTTTCAGGAATGCTGGATGGCTTCCAAGAAGGCCAGAGGCTTCATTCCATCCTGCATCGATCCTGTCAAAATCATGAGGTTCATATTCGTGAAGCAGCCTAAGGAATTCCCCAAAATGTGTTACTTCCTCCTTTGCTATATCTTCATGCACCTTCTTAAACGGTCCTTCAGGCATTAATCTGGACTGCTGGAGATAAAAATTAATGGCATCAAGCTCTGCAGCAAGGGCCAGTCTAATTGATCTGCTAATTTCTTCATTGTCGAACTTTTCCTTTCTAACAAGTTCACTTGGATCTTTTGAAAACATGATATTCTATTTCCATGACGTATATATGATTATCACTCTCAGTTTTTTACATCAATAGTTTGGAAATGTTATTATCCAAATTTTTCATTGCAATCTTCAATGTATCATATTTTTAAGGGTCAGAAGGACATATTGAAATTTCAGGTTGGAAACGGAGAGGAATTCATAGAAACAGGATTCCTTAAGGAGAATGAGGTCGAGGGTTCTCCCTCTTTTCAGTTAAGGGAAGAGGATGGAGGAACAAGAATTATAGTTCCCATTCTGGAGAGTGACCATATACTGGGGCTTGGAGAAAAGGCCTTTCCTGTAGAAAGGAAGAGAACGACTGGAAAGATGTGGAATTATGACAGTTATAATTATTCTCTTGGATATGATCCCTTATATGTATCAATACCATTTTTCATGAAAACTGGAATAAATGAAACCATTGGGTACTTCATAAATTATACAGGTGAAATTAACTTTGATTTTGGAGTAACCGATTATACGAACATAATAATCGATGTAAAATCTGAAAACTTTTCCTTTTATGTCCTGAATGGAGAAACACCAGAAGTTGTATTGCAGAAATATACTGACCTTACAGGAAAGCCGTTTCATATTCCAGAATGGGCTCTAGAACACCAGATATCCAAATATTCGTACTATCCAGAGGAAAGAGTGGAGGAAGTTGTAGAAAATTATCAAAAGGCATTCGGACCTCATGCCGTAGGTTCAGTTTATCTGGATATTGACTATATGGATGAATACAACATTTTTACAGAGGATAAAAATAAATTTCCAGGAATGAAAGAAATGATTGAAAGACTACATGGAAAAAATGTCAGGGTAATTCCCATAATAGATCCAGGGCTTAAGGCAGACCAAAAAAGTGAAATATTCAGGAAAGGCCTCGGATCATATATAGAAACTTCCAGAGGTGAGATATATACAGGAGATGTATGGCCCGGTAAATGCGTATTTCCAGATTTTTTCAAGAAGGAGGGTGGAGATTTCTGGTTCGACGAGATGTCTAAATTTCTTTCTAAGGGCTATGATGGTGTCTGGCTTGACATGAATGAACCTTCAGTGCATAATGTTGAATCAAGAACAGTAGAAACTGATGCTGTTCACGAGGTGAATGGAAAGATGGTGAAACATTCTGAAGTACATAATGCATATGCACTGAAGGAGGCTGAATATACTTATAAAGCGATGAAGCCCGGAAAAAGTTATATTTTATCCAGATCTGGATTTGCAGGTATACAGAAATATGCTGCCATATGGAGTGGAGATGGACTATCAACATTTGAAAATATGGGTCTTCAGATTCCAATTCTTACTTCTTTGAGCATATCAGGGGTTCCATACGTAGGTTGCGATCTTGGAGGATTTTCAGGGTATTCAAGCCCTGAACTAATTTTGAGATTTTATCAAATGGCCCTCTTTTTCCCAGTTTACAGGAATCACAAGGTGAAGATGGGAAATGATCAGGAGCTGTACGTCTTTGACAGTTATTACCGAAAAAGATTCAGTGATTTATTAAATATAAGACATAATTTTGTCCCCTACCTTTACTGGAAATGTGTTGAATCTGAGAAATTTGGCACCCCTGTTATAAGGCCGCTTGCCTTCAACTTTCCGAAAGAAGATGGCATATTCACAATCGATGATGAGTACATGGTTGGAGATGAGCTTTTACTTGCGCCTATTGTTGTTCAGTCTCAGGAAAACAGGGAGCTTTACCTGCCAGATGGTATGTGGTACGATTATGAATCATCTGATATATATATATATGGGACATAGAAGAATAAGATCAACAGGAGACCTTCCTTTATACCAGAAGAAGAATTCAATTATAATAGTCGGACAAAAAATCTACTATTTTGGGAATATTGAAAGGGAAGTATACTTTGGCAACAAATGGCACAGGTTCAAATCAGTGAATGGAACGGTAGAAATAGACGGAAAAGAAGATAGCGAAAAGATTGCAATCAACATAGAAGTGAAAAAACCTCTTTTGAAAGATCTGATTTCCTAGTTTATTGATTTTCTGTCTTCTATTTTCGCTCCTCCCAGAAGACCAACTATAACTCCAACCTCTGTAAAGGTCATTAGAAACATAACCCTGAAATTATTTTGCGTTACAAGGAGAGAAACAGCTATCCCAAGAACTGCTCCGACGGCTGCCCCTAAAAGAGCAAAAAGAAATACCTTTCCCATATCCATTTTTGGTTATTACATAGTTCTATTAATGAATTGGGATTATAATGCCTGATCCACTTCCAGATTTCAGTCAACAACGTAAACTGTAATGAAATAGTATAAATGCAATTTCAGATTACAGGATTCGATATTTTCTGGAGGATATATGTAAATATGTTTGCGTTAAGTGAAGAAAGCATTATCAATATAATAAGGGGTTTCAAAATACAATTCTACGTTTTCCTTATATTTACTATATTCCTAATGGTGCTAAGAGCAGTAAGAGCAAAGGTTGGGAAAACCTATTCAAGAAAGATAGTTATTTACCCTTTGATCTATCTTCTTCTTACATTATATTCATCAATCACCCTAACACTGTTTGAATTCGAATTTTCAATGATAATATACCTCCTTGGTTTTATTATCGGTTTTATTATAGGCGATCTCTCTCAAATAGTAAGAAGAAAGGGAAATGAAATATACCAGTCATCAGCAGGGGTAGCCATCGCATGGTCATTCCTTTTCCTGGTAAAATGGTATTCCTATCTCTACGAACCACATTTTCCAACCTTTGTTGACCCTGTAATTACAATCACATTTACCTTTCTAGCTGGAATAATTCTGGGAGAAGCCTTTGGAATAATGGTTAAACATTTCAGGACAAAATAATATGATCCTACAGAGAGGAAATTGAAACAGAGTATCCAAACTCCCACTCCTCTCCTGGTTTTAATATCTTCAGCATATTCCCGGTTTGGAACGAATTAACTTCTGATGCCATTGGTTCTATGGCAACAGATATGGAATCGCTGAATTTTCCATCATACACCATGAAGAATTCAGAATTTGTTCTTTTTACATCATACACAAAATAATCTCCCCTTAGCTGTATGTCCCCAGAATACATGAAACAGTCATCGTAAACATGTGACTCCTTTTTATAAAAATGACGGTAAAATTCAGAATAATTCCCAGAAGGAAAATACTGATCAATCTTCAGTGATTTTAGTGGCCTCGATTTCAGGAAAATTTCCCAGGTTGATCCTGTTACAAAATAGGGATGAAAACCAGGGCTCAATGGTACTGTGGTATTATGATTGTTGAAAAATCTTGCATTCTCCCTGAAACCATCATTACTAATTTCAATAACGACTGTAACATCCACATCAAATGGATAGGAATCATCCATCAGGTTCATTTTCATCCGAACAGAATTTTCGCTTTGATCAATTATGTCCCACTGTCGATCCTTGGCAAATCCATGAATTGAGTTCCCATCCAGATCTTTTTTAAATTCATAGGATTTTCCAAGCCATTCATATTTGCCACCCTTTATTCTGTTTGCGTACGGAAACAGTGGGGCGCATCCCCCATGGGTTTTATGTCCATCCTGAGTTCTTTTTATGATTTCATTTTCCCTGAACTCAAGACCTTCAATATAGCATCCATTACTGTCAATATCTGCCCTAATTGATTCATTATTCAGTGTTATCTTCATCGTTTCCATCCTGAATGAATCTTATAACCTTAAGATTTGGCTCAGTTCTCTTCAGAATTTCATGAAATGCCTTTCCAGAGTTTAAGGATTCATTGCAAAGCTGTATAGTTTCTTCAAGGGAAAGCAGTTTCCTAGTTCCATCTCTTCTTATTATGAGGGCCCTGCCAAGCTGGGAACAATCAATTCCCATCTTTTATCTCCTCTACCAAAAGATTGAGTCCATTTACGTCCTTTATGCTAACTCTGTCTCCCACTTCCGGTCTGTGTTCCCCAACATATTTTGCATTCCAGTTCTGTCCATCAACCCTCACGACCATATTTGTTCCGTTATCTCTCACTACCTGTCCAATCTTGCCAATCATGCTTTTAGTACCGGTAACTGCCCTTCCTCCCCTTGGGTACCATAAAACAAGTCTGTAGAACCATGCACCTAAAAAGAAAAAAACAATTGCAACAAGTAATATTGATATGTAAAATAGGTCGTCGCTTATCATATATTGAGATAGAATTGTAACTAATTAATATTTAGTAAGATTTCTCACCATTCAATTCTTTCTGAGTTTATTTTGAGGTTCTATTACGAGACTCAATCCTTTCACAGAAATTATCTTCACCTTCGCACCAACTGGGGGTCTATCCACACTCTGGTACTTTGCATTCCAGTTTTGTCCATCAACCCTTACAATCATATTTGTGCCGTTATCCCTTACGATCTGGCCTATTTGTCCGATTAAACTCTTTGTTCCAGTAACAGACTTACCACCTCTGGGAAACCATGAAACTATCTGGTAAAACCATGCACCAAGGAAGAAAAATCCTATAGCAGCAAGCAGCATGGATAGGTAATATACACCGTTAGAGATCGTAAGTAAGCATTGCTATTTCATTATTTAATTTTATTTATACTGAAACGATTATCGTGTGTTTATTTATCCATCTTCTTAGCATCATTATCTTTTCCTATATAGGGTTCCCTGTAAAGCATGCTCATGACTCCGCCTATAACAACCAATATGAAACCTATTAGCAAACCACCTTCACTTCCCGGAAGTGAAATTATTCCCATCAGGATACCAAGCCCACCCATTGATCTATGGAGATATGCCCTTCTAAACATTACCACTGATGCTACAATTTCAAGTATAGGAGCAATAGCATCAGTCAGAATCTCAAAGATTGCATTATCCGCTTTCAGGAAGCTTCCATTTTGAATTGAAAGATAAAGAATAGATAAAGAAATCACAAATGTTATAAATGCACCTATAAACATTACAGTAGCTGCATCTCTATTTTCCCTGAAATATGAGGGGAACTTCAGAAGAGCCCTTCCAGCCTTTTTAGCACGTTCGCTTACCATTCTAGTTCTTCTGCTTTTTCAATCTGTTAAGTATGAGAAAGAAGTCCTCAACAGTGTTCACATTATATGCCTGCTTTTCAGAAACATCAAAGGACTGGAACTCCTCACTTTTTACATCATCAGGAGGGGAGAAAAATATACTCACACCACAGAAAAGTCCCTCGATTAACATTGATACAATACCCTTCCCACTTTTCTTTGCAAAGGCAATAAAGCTGTTAACAACTTCCTGATCTGAAAAGTAAATGTCACCAGGAATAACCATTATGGGATATTTATTTATCTTTTTCAGAACTTTTCCAAGATCTTCTGAATATCCGCTACCTGATGTCTTGATTATTTCTAACTTTTCAGAATAGTATTTTTCAGTGATCTCTGTATTCGGAGTGACTGCAAGATAAACAGGCTTCGCCACTTCTTCAAGAAATTTGAGGTTCCTTCCTATAAGGGTTTCACCTCTAATCATCAGTAAACCTTTATCAGGCATATTCATTCTAGATCCAGTGCCACCGGACATGATCACAAGCGGCAACTTTCCATCATTTTTTTCCATATGTAAACATCCATGTAACCTTTTTGACCATTAGTGTTTCGCAGAGTTTTCGCATACTTTCTCTGTTAACTGTTTCTGATTCATCTAATGGCCTTACAAGTGCATATAATGTTACAGTATATTTATGCGTTTTCTTTCCGGGGGGGCATGGACCTCCATATCCATTTTTTCCAAAGTCATTTTTTAACTGTATCCAGCCCTCATCTGTCTTTTCGGCAATAGGAACGTTTTCGTGAATTGTACCAACAGATGACTGAATATTTCTCATGCACCAGTGATTGAATGATTTTCTTGGTGCATCTGGATCATCCATGAATAGGACAATTTCCTTTGTGGACGATGGAGCATCCTTCCATTTGATTTCGGGAGAGATATTCTGTCCACTGCAAGTGTATTTTTCAGAAATTTCGTCCCCGTACTTAATATTGTCAACCTGCATTTCAAAAGACATGGATTCTGTATACTGTAAGTGTTTAATATTTTTTAGATTTATTCTGGTTACTTAAGATTTATATCCTTATGCTTTCATAGGCTTCAGTTTTAAACTAATATTGATAACTTAAATAAGAAAAAATACGATTTGGAAGGAATCACATTCAATCTGCACCATAGATTAGTTGAGCAATTCAATCCAGTTTTTCAAGAATTTTTTCGTAATCGAATTTCCCGAATATGCTGATTTCCTCAAGATTAAGGGACTTCATATTCTCTATCTCATTTGAGTCTGGCCTGAACGGAACCACCAAGCAATATGGTGATTCTACCTTTCTATTGCCCATTTCATCTAAAGTGGAAGTAAAAATATGTTCATCGTTCCAGCCCACTCTCTGAAGAATCAGTACCGGGATAGATTGAAGTTCACGATAACCTGTTTTTTCTATCATCACTTTGACAATATGATGAACTCTCACAATATCTAAATTCTTTCCATTTTTCAAATCAATCAATATAATTGTGTGAAGCCTATTCCTGAGATTTCTGACTATATTTTGTAGCGGGCTGACGGGGATAAAATTTTCATATATTTCTGGTAATGAAACAGTTATTCCTGTACGGTAGGATGATAGTCCCGTTCTACCTGCAACTGCACCAGTAATGGATGCATTTTCAAATATCCTCCATTTGATATTATTAATCTTGCAGTAACTAATTATAGAGAAATGAGTTGTTGAAGTCATAGGATCGCCAGATACTATGAGTGAAACAGTTCCACTTCCTTCTTTTATAAATGAAAAGCTTTCAACATCCTCTCTCTTAAGCAAAATTATGGGTTTTGAAATGCTCTTCTCCAGATCTTCCCTGAAACTCTCTGGAAATATTGAGGTATAATCATCAATGAAAATATGGTCTGATCTACCAAGAATATCCATCTCTATAATGGTCAGGCTACCGATCCCGCGAAGACCGGAACCGATTATGTTTAAGTTTTCAGTGCTCAATCTCTTCCTGAAGTCTCACAAGCTCATTTAATTTTGCCAGTCTTTCCCCTCCTATGGTTCCACTTTTTATGAATGTGGAGGAGAATGCAAGGGATAGATGTGCAATGAAATCATCAGTGGTTTCCCCACTCCTGTGGGAGATCACATTTTCCATTGATGCTGAAGTTGCAGTTTTGACTGCGTCCCATGTATCTGTGAGTGTTCCTATTTGATTAACCTTGATAAGCACACCGTTTGTAGCCTTTGTTTCTATACCTTTCCTTATCCTGCTTGCATTGGTTGTGTATAGATCGTCTCCTACTATGAGAGCATTCTTCCCAACTGCCTTTGTAATTTCCGCATGTCCTTCGAAATCAGCCTCATCCATTGGATCTTCCATATAATAAAATCCATAATTTTTGTGAGCATCAATAATGTACTGTATCTGTTCTCCCTGATCCCTCTTCTTTTCCTTGTATACATATTTTCCTTTTTCATAAAAACTTGAAGCAGCGGCATCAAATCCAAGATAAACCTTTACCTTTTTCTCTTTGGCTATCTCGTTGGCTGAATCTTTAAGCAACTGCATTGCCTGTTCATCACTTATTGATAAAACCCATGCCCTTTCATCTCCTACGCCAATACTTACATTCTTCATAATGTCCTTTGCTTTCTGGCCAATTCTCTTGTGGACAAGAGCATTAACCTCTATGGCCTCTAGAAATGAGGAGGAGTCATTGGAGACTAAAAACTCCTGAAATGTCGTCCCGTTAATTGCATGTTTCCCACCACCAATTACATTTCCAATTGGTTTTGGCGCTTTCATCCTGAAATTACCACCGGCATATCTGTACATAGGAATCCCAAGTTCTTTAGAAACTGCCTTTGCCAGGGCAATGGATAGTGCCGTGGAAACATTACCTCCCATTGATGAGAAGTTTTCAGTGCCATCGATATTTTTCAAAAGATTATCAAACCCAGTTTGATTAAATCCATTGAATCCCTTCAGCGACTCCCTCACATTTCTTTCAAAGAAATTGAGGCTTTCTTCTGCCCTTCCATCCCTGAACGGAATTACCTCTGTGGCTCCCGTACTCGCCCCTGCAGGTGCAGAACATATTCCTTCTGCACCCGAATTTAAAATTACCGTAGCCTCAACTGTTTTGTTTCCTCTGGAATCGAGAATTATTCTAAGCGAAGTCCCTTTAATATCGAACCTTTCATCCATAAACATGAGAGAAAGACAGTGCTATTATAATTTTTCCTTAAGCCCATCCTTATACCTCTTGCAGAAAGAAGTATAATTGTATTTATAGTCGGCCCAAAGTGCTTTGTAATCATCTGAAACATCCTTTATTACCTTAGCTGGAACACCTCCTGCTATTTTCTCTGGTTCAATTGTCTGTCTCGTCTTAACGAGTGCGTGTTCGGCTATAACCGCCCACTTTCCAACCTTTGCAAAATCAGTTACAGTAGAATGCATTCCTATTACGGCATAGTCCTCTATGGTCGCAGTATGGATAACACACGAGTGACCCAGTGTTACATGTTCTCCGATGGTAGTCACCTCTCCTGGTCTGGCATGAATCACCACATTATCTTCCACTGCCGTTCCATTTCCTATAATGATCTTTCCATAATCTCCCCTTATCACCGCACCAGGACCAACCCATACTTCTCCCTTAAATGTAACATCACCAATCACCGTAGCGTTTGGGGAAATATATGATTCCGACGAGATATTTGGTATTCTTCCCTCAAAAGTGTAAACTGTCATCTAACGCAATTTCTTCTGCACTTAATTTTTTTGCTATGCTTAATATCCCCTCACCAACAAGATCGGCATTTTCAATTCCATTCTTCACTATTTCATATGATGTTGCATTTCCGCATTTTACAGCATCAACGATACTTAGTCCGTTCTTCAATCCGTAATAGAAACCTGCTCTGAAAGAATCTCCAGCCCCAAGAGTATTGCCGCCCTCCACAACCTCATCAAAGGGATAAACATGCGTATTCCTGTCACTGTAGACATAAGCACCCTTTGATCCTGCAGTCATTATGACTGTGTGCTTTTTGCCAGCATAATCCTTTAGATCAAATTCTGATGTTTTAAACATGAATTTTATTTCTTCCTCGTTTCCCATTATGAATTCACATTTTTCAAGGAAGTATCTAAGTTCTTTTTTTCCATATTTGAAGAATACTTCCTGTGATGGATCAAAAGAAAGAGAGTCAAACATGGCATTTTCAATCATCTGCACATTCAGTTCCGGATTTCCAGTTCCAAGATGCAGATGTTCATACTTTTCATCAAGAATATTATATTTTTCATATTTCATTGGTCCTTCGGCGAGGAAATATTTCTGTTTTTCTCCATCGTTGACTGCATAGCAGACTGGTCCATAACTTTCATCAGTTATCTTTACGCCACTTAGATCTATATTCAGTTCATTCAATTTCTTTATGTAGTTCCCGTGACTTACCTTCGAGACTATTGAATACAATCTGAATTTCATTCCAAGTTTAGAGGCAACAATTGCAAAATTTCCTGCAGTCCCACCAAAGGTTTCCTTTACCTCACTGACTGGCAGGGTAACATTGTCATTTATCTTGTCAACCTTGAGCACAACATCAAGGTTGATATGTCCGGTATATGCAAGAAATTTATTTACTGTCATTTATGTATCAACTCAAGTTCAACCATAGTCATTTCAAAATAAAATGTCTTTCCCTCATCTGATAAATTTGTGTATGGAATACTGGTGATCCCTTTCAAATCATCTATGAAATGTCTATCGTGATCTTCATAAATTATGTAAGACCTCCTGTCATCATGTTTGTATCCACCAATTTCCTTTGCCCTTTCTAAATTTGTTTCTCCAGTAATAAGGCATAAAAAATACATTCCCCTATCTCTTACCCTGGTTTTTGGAAATTTCTCCGATCTTTCCCAGGCCTCTACCAGAGCTGGCTTCCCTATTTTTTTATTAAAAAATGAATGATTGAATTTTAGGTTCTGATCTATTTCTCTGATTAATCTGGAATCAGAGACAAGTTCCACAACTTCAGGCGGCACTTGTTCCGGTCCTTCCTTTCTTTGAAGGGGAAATTGTACTTGGTGGTTTGAGGAGTTCTGCTATTCGCTCAAACAGTAACTTCTTTTCGTCTGATTTTTCCAGAGCTTCATCAAGAACTTCTTCAATAGTGGACACTGGTATTATCTTTATCTTATCGGTGTATTTCTGATCCAGAATTATATCACCAAAGTTAGATGCTGGTACGATCACCTCATCCAGTCCAGCGTCGATAGCTGCCTCTACCTTTGCAGTAACGCCTCCAACAGGGAGAACATTACCCCTAACACTCAGAGAACCTGTCATTGCAAGATTCTGCTTTATAGGTATCTCCTCTATTGCAGATATTACTGCGGTTGCGATTGAAACGCTTGCACTATCACCCTCTACTCCCTCGTATGTTCCAATGAACTGGATATGAATATCCAGGTCGGAGAGGTCCTTACCACTTATCTTTTTGAAAACTGCGGAAACATTTTGCACGGCTTCCTTTGCAATATCTCCAAGTTTTCCGGTTGCGAAAACACTTCCGTGTCCCTTTGTCTGTGAGGGTGTGATTTCCGCAACTATAGGCATAACAATTCCGGTATACTCTGCCATTCCAGAGTTGGCGCCCATAACAGCTAGACCATTAACCGTTCCAACTTCTGCCCCTTTATTGTGGAATGTCTTGTAGAGCCTTTTTATTTCCAGTGATCTATCTGCAATTTGCTGCTCTACTGGTTTACTGAATTCCTTTGCTTTGATTACATGATCTGAAGTAACAACTGAAGCCTTCTCTGAAATTGCAACATCTCCTGCAGCTCTTATCAATCCTCCAAGTTCTCTCAATCTTAAGGTAAGTTTACCCCTTCTCNCTGATCTTTTCTGAGCTTCCTTCATTATTTCGATTACCGCACTCTTGTCAAAATGAGGTATCTTTTTATCCTTTACTACTTCCTGAGCAATGAATTGTAATAGCTTCTTCCTATTTTCTTCATTGTCCTCCATTGAATCTCTGACGTATACTTCGTAACCGTATCCTCTAATTCTCGATCTGAGTGCAGGATGCATTCCCTGTAGTGCATCAAGATTTCCTGCGGCAACCAGAACAAAATCACATGGAACCGGTTCAGTTTGGACCAGGGCCCCAGTACTTCTTTCACTCTGTCCAGAAATTGGAAACTTTTTCTCCTGCATTGCCGTAAGAAGAGCCTGCTGACTCTCAGGCCTCAGCAGGTTTATTTCATCAATGAATAAAACTCCCTTATCTGCCTTATGTATATTTCCTGCCTCAACCCTGTCATGGGATGGAGTTTCTAAACCTCCTGACTGGAATGGGTCGTGTCTTACGTCACCAAGAAGTGCACCAGAATGTACCCCAGTAGAATCGATGAATGGCGGTTTATCATTTGGAGTGTGTGATACTAAAATCTTTGGAATCATGGCCCTTTCTGATCTCATTGCAGGATTCATAGAGGCGAAGAAATATATCATGACAGCTACCAGAAGTGCTAGAAACACAATATAATAGTTCAGAGTTAGAATAGACAGGATCAGTCCTACAATAAATATTGAGAAAACTATGGTTATAATCATTCTTGATTTATCTTTCTTATCCTGTTCGGCTCTTATCTGGTACTGTCTTACTATCTCCTTGGCCTTGCCGGCAGGGAACGTCTTAATTTTAGGTCTATTATTATCTTCGGGATTATGAAAAACTACAATATCCTCAAGTTCCTCTTTGGGTAGAAAATCCACCATTGATTGGGCAAGCATGGACTTACCAGTACCAGGCTCACCTAACAACAATACGTGCCTTTTCTGGAGAGCTGCTTTTTTTACTACCTCCCCAGCCTCTTCTTGCCCTATTACCTGATCAAAAAGAATCTTAGGCACTTCTACATCTTTTGTAGTTTGAATGTTTTCGCTGTTTACCCAATCTTCAATAGATTCGTTATTTGAGTCCACTCTTCATTATGGAAATTTCAGTATTAAGATTTTGCTTGATTTTTTTTAAAAAATGATGCATTACACCATTATTGGAATATATTTGTAAAATACTGGCACAGGCTTTTACCTAACTTTTATGTGCCTGTTTAAGATTTTTTTACCTTATATCCACATTCAGGGCAAAATTTGCTACCTTCGGGAATATAACTACCACATTCAGGGCAAACTTCCACTGTTTCAGCTGGTTTTGGAAGATTCGCCTTGTTGTCATGAACTATGTCTGTATCCTTATTTGAGGAACTGGGCTGATTGCCATTTCTTCCAAAGCTTATAACATTAACGTTACTTTTGTTCGATTTAGCCTTTGCCATTTCCAGTTCCCTTCTAAATCTTTCCTGGTCTTCCTGCTTCAATCTATCTTCGTGGTCTCTCTTCGAGGTGGTTGCCCAGTTCTTTATAATATCTACTATTCCCTCTGGCTTCTTTATTTCAAACTCAACAGTTTGCATGTCCCCATCTTTTCTAAATTCCACAGCAAGTTTCTTTTTTGTAAGGAGACTCATTTTTGGAACTGCCGAAGAAACATTGAGAATATCATACATTGGAATTTCAAGAAATATCTTTGAAGCCTCAGCCCTTCTTAATCTTCGCTCTCCAATTTTTTCATAAATGATTCTCTTATTAGTTACATGTAGTTTTCCATCCTCTACTCGTGCGCCATTCTGTATCATAACGCTCTTCTCTTCGAGAATTTCATTTTCATCTGGTTCAAGTACAATCATTAAAAAGACAATACGTTACATACATATATATTTATTACGAATAAACAAGGACATCGGATAACAATCATCCGATATTACTGTTTGATAGACAATTTCTAACCATAATTTACAAGTTTTTAAAAATTCGAACTATTAAGTACTTTTTAAAATAACCGGTCAATGTTTTTCGAAAGGCGATGGTGGATGAAGAGTTCAACTATTTCCACTAAAAAGAAACAAAAATTTATATTGCGAATTCTGCATAACTAAATATGGGATATAAGAAGGCAGTGATATCCATAATTGCAGTAGTAATTGTCACATGGATTCTTATATCTTCACTTTCATCGGTACCAGTAGTTCATTCATCCAGTCCAGGTAGTGGGTCCGGAAGTGGAGGTGGAACCGGATCAGGAAGTGGTCCCGGAAGCGGGTTAGGAAGCGGCTTTGGATTCAGTCTACCAAATTTCAACTTTAAGCTACCCAGTCTGAATTTAAATTTAGGTTCAATTTTCAAGATTCCAAATTTCCATATTAAATGNNCAAAATTTAATATTACTTTA
>ACXJ01011402.1_pt1 | contig 15638 bp, 9 predicted proteins | sample 870861 | NCBI WGS metagenome assembly ACXJ01 (sample SAMN02954270, study PRJNA29437) | mine drainage metagenome | biome: terrestrial; feature: Richmond mine; material: biofilm; isolation source: combined biofilm from UBA (pink subaerial biofilm) and UBA BS (thick... ... | reverse complement strand
CTGGACCATTGGGCTCCGAGAGCCTGAAGGAAGAGCCGGTCCTCCCGGACCGTGAGTGCGCCGCGGGTTTTGATGTTCAGTCCCAGAAGGCCGAGGAGGCGGTCCTGATAGAGGAGGGGAACGATCCAGCTGGCGTTCAGACTCTTGAAGAGGGTATCGAAGAAAAGGGGTTTTTCGTTCCCTGGCTGGAGGGTATCCGGCTTATCGGAGGAATGGAGCGGGACTCCCCGGTTGAGAAGGGGGATCCACCCGGGATCGATCGTCTGTTTCCGGTTGTTCCGGTCCGCTTTCCACCCCAGAGTTTCCTGGAGATGCAAGACCGGTTCGTTCGACTCGGTGATGGTCGCAAACGAAAGAGAGGGGGAGAGGGTCATTTCCCGGGTCGTTTCCATCAGCGTCGGGATGATATCGCCAGGGCGGCCGGAATCGGAGAGTGCGCGGGTCAGCGTCATCCAGGCATTTCTGTAGTCGTACCGGTTGGAGTAGACATGGACCCCGAGAAAGCTTTCGAGTTCCCGTCGGAGACGTTCGGACGAAAAGACGACGACAAAGGCGCCCAGACCCAGAAAGAGAGTCAGGCTGGACGAGAGTTTCCCCCAGACGGGGCCAAGTGTCCCCAGGGTTGTTCCGATGCCGCCCAGAACCAGGAGCCCCGCTCCTCCGAGGAGGATCAGAACGGACCGGTTGACGGTGCTGCGCGTCAGGGAAAGGGCGACTTCCTCGGTCTTCTGGACAAGGAAGGCATACAGGAAAAGAACGTCCATCGAGAGGATTCCGATGTGTTCGAGGAGCAGGAAGGACCGGTCGAATCCGCTGTTCACGAGCTGGTTCGCGTGGACCAGAATCAGGGAAAACGACCAGAGGGAGACTCCGATCAGGGGGTATTTGATGTTCCACCGCTCCATCGTGCCGGCGGCCAGGTAGGTTCGAGACATCTGGTAGAGAGAAAACAGAAGCGTTCCGATCAGAAAAAGGCTGACGGCCGATAGACCGGGTTCGCTGATCAGGAGAACGGAGCGTGTCTGGGGAAGAGGGAGCAGTCGGAACAGGTGGTTGTCCAGAAAGAGGCTTGTAACGAAGAAGACAAAACCGAGACCGGCGATCGTGAGGGGAATGCCCATTTCAAAAAAGCGGGAAGCCGGCTGGACCCTTGAGTACAGAACTGAAAAGAGCAGCACGGCGGCGGCGGCCAGACATTCACCGGCGAACGCCACCCGGAAGGCCAGTTCGAGATGGGGAAGGTTGTGGATCCGAAGGGCCGCAAAGTCGGCCAGTCCTCCCACCAGGGCGCAGAGAAGAACCAGAAGGGCCACAAGGGTTGAAGCGGACCACCGGCGCACAATGCTGGTCAGTCCCACGGCCAGGACCGTCAGAAGAAGGGAAAAAGCCGGGAGAATCGTGTGAAGTTTCATCAGGCAAGTCATCCTTCCAGAGGACAATCGGAAAAGAATCGGAATGCTTCACTGTTCATTCGGTAATGCAAAAGAAACGCCAGCCGTTTTTCCCTTCCCGGCTTTCATCCTTCAAGGAGTCAAGCGTGTGCGGATGTGTCTTGGCCCATGGCATCCGTCTTGCTCGTAAATTCTTCAGGGATATCAGGTGAATTTTTTGTCGCCTTCTCTCTTCTTTCCCTGTGCAGTCAAAAGAGTGTCGAATGAGACCGGAGTGCAACTTTTTCTTTCGGCGGATTCATTTTGATGAAAGATGCCAATCCGGAAAGAAAAAGTTTGCATGAGGCAGAATCGGAGAGCAAGCGTTGGATGGGACTCGAGTCGCCCGAAACACCGAGAAAGTTTTTGTAGTTCTTGTGACTTATAACCGCAAGGACCTCTTGCTGGAATGTCTGGATGGTCTCTTGCGCCAGACAAGGCCGATCGACGGTCTTGTCCTGATCGACAACGCCTCCACAGACGGCACGGCCGATGCGCTTTATGCCCAGAAGTTTCTTCCCGAAGTTCCGCCGCTGAATGCCCGGTCCGTCTGGGAGTTTCGGCGAGAATCCCTCCGGGAAGGCGAGATGACGTTTGTGTATCTCCGGCTTCCGGTCAATGAAGGGGGGTCGGGGGGATTCCATGAAGGGGTGAAGAAAGCCCTTGAGTTTGATTGCGACTGGTTGTGGATGATGGACGACGACGTCGAGCCGGACGAGGGGTGTCTGCAGGGACAACTTGCGTTTTCGGAGATCTCGAAGTGCATCCATCCCCGTAAATATTTTCAGGATGGTCTGGCCCATGAATGGGAGGGCTATATCAGTGCGGTGACGGGAAGACGGGTTTTCCAGCCGGACATTTCCTTCCGGAAGGGATTCTCGTTTTGCACGATCAACACCGGATGTTTCGAAGGAATGCTGATTCACCGGTCGGTTGTGGAGAAAATCGGACTGCCGGACAAACGGTTTTTTCTGGGGGGGGACGATTCGGTCTACGGGTTTCTCGCCCATTACCACACGCCTGTCCTGTATCTCCGGGACCCCCGCATCAACAAGAAGAAGATCTACCAGGTCGAAAACAACCCGATTGGCGACCGGAGCATTTATTACGGCATGCGAAACACGTTTTTGATGCAGCGATACCTGAACGAGAAAATGGAGCGATACCGATTGATCCGCTCTTTTTTCATCCTGGTGAGATTTGTGGACTATGCCCTGAATATCCTGCAGAACAGGCCGGAAAAATTTCGGGGGTACCGGGTTCTGATGCGGGCGTTTCGGGACGGGTTGACAGGAAACTTCGGAAAAGGTCTTTAAATCTCCCTCCTTTAAAGTTTTGTCCTCTGAAATTTTGTCCTCCCGGAAAGCTTCTGGCAACGTCTTGAGCGCCTGGGAAGCTTTCCGGGTGTCGGCTTTTTCTGTTTTTTCTTCTTGTCAGCTTTTCTGCGCCTGCTTTCGGACCTTTGACTGATCCTTGATATACAACCCCATGCCCAGAGGAAGACCCAGAAACCAGAGGGTTCTGGCGAGGCCGTTGTTCAATTCCCTGTATTGGGTTCCGAACGACCGGCCGGCGTGCAGGGAGAATCGTCCGTAATGGACGGCGAAGCGGAGAAAGTCCTTCGGTGAATAGGAAAACTTGTCGATGTCTTCGTTCAGGACCGTCCGGTGAAGGTACGAGATGCCGGGTGCGACTTTCTTCACGGGAAAATAGGCGGCCTGATCCGACTTCTGGGCCGTTTCCATGAAGTAGGTCCGAAGCTTCTGGTTGATGTAACGGGTCTTGTATTTGCGTCCGATGGCATACCAGACAACATTCGGCGGGAACCATTTGACCCCTTCGACGATCGGGAACGGATGGGAGCGTAAAAGGTCCGTCCGGGTGAACCCCCATTTCTCCCCTTTCACGTGAAACCGGTAATGCATCTCAAGGGACGTCGAATCCATGATATCACGCGGGTAGAGGTCACCGATCAACGCCCCGTCCTGGTCGACGCAAAGCCCCGTGATGCCGGCGTATTGTTCCTTCGGGGCAGGGAGGTTGTTCCAGGTGTTGGCAAAAACCTCGAGGGCGTTCGGAAAACAGGCGTCGTCCGAATCCAGTTGCAGGAAGAGAGTTCCCTGGGCTTTTTGCACTCCGAGGTTGAATGCCGAATGGTGTCCGCCGTTTTCTTTCCAGAAATATCGAATCGGAAAATCCGCCTCTTTTTGCCATTTCTCGACAAGTTCCCGGGTGTTGTCGACAGATCCGTCGTCGACAATGAGCCATTCGAAGTCGCGAAACGTCTGGGACTTCATGCTTTCGTACACCCGTGGGATCTTCTTTTCCCGGTTGTAGGCCGATGTGAAGACCGTAAAAAGATATCGGCCCTGCTCGACGGGCTTCCAGCCGGACGGTGCGGTGGAGGATTGTTTTTTGTTTGTCTCGATTGCGGTCCCGTTCATCGCGTCCTCTCAGATCAGGTATAGGGCTTTAGAGTCTTTGAATGAAAAGTCTACGTCGTGATGTTTTAAGCAAGAAAAGTGCCATAAAGAATGTCGGTCGAGGGAATCCGGTTGCGGATTTTCCCGATTCCAGACCCTGACAGGGGTCTCTTCCCGGCACGATCGTGCAAGTGAGAAAGTTGTTCTTGCTTGGTCAGGCATCTAATTTGCAAGCTTTTCAATCGAAAGAGTGGGTGTCGAACGACTTGGAAAAAGACGACGGGACGCTGCCTGCTTCCACCAAATTTTCCTCTTCCCAAGATTGAGATCTGTCTTTTTGCTGCGAGTGCTGAATGTCGGGAGTGACGGTCGAGATATGTTCGTTTTCAGTTGGAAGCGTGTTTTTCTGTTCCCCCATCGTTGCCGACTGGCGAACGCAATGATCCGAAGTGCCTTTCTGAGTGGGGTCGCCCTCGGGCTCCTTTTGCCCGTTTTGTTTACAGGGGGGATTGCGTATGGGGGGCCGATCTATGGCCCGTCTCCCAATGGAAGTGTGCCAGGCGGGCAGGTTCCCGGAGGAGATGTCAATGCCCCGGATGTTCCGAGCGGACTGGTTCCTTCCTTGAACGGACCGGGATTCAATGCCCCGAATAATGGATCGCCGTCTTCGGGAAATTCCGGACAAACCGGGTCCCCGACCGGCAATCTGAACCCCATGAATCCGAACGGTCCTCCGGGGGGATCCAATAACCCCAATAATCCAAGCAATCAGGGACAGCCAGCATCGAGCGCCCCAACATTCATGAACAGCGCCATGCCCAACTCGAGCAATCCTTTCCTGCCGAACAATATTTCCCCCGGCCTTTTGTCGGCTCCATTGGAGAATGCCTATCTTCAGGATGGTGTGCCCCAATTGGCCGCTCCCATGATGTCGGCGGTCTATCGTCCTTTCGGGATGACGTTTTTCCAGCCGAACCCGTTTCAGGTGACCCCTCAGGGTGCGGTGACATTGACCGGGATGTATGGAGAAGACAGCAATATCGCCTATACGACCAATCAGCCGAGCTGGGGGTCTTTTTTTTCCATCACCCCGGCCGTCTATTATTCGAACTTCGACGATTACGGCTATATCTCTCTCATGGGAAGCGCCTCCTACTATCAGTACAATGCCGGGAACATCCCTCCCTACCTGGATGAGACGGCCGGGATTTCGGCCGGGACATATCTCGGTGACCGGGTTTTCGTCGGTGTCCAGGATATGGGGTTTGTCGGATTTTCCCCAGGCATGAACGGCTCGCCTCTTGCCTTCTTTACGGGAATCAATCCGTACTATGGAAACATGTCGGACGCCGAGGTCGGATTTGCCCTGACACCAAAGGTTACCTTCGTCCAGTCGGCGTCCGACATGTATTTCGATGACTCCGGCTTCGGGGCGGGAATTTATAATATCCAGTCCCTGATGGATACCCTGAACTACAAAGATGCTTTGAATTTTCTTTCCTTGTCCTACATTTATCAGCAGGGGATCATCTCCCTGTTCCCGGGGTTCATCTCCGACGGACTGATGGGAAGCGCCATGAGAATGGTTTCTCCCACAACGTCCTTCGGGGTGGGGGGGAATGCTTCTTACTTTCTGTATGATCAGTCAGCGGCTCCGACCGGTTTTTTTGGCACCCCCGCAAGCTCCCTGAACTTTTATATGTATTCCTATTACGGAATCCTGACCCATCAATTGACGCGGAGCCTATCCGTCGCCCTCCAGGGCGGATGGAACGCCGTTTCTTTTTACAGCGGAGAAACCTTCCAGGCGCCGCTGATCGATCTGAACATCGCCTACACGGGGCCTCGTCTGGGATTGGGGTTGAACGCCGGTGAATACATGGAGAACATGAGTTCCTACGGAGTCGAAATGGGGCCCGAAAAAACCAAAAATGTGCTGGGGTATGCCACCTACAGTATCAGCCCCAAAACGTCTGTTTTTTCCTCAGCCGGTTATAGTATCTATGATTTTCTGGATCCCTACAGCTTTTCCAATAGTTTCTTTCAGACCCTGCAGCCCAATTTGTCCTATTCGGGATCTTATCTGTACCTTGCGGACGGGATTAACTACACCCCCGCGACATGGGTGAATACCAGTCTCATATACAATCTGGTGGATTTTTCGACCAGTATTCCCAACACGTCCATCGTCGAGAACATGTTTATGGCGATGGTCACGTTTGTCTGGAACTTCAATTAAAGAAAATGGTCCAGGAGAGAGTGGCTGTCTCATCCAAAAAACGTTGAGTTCAGGATGGTGAATTTTTATGGGTAATGTTTATCCGGGAACGGGAGGGAGTCTCGCCGTTTCCGAGCGGCCTGTGCCAGAGGGAATGGATTTTTCTCTTCCGAAGGTTCCCTGGGGATATTATGCGGCGGCAGTGGTCCTGGGATTCGACGCGTTTTTCAGCGTCGGGATTCCACGCCTGATTCTTCTCCCGCTTTCAGCTGTCCTTTTCCTGTCTCTTGCCCTGAAATCGGCGGGAACACCCATGCCGGCCATGATGGCCCTTATCGTGTACATCCCTTACGCCAAGGCCATCGCGGGGAACATGGGCGGTTTTCTCCCCGGTCTCAACTACACCACGGCACTGATGGTCATTGTCATCATCGGAATGTATTCCCGGGTGCAGGGGACGCATGTCGAGCCGGCACTTCCACTGGAAGCGACATTTCGCAGGCTTGTCCTTCTTTTTTGCGTGTTTGGTGCGATTTCCGTCATCCATACCGATCTTGTCTTCGCCCAATGGTCGGTGTTCAAGTCTATCGTCGACTATAAACGCTGGATCGATCCGTTTCTGGTCTTTTTTCTTTTTTCCTACCTGGTCCGGACACAGAAAGAAGCGAAAACACTGATCTACCTGATGGCCGTCAGCATGGTTGTGGTGGGGATCGGAAGCCTCTACCAGCATCATGTCATTTCCGGAAGGAGTCACCGGGTTCGCCTGAAAGGGATTGCCGGCCAGGCGAACCAGATGGGGGCGTTCTACGCCAACTACATGTTTCTTATCCTGGGGTTCGTCTGGATGAAGGGGCTTACCTTCCTGAAGAAATCGCTTTTTGCCCTGGGGTTCTGGGGCTGTCTTCTGGGACTCTTTGCCACCGAATCCCGGGGAGACTTCCTGGCTCTGGTCATGGGGATGCTTCTCTTCCTTTTCCTTCGGAAGAAAGTGCTCTTTTTTGTCGCGATCGCCGGGATTATTTTCGTGTCCGTCAATATCCAGTTTCTTCCCTCGGGGCTTCGGAACCGGATCCAGCATACCGTCACCCATCGCGACCCGTACGGATTCTCCGGCTCATCCGGCCAACTCGACGCCAGCGCCCGAACCCGGCTGGCTCTTTGGCAAGGCGCGGCGAACATGATCATGAGCCACCCGGTCATGGGGGTCGGGTACAAGATGTTTCCCGAATATATCTACCAGTATGTTCCCCACAACGAAGAAACGGACCGTCTGCCTCTGCGCCACCGGGACGGCCACAACGCCTATCTCATGATCGGTGCCGAAATGGGTGTCCCGGCCCTTCTGCTGTTTCTGCTGCTCCTTTTGTACATGTTCCGGATCATGTGGCGGGCCTACCGGGCAAGCCCCGACCCCTACTGGAAGACCGTATCGGTCTGCGGACTCTGCGCGGTGACCTCCCTCGTTCTGACCAACCTCTTCGGATCAAGGGTCATCAGCCTCGTGCTGGCGGGCTACCTCTGGGCCCTTCTCGCGATTCTCCTGAAAGTGCCAAAATGGGCGGAAGAAGGCGACCCGGAAGAGGAGCCCGCCGCATGATTCCCGTGCTGTATCTGATCGAACACCTGCGTCAGGGAGGAAGCGAGCGTTATGTCGCGGAACTCGTCCGTTCCGCCCGGGAGATGGGCGTCGAACCCCATGTCGGGTGCTTCGCGGAAGGGGGGATTTTCTATGACGAGATCCGCCGCGTCGGCATTCCTCTTCAGGCTTACCCGCTCGACAGTCTCTATCACCCCTCGGTCCTTCGGACGATTCGTTCCCTTTCGGCCTATATCCGCAAGCACCGGATCCGGATCGTCCATAGTTTCCAGCCCAACGCGAACGTTCTGGGAACGGTCGTCGGACGTCTTTCAGGAACGAAAGTCGTCATTTCCCGCCGAAATCTGGGAGATTTCGGGGGACTGGGCTCTCCGCGGCTCGCCTGGCTCCAGAAAGCGATCACGAACCGGTTGTCCCACCGCGTTCTGGCGAATTCCAGGGCGGTTCGTGAGGCCGCCATCCGGGGCGAGGGGTTTCCGCCCGAAAAAGTCGTCCTGATCTACAACGGGCTCGATACCGAGCGCTTTCGTCCCGTTCCGGATCCGGCTTCCCGGAGACGGGAGCTGGGGATTCCCGAAAAGGGATTCGTGTTCGGAATCGCTTCGGGTTTCCGGCCGGTCAAGGGCGTGGATGTGGTGATTCGGGCCTTCGCGAAGGCCCGACCTCTTTGTCCCGACAGTGTCCTGGTCCTCGCCGGGGACGGGCCCGGCCGTGAACAACTCGAAAATCTCGTCCGGGAGCTCGGACTGGAGGAAGGCGTTATTTTTCTGGGCGTGCGCTCCGACATGGAAATAATCTACCCGGCCTTCGACGCCTTTGTGCTCACGTCGCACAGCGAAGGGTTTTCCAACGCGATCCTCGAGGCGATGGGGACAGGTCTTCCCGTCGTGGCTTCCCGGGTGGGAGGCAACATCGAAATGGTGGAAGACGGCGTTCGGGGATATCTGGGTTCCTCCCGGGGATCCGGAGACGCTTTCGGACCGTCTTTGTCGTCTCTATGCCGATCCGGTTCTGACCCATGCCATGGGGAAAGAAGCCCGGGCCTGGGTCGAACGGACGAACGCCCGGGACGTGATCGTCCGGCGGTTTGGCGAGCTCTACCGGGGAGTGCTGGATGAATGAGAAAATCCTGCCGAACGGAAGGCCCCTGACGGTCTGCCATCTTTTTCCGTCTCTCCCTCTCCACGGAGCGGAAAACCATTTTCTGAAGCTCTGCCGGAATCTGGACCCGGACGTCGTCCGGACCTCCATTGTCGTGATGGTCGAAAGAGGAGAGCTGGCCCCCGACTTCGAAGCCCTGGGGATTCCCGTGACCCTGATTCCGAAGAGAAGCCGGTACGACCTGACCGTCGTCCCGCGGCTTCGGGCTTTTTTGAAAGCGGGCCAGTACGACATCATTCATACCCATCTTTTTACTGCCAACTTCTGGGGCCGGCTGGCGGCATTTGGCCTTCCCCCTGTTCTCGTGAGTTCCGCCCACAACGTGGTGCCCAAAGAGCGGCCGACGCTGGTCCGGGTCGAAAATTTTCTCGACCGCTTTCAGTCCCGCTGGACAGATGCCATTTTCTGCGTGACCGGACAGGTTCTGCAGTCGATGAAATCGGACGCCGGACTTCCCCGCCACAAGCTGGTCGCGATCGAAAACGGCCTTCCGTTTCCCGAGGCCGCCGAGCGGCGGATCAAGGAGGCCCGTCGCCGCCTGGGCCTGCCGGTGGACCGGAGAATTCTGGCGGTGATCGGACGGTTCTCCACCCAGAAAAACCACGCGGGATTTCTCGAGGCGTTCGCAAAGGTCCGGACAAAACATCCCGGTCTCCTGGTCCTGTTCATCGGAGAGGGGGAACTCGAAGGGGCGATCCGGGAGCAGGTGGCCTCGCTCGATCTCGGAGAAGCCGTCCGGTTTTTGGGCCAGAGACGGGATGTTCCGGCACTTCTCGAGGCGCTGGACCTTCTGGTGGTGCCGTCCCTGTGGGAAGGGCTCCCCAACGTGATGCTGGAAGCGATGGCGGCCAACGTCCCGGTGGTCGCGACGGCGGTGGGTGGAATCCCCGACGTCCTGACCGACGGTGTGAACGGGGTCGTCTGCCAGACGTCCCCGGAGAGCTTGTCGGAGGCCATGGACCGGGCTCTGTCCCGTCCGGACGAGATGTCCCGGATGGCAGATGCGGCTTCAGCCCTGATCCGGGACCGCTACGATATCCGGAACACGGCCCGTCGCTATACGGGGTTCTATCGGAACCTGGACCGTCAGAAACGCTTTTCCCGGGGGATGCGGGATGTCCTCCGGACGGGAACGGGACGCCTGATGTCCCGTCCGGGAAAAGGAAGGACAGGAACTCTTCGGGTCCTGATGTATCACCGGATCGCCGACGACCCGGGGGAGGACATTCTGGCGGTGACGCCGTTTTCTTTTTTCGAACAGATGCGCTGGTTGAAGGAAGAGGGATTCCCTGTCCTTCCGGTTGCCGATGCGCTGAAACGACTGTCGGAGGAGAATCTGCCCGAAGGTGCCGTCTGTATCACGTTCGACGACGGGTACCGGGATAACTTCACCGAGGCGTTCCCCGTTCTGTCCCGTTTCGGGTTTTCGGCGATGGTGTTTCCCGTGACCGGATTTGTTCTGGGGGAAGGGGAGCATCCCCGATACAGGCAAAGTCCGGTGCCCGTCCCTTACCTCACCGTGGATCAGGTGAGGCAAATGAAGGCGGCGGGCATCGAATTCGGCTGTCATACCCACATGCACGCCCTTCTTCCGGAAGTCTCCGACAATCAGGCCAAAGACGAACTTTGTCAGGCAAAGAAATTGCTCGAGGACTGGATAGCGGCACCGGTCGAGGTTTTCGCCTATCCAAACGGGGCGTTCCGGAAAGGGCATTTCCCTCTGCTCGAACAGCTCGGGTTTCGGGCGGCGTTCTCCGTCATGCCGGGTGTCAACCGTCGGGAAACCGATCGATGGATCCTCCGGAGAACCGAAGTCAGCGGCCGGGACAGTCTCAGGGATTTTATGCACAAAATGCGGGGAGGCCTCGATCTCTGGCAGGGCCTTTATCAAAGTGTCAAAGGATTTTACAGATGAATGAGCACCCGTTCAAAATTCTTTACCTCATGACGGACCCGTTCGGAATGGGGGGCGTCCAGAGCGATCTGAAGGCCCTGGGGCCCTATTTCGTGTCCCGGGGGCACGAAGTCGTCGTGGCCTGCCCCTCCGGCGACCAGGTCGACGTTCTCACCCGGGGCGGAGTGACCCACATTCCGTTCTCCGTGCACTTCCGGACGCCCGGGCAGTTCGGCGACCAGGCCCGAAAACTCCGGAGTCTCATTGAACGGGTCCAGCCGACCGTTCTCGCCCCCCAGTCCATCCGCGCTTCCTGGATCTGTCATGCGGCCGCGAAAAACCTCCCCCTGGCCCGGGTTACGACGATCCACAACATTCACAGCAATATGAACGCCCTTTGGGCGGGGGTGATTTTGAACCAGGCGTCGCACCTCGTGATTTTCGAATCCGATCACGAACACCGCCGAATCACCCGGCTCGGTCTGTCCCGCCGGAAAACCCGGGTGATTCCGAGCGGCATCGACACGGAGACGTTCTATCCCGATCCGGAGGCCCGGCAAAAGATGCGCGCGGCCTTGCCGGACCTCGGTCCTGACGATGTTGTCTTCGGATGCGTCGCCCGACTGTCCGAAGAGAAAGCCCACGACAATCTCCTGGCCTCCTACGCGGTGGTCCGGAAAACCTATCCGAAAACGCGCCTCGTGCTGGTGGGAGACGGCCCTCTCCGGGGCGAGATCGAATCCCGTGCCCGCGAACTCGGGATCGCTCCTTTCGTCCATTTCGCCGGTCAGCAGAGGAACGTGCGCGAATGGCTGAACCTCTTCGACGTGTTCGTGCTGGCCTCCACCCGGGAATCTCTTCCCCGCGCCGCCCGGGAAGCCATGGCCTGCGGACTTCCGGTCATCGCCACCCGCGTGGGGGCCACGCGGGAAGCGGTCCGCGACGGCGAGAACGGGTTTCTCGTGCCGCCCCGCCCAGGTGGACTCTTTTGCGCGGGCAATGATCCATTTGCTGTTCGATCCCGACTTGCGGGTCCGGATGGGACGGGAGAGCCGGCGGATGATCGACGCCCGCTTCTCCCAGTCCACATGGCTGGCCGACAACGAATCCGTCTACAAGGTCGCGGGAAGTCTCGCGGGGCGTTTTTCCTCCCGGGAGATCGGTCCGAGACTTCTCGACCCGGCGGTCACGCCATGCTCCTGACCGTCTTCGCTCTGGCCGTCTTCCTTTTTCTTTATCCGCTGGTGATATACCCGCCCCTGATCTGGATCCTCGCGCGCCTTTTCCCCCGTCCGGTGAAGAAATCCCGGACGGCGGATCTTCCGACCGTGACGGTGATCATTCCCGCCCACAACGAAGAAGCGGTGATCGCCCGCAAAATCGAAAATACCCTGGCGCTCGACTACCCGAAGGAAAAACTGGACATCATCGTCGCCTCCGACGGATCGACGGACCGGACCGTTGCCCTGGCCCGAGGGTTTGTGGACCCCTCCTTGTTTTTGCTGGATTTTCCCGTCCGCCGGGGAAAACTGTCGGTGTTGTCCGACGCCGTCGTCCGCTCCCGGGGAGAGATCCTTCTTCTGACCGACGCGTCGGCTCTTCTGCGTCCGGACGCTCTTCTTCTGCTCGTCGAGAATTTTTCCGACCCCCATGTGGGATGCGTGTCCGGTCGCTATGTGATTGCCCGGGATGTGACGCCTCATCTTGATGGCCGGGGGGAAAGCGAGAGGGGATACTTCGAGTTCGAGGTGTTTCAGCGCCGGCAGGAGAGCCTCTTCCATTCGACCCTCGGAGCCCATGGAGCGGGATATGCGCTGCGCCGGAGTCTGTTTCCCGAACTGCCGGCCGGCACCATTAACGACGATTTCGTTATTCCCATGCTGATTCTGTCCCGGGGGTACCGCACCGTCTACGAAGACCGGGCGGTGGTGGCGGAGGCGCATCTGGCGACGACCCGGGGAGAGTTTCGCCGGAGAATCCGGATTTCCCAGGGGAATTTCCAGCAGATCGGACTGCTTCTGCCCGTGCTGGGGATCAAGGATCTCCGGGCACTCTTCGTTTTTTTCTCCCACAAGGTCGTCCGCGCGTTCCAGCCGTTCTACCTTCTCCTGATCCTGGCTCTGCCCCCTTTGCTCGGCGGGCCGGTCTTCCGGGGATTTTTCGCGCTTCAGTCGGTCTTCTATCTGGCCGGTCTGGCGGGCTTTCTCGTCTCCCGTCCGGGGCGCCTCGTGTCCGTCCCGCTGTATTTTCTGACGGGAAACGCCGCCATCCTCTATGGGTTCTTTCGCCAGATCCGATCCGGAAAGTCCTCTTTTCGTCCCCAATGGGAGAAATCGTGAACGTTCCTCAGGCGCTGGTTCTGATGTACCATCAGATCGTTCCGGAGGGCTCTCCTGAAGGGTGGGTGCCTTCTTCTCTGGCAGACGCCCGGTACGGGGTGAGTCTCCGGAATTTTGCACGACAGATGGCTTTTCTCCGGGAAAACGGCGTTGACGTCGTGTCTCTCGACGACTGGATCGGCGGGCAGGTTTCCCCCGGCCCCCGGTCTTCTCCCCGCGTGATTGTGACGTTCGATGACGGATACGAGAGCGACTGGACACTGGCCGCTCCGGTGCTGGAAAGTTTCTCCATCCCGGCGACATTTTTTGTGTCCACCGGATATCTTGGTTCGACGGGGATGATGAGGGAAGACCAGCTCCGCCGCCTGGCCGAAAATCCGCTTTTTTCAATCGGCTCCCACGGAGAAACGCATCGCTTCCTGACGACGCTTCCGGAAGAGTCTTGTCGTCTCGAGCTGGTCCGTTCGTTTGCCCGGATCCGCTCCCTCACCGGCCAGACGGCCGTGGATCTCTCTGCGCCGGGCGGTCGAATCAACCGGGCCATCGCATCGCTTGCCCGAAAAATCGGTTATCGCGCCGTGCTGACCTCGAAGCCGGGGATTCTTTGCGGTTCGGGAAATCTTGTTTCCATTCCGAGGCTTCCGATCCTGAATGCGCATTCCCCGGAGGAGTTCGCAGAACTCCTCGATCCCCGGTCCTGGGCATTCCGGATGGACCGTCTGGTGCGCATGGCCAAGCAAGGATTGCGAGGACTGGCCATGGGGCTTGGAATCCGGGACCGGATCCGCACATGAAGCCCCGTGTCGTTCTCCTCGGTCTTGGCGGTCTGTCGATGGAAAGTCTCCAGAAGCTGTCCGGAGCCGGATGGCTGCCCAATCTTTCCGACATCCTTGCACGCCGGGGAATTTTTCCCTTGGATGGACCGGTGCCGCCGTTTGCCGATGCCGAATGGTCGATCCTCCTGTCCGGAGCCGATCCCGGCAGAACGGGATTTCTGGAAGGCTGGCGCAAAAGGCCTGGCTCCTATTTTCCGGAGAAAGCCAATATCCAGACCCTCGCGCGCCGATCCGAAAAGTCGATGCTCGTTTTTCCGGACGACGACGCGGCTTTCCTGGACGTTCCCCTGGTCGCTGTTCTGCCGGGAGGGGAAGCGAGGCACGATGCTATTCGAATTGTCCCGGAAATCCCGTCGGGGACTCTGGTCCGAAGAGCTGTTTGTCTCGCCTTTTTCTTGCGCGGAATCCCCTTCCGGTTCCCGATCGGGGAAGGATTCCTTTCAAGAGGAGGACCGGGTCCTGATCGAGCGTCTGACGCAAAAAACGATTCTGGAAGGTCTGGCGCTCTCCCGGATTCTGGAAAACGATGTCCCGCGGCTTGTGGTGTGCGGATTTTCCGCCCTCGACCGGATCATCTCCCGGTTCTATCAGGACATCCGCCTCTTGTGCCAGGGGTTTGACCGTCCCCTTCTCCGGGAACCTCTCCGTCTCTTTTTCCGTGTTCTCGATGAAGCGGTGGGGCAGGTCTTTCACCGGGCCTCTTCCGAAATGACCGTCCTTGCCGTGAGCGGACACGGCTACGTTCCCCTCCGGAAATCCCTGAGTCTGAATGCGTTCCTTCTTTCCCGGAAAGATCTCTTTCTAAGAGACAGGGGGGCCGCAGATTTTTTTCTTCGAAAAATGGTTTCTCCGATAGTTCGCGGGATCGGACTCCGTCGCGAACCCGTCCGCCGGATGCTTGAACGGATTTCTCTCGGACGCGTGGTGGACCGGGCCGGGGAACCCTTGAGCTCCGAAATCGGGCACATTGACTGGAGCCGGACCCGGGCGTTTTCCCTGACCCGGACCGGTATTTATCTCAATGTCAGGGGGAGCGAACCCCGCGGAATTCTCTCTCCTGGAAAAGAAGAGAGGGCGTTCGGGGAGGAAATCATCCGGGACCTCAAGCGACTGGTGGATCCGGAGACGCGTCAGCCCGTGATTCGCGATGTGCGCTGGCGGGAAGAGCTTTTCGACGGTCCCCGCACCCGGGATCTTCCTCATCTGATCGTGTCCGAATGGGATACGTCCTATGGGATCCGGGACTGGCGGTCATTGACGGACGGGGGATCGGTCTTTTCAAAACCGGAAAACCGGAGCGGTTCGCCTGTTTCCTCCGGTTTCGTCTGTCTTTCGGAACCTCCCGACGTTTCTCCGGTGTCCGGAAAGATAAAAATCGAACAGATCGCCCCTTCCATCCGGAGAATCCTTGCGGCTTCCGGAAAGGACTCTTCCAGCAAACCGGCTTTTACGTCCGTCTACCCGAAAGAGGCCTGAACTCTCCCTGTCGAGACCTTCTTCCGAAAGTTCGGGGCAAAGGAAAGGCCCGTCTTCGGGAGGGGACATCCTATCTGCGTCGGACGGGGTTTTTTCAACAATTTTTGACGGAGGAGAAAAGACCTCCGGACAACGGGCGTTCTGGAGCGAATTTTCTGGCAAGTGATTTGCTATTTGTTCTCTCAAAAGTTCCGGATCCGGAACAGAGAGATGTCGGATGAACAGGGAAGAGGAGACGATGCGAAACAAAGATCTGCTGAG
>ACXJ01011262.1_pt1 | contig 15650 bp, 15 predicted proteins | sample 870861 | NCBI WGS metagenome assembly ACXJ01 (sample SAMN02954270, study PRJNA29437) | mine drainage metagenome | biome: terrestrial; feature: Richmond mine; material: biofilm; isolation source: combined biofilm from UBA (pink subaerial biofilm) and UBA BS (thick... ... | reverse complement strand
GACGCATTCTTTAAGTAAGCATGAAAAGACGAATGTTGGATTCAGATGAATCCAGCGGAAGTATGCTGAAAGGTATAGTTGCAACCTTTCTCTCCATGTTGATTCTAGGTCCATTTATGGGAATAGGATGGATCATATCGGGACTTTTTGGAGGGATTGCATCACGAGGTGGCCTAAGAGGCTTTGTAGCAGGACTGATTGGGGGAATAGTTCTAGCCCTCATAGTCATTGAGATATCTTACTATGTGGGGCCTTCAACAATCAACCATATAATGAGTTATACCGGTAATTTCTACTTTGTTAACAATGTAAAGACAATTTACCTTGAAACAAGGCAGCAACTGGGTGTAGACCCATTGCATACAATAATAAGTGTTGTAGCAGAAGGAGCAATAGTACCAGCAGTTGGCGGTCTCATAGGTGGGTTTTTCCTGTCTAGAGACTCAGATTAAAAACTATAAATCCTTTTTTAGAATATCAATAAAATATTCCTCATTTTTTCTTTCCAGTTTTCTGTAGGATGATTGGAGAATATCTAGAATTGAATTCATTATCTTATCCTTTTCAATTCCAAGGTACCCCATAACTTCAGAATCAAGTCCGCACGGTCTTATCTTCATGAAACCTTCAAGGGACGCTTCTCCATAATTTACCGCCAGTCCATGGTACGATACACCCCTATCTATTTTCATTCCAAGGGAGCAGACTTTTTTGTCACCATTTGGGGAATTAGTTACCCAAATGCCAGGTTCTTCTCCAAGATGTGGTTCATAGCCGAGTTCTGTGAATGAATTCATCACTATCTTTTCTAGCGTCTGGACGAACAATCTAACATCCTTTCTCTCATTTTCATTAAAAACTCTAACAATTGGATAAATTACCAGCTGTCCAGGCCCATGGTAGGTTACATCCCCGCCTCTTTCAATGAGTATCGGATTTAGACCCTTATAATTCTCTGGGTTTGCACCCCGGCCTATGGTGTATACTCCAGGAGAATGTTCAACAAAAATAAACGTATCTTCTATTAGATCGTTATACCTTAAAAAATGAAGTTTTTTCTGGAAATTCCAGACTTCTTCATACTCTCGTATTCCAAGATCAAGAAATTGGCTTGAAGTGGAGAGGTTTATCATACGCTATCTCAGCCGATTCCTGTATACCTTCAGAGAGTGTTGGGTGAGGGTGAATAGTTGATCCAATATCCTCTACATTCATACCCGTTTTAANAGCAAGACTGAGCTCACTTATCATCTCGGAAGCACGAGGTGCAGCAATTCCAGCTCCAGTCACAGTACCATCTTCATCATAATATATGCTGTAGAATCCATTTGAACTGTTGAGCCCCTGGCTTCTACCATTTGCCGCAAGTGGGTATCTTGTGGATTTCTGTCCTCTACTCCCGGTAAATGCAATTTCTGGATCTGAATAAACAACCATTGGCATTGCGTAATAATCTACAGTTGTTTTGTCACCTGCGATGTTATGTGCAGCCACCCTACCATCATAGAAAGCTCTATGCGCTAGCATCGGTCCTCCTGTGGATACATCACCAACCGCGTATACACCTCTTTCACTTGTCATCTTGTACTTATCTGTCTTTATGAATCCATTTTCCATCTCAAGTTTCAGGGTTTCCAGACCGAATCCCTCAGTGTTAGGTTTCCGGCCTACTGTGACGAGAACTGCTTCAGCTGAAATGCTTGCACCCGATTCCATCTTGACAAAATATTTATCCTTCTTCTCAACAGATGAAACCTTTGCGGAAAGAAGAATCCTAATACCCATTTCCTTCATCTTCCTCTCTACAGGCTTTATGAGCTCTGGATCAATACCTGTAAGAATACTCGGCAGCATTTCAATTAGTGTTACCTGTGCTCCCAGTTTTGCAAAGGCAGTTCCAAGTTCCACTCCTATGTATCCACCGCCTATAATGACTAGATCCTTTGGAACAGTCTTTATGTCCAGAATCTCCTTATTATACATCACATCCTTGAAAGCATCTATTCTTGTTGGAGATGATCCTGTGGCAATAACAAGGCTGTCGCATTGATGAGTCTCGGAACCAATCTGCACATGCTGCTTATCCACTATTTTGGCATCCCCATTAATTATTTTCACTCCGTATGCCCTGCAAAGTGTTTCAACACCAGATACAAGTCTGTTTATCATTGACCATTTCCATCCCTGCCACTGGTTCATATCAATGTTGTAACTGAGTCTTACACCTGGAAGAGTCTTAAGATAGGATAAGCTCTCTGACATTTCTATAAGTGCCTTGGATGGGATACATCCATAATTCAGACATTCTCCACCAACTTTATTTTTCTCAACCAGCAAAACGCTTCTTCCCAGCTGGCCAAGTCTGATTGCAGTAGAATATCCACCCGGCCCACCGCCAATAATTATAGCATCATATTTCATATGATCACCTTATCAGGAAAGATATGGGGTCCTCCAGATATGATTTTACCTTTACAATAAATCTGGCTGCATCTGCACCATCTATAAGTCTATGATCGCATGAAAGTGAGATTATTGTACTGTCATCTCCTGATTCGAAATTAGTTCCTTTCTTTGTAGATCTGTGAACTGCAAGTATGGCAACCTCCGGATAATTAATGATCGGTGTTGATATTAATCCACCAATAGACCCAACATTAGATATTGTAAAGGTTGAATCCTGCACGTCCGTTAGGGTTAACTTATTTTCTCTAGCCTTCTTTGCAAGATCGGATATCTCAGATGATATCTGGACAACTGATTTATCCAGTGCGTTTTTTACAACAGCTACTGTCAATCCAGATGGCGTATCTATTGCAACTCCCATATTAATATCCTTTCTGAATATATATCTCTTATTTGCATCATCATAATGGGCATTAAATTTTGGAAACTCGGTGAGTGCCACTGCTACAGCTTTCACAAAGAATGGTGTTAGAGTAACTTTTGTCCCTTTTTCTTTCATATCGTTCATGGTTTTTGTAAGTTTTGAAATATCAACAGTCTCCGCAACCATAAAATGGGGCATGATCTGTTTTGATTTTGACATTTTCTCAAATATCAATCTTCTGAGACCATGAGGTTCGAAGATCTGATCTCCCTCAGATGTATTCGTGGTCTCTTCCACATGAAGGGCTGGCTCAGGCTCCTTTGGCTGTGGTGGGGGACTCACTTTAGGTTCTTCCCTAATAGGAGTCGGTTCCTGCATCTTCTGGCTCTGTGCCTCAGCAGCCTTTGGCTGTTCAACCTGCCTGGCAGTTACTGGCGGTACAGGTGCCATCTTTATACCGGAAGTTTTGGGCGCTCCAGCCTTTTGTTTCATCTCTCTTTCAGCATTATCCAGATCTTCCAGAGTCACCCTTCCATTAGGTCCGGTTGGTGTTATGGTATCCAGATCTATGCCCCTATCTTTCGCAATCCTCCTTATTGTAGGAGAAGCCAGTATTCTTCTATTCTGATCATCATTCATCACTTTCTTTTCACCTCCCTCCTCTTTATCTGCTTCGGATACAGATATACTTTCCTGGGATTCATTCTTAACCACAGACGCAGGTTCAGGTTTCTTTTCTTCAGTCTTTGATCCATCATCAATCTCTATGATGACTTCTCCAACTTTAACAACCTGTCCTTCCTTAAAAAGTATTCTATTAACCTTTCCTTCTACTGGACTGGGTACGTTTATATTGACCTTATCAGTCATTATTTCTACCATATCCTGCTCTTTCTTTACAACGTCGCCTTCTTTGACGATCCACTTTATTATTTCCCCTTCTGTGACACCCTCTCCGATGTCCGGCAAAGTAAATTTAAACATTTTTATCACCTGTACTGCTGCATTTTATTTACAGCTTTGAGTATCCTCATCTCATTTGGCAAATAATAATCCTCTAATCTGTATGGGAAGGGTGTGTCAGGACCAGTTACCCTCATTATCGGACCCAGCAGATAATCAATTGCCCTTTCTGCTATAAATGCCGATATTTCCGCTCCCATACCAAGGGTTCTTGGTGCTTCATGAACTATAATTACCCTACCAGTTTTCTTGACTGAATTTAGTATTGTTTCACCGTCATATGGAACGAGTGTCCTTAAATCAATAACATCTGCATCAAGGTTATTTTTGCTTACTGTGTTCATCACTGTAGGAACCATGGAACCATAGGTTATAAATGTAAAGTCATTCCCTTCATGCAAAAGTGATGCTTTTCCTATGGGAATCTCATACTCTTCTTCTGGAACTTCCTGTTTCTGGCTTCTATAGAGCTTTTTAGGCTCCAGGAATATAACCGGATCATTCATCCTCAGACTTTTTATCAGCAAACCCTTTGCATCATATGGATTGGATGGAGTGACAACCGTAAGACCTGCCGTGTGAGCAAAATATGCCTCTCCACTCTGTGAATGGTAAAGACCACCTTTTATACCTCCACCATATGGTGTCCTCAGAACCATGGGAACATTATATTCACCACCACTCCTGTATCTTATTTTTGCAGCCTGATTCACAATTTGATCAAAAGCTGTGTAAATGAAATCCTGAAACTGGATCTCTGGAACTGCTCTCAATCCAGTTAAGGACATGCCTATGGCCATTCCTACAATTCCAAGTTCAACGAGAGGCATATCTATAACCCTTTCTGCACCATATTTCTTTTGCAGTCCTTCTGTTACTCTGAATACCCCACCATCAACACCAATATCCTCTCCTAGAAGAATTATGGAAGTATCTCTTGTCATCATATAATCAAGTGTTGAATTAATGGACTGGACTAGGTTCATAGTTTTTGAACTCATAGTATCTCACCTCTTTCCTCATCAATAATCCAGTTAGAGTTCTCATAAACATCCTGGAACATTGTCTCTGGGGCGGGAGGAGCTATCTTCTCTCTCTCATCAAATATTCTATCTATACGTTCTTTTGCGTCTGTCTTTATTTTTTCTATGGTCTGATCATCTATATAATTAAGCATCTTTAGCTTCCTCTCTGCTATGACTATGGGATCTTTGTCCGAGCCTTCTTTTACATCATCAGCCCTGTATTTGGAAGGATCATCTGAGGTTGAATGTGGTCCCATTCTGTAACTTACTGCCTCTATAAGAACTGGTTTTCCATCAACCCTAACCCTGTCTATTTCTTCCTTTGAGACTTTATACATCTCTAGAAGATCGTTTCCATCTACCTTAACGCCTCTCATTCCGTAGGCATCTGCTTTCTTCCATATTTCTGCTCTTGTCTGCTTCTCAACTGGAAGAGAGATTGCCCACTTATTGTTTTCACATAGGAAAACTACGGGAAGATCAAAATCTGCAGCTATATTGAGTGCTGCGTGAAAATCTGGTGTGGAAGTTGAACCATCACCGAATGTCGCCAGAACAATACCATCTCTTTTAAAGTACCTTATGGAATAAGCTGCTCCTACTGCTAATGGTAGATTGGTGGCTACTGGACTCTGTACAGACATGAAGTTATGATCCCTTGCCGTGTAATGGGAAGGCATTTGCCTACCTTTTTCCTTGTCAGAAGAATTTCCCATAATCTGGTCAATAATTGTTCCAGGATCTACTCCTCTATGAAGCATAAGGGGCACATCCCTGTAATATTCAAACAGGATATCCTGATCTTCAAGGGCCATGGACAATCCAACCTGAGTTGCCTCCTGTCCCATGGTTGGCGTATAAAAACCAACTCTCCCCTGTCTCTGTGACATTACAATTTTCTTGTCAAGGGTTCTGGATAGTACCATAGCCTTGTATGCGTTTATTATTTTTTCTTTTTCATCCATATACTTTCTCACCTTTAATTAAGCTTGATATTTTTAGCGGCCCATGCCTCAAATGCCCTGTATGAAGTCCTTACAAGTGGTCCGGAGGCTACAAATCTGAAACCATGTTTGTATCCCATAACCTCGAGTCTTTTGTATCTCTCAGAGGAACAGTATTCCTTCACTTCAATTTGCTTTTTTGATGGTCTTAGATACTGGCCAATGGTCAGTATATCCACTCCATTTCGTCTAAGATCCTCCATTGCCTGCTCGACTTCATCATCAGTTTCTCCATGGCCTAGCATAATAGAAGACTTTGTAATCATATAGGGGTTTTCCTCTTTTATATACGAGAGAACAGAGAGCGACTGATCATATCCTGCCCTTGCATCCCTTATAACTGGTGTAAGTCTCCTTACAGTTTCAATGTTATGGGCCAGAACGTCTGGTTGAGCATCAATAACTGTTTTTACTAACTTCCTCTCTCCTCGGAAATCTGGTATAAGTGCCTCAACCTTGATTCCAAGGCTCTTTACCTCCATTATTGTTTTAGCATAATGGGCGGAGCCCTGATCTGGTAGGTCATCCCTATCAACAGAGGTTATGACTGCATATTTAAGACCCATACTTTTAACTGAATCCCTAACCTTATTGGGTTCATCAGGATCAAGTGGCTCCATATTTCCGTGTGTGACAGAACAGAATCGGCATCCTCTTGAGCAGTTCTTCCCTAAAATCATGAAAGTTGCTGTACCCGACTCCCAGCATTCTGAAACATTGGGGCATCTGGCTTCTTCACAAACAGTATGAAGAGAGTTGCCTCTGATCAGATTGTTAAGGTTACGAAATGTATCTCCAGTGGGGAGTTTTACTTTAACGTAATCGGGTCTTTCCATCAGGGTTATATTTTTTCGTCTTATACTAAATTATCTTTTTTTATAAGGGGGTAAAATTTTGCAAGAGGTATCCATCTACTAAATTTTTTAGCAGACTTAATAAAATATTGAGAAAATCAATTTAGACATCATGAGTTCTATTCGAAACTTTTATTACTTTACGAAAAATCAAGGTCAAAAGGGGTCATAGCTTAGCATGGTTTGAGCACCCGGCTGATAACCGGGAGGTCACCGGTTCAAATCCGGTTGGCCCCATCAGCTCAATGGGGATATAAAGAAGACCGGACAACGTGTGATTTTTTACATTAAGATTTGATAATTTTTACATTGAAATATTTTAGAGTTCTGATTATCGTGGCATTAGCAAATATAATCAATTTATAATTTTGTCCTCCACAAGATTCTTCGTAAATAACAAAATATATTCTCATTAATAACGTAACTAATAAATAAAAAAAAGGGGTATCTCCAAAAATTTTTTGTGTTCTCAGTAATTGTATGAACATAGATAACCTAAAATTGGAAGCACTGTCTAATTTATAATTGAGAATGCTTTTCGCTTAAGTGTTACAGTAACATATATAGTGAACGAAGACAATCTCATATTATGTTAGAAGAAATGTTCAATCCGAATTCAATTGCTGTAGTTGGCGCATCCAATAACAGGGAAAAGATCGGAAATATACTCGTGAGAAATATCAAAACATCTTACAGGGGAAAACTTTACCCCATAAATCTTAAGGAGCCAGAAATTGAAGGTTTGAAAGCATATAGTTCGCTTAAGGAAATAGGGTCTAAGGTTGATCTGGTAATAATAAGCGTTCCGAGAGAAGCTGTGGTAGATGTTATGATGGAGGCCGGAGAAGCTGGAACAAGGGCTGCAGTGATAATAACATCCGGGTTTAGGGAGGTAGATGAAAAGGGAAAAGAACTTGAATTGAAGATAATGGAAGTAGCAAAGAAATATTCTATAAGATTCCTTGGGCCAAACACCATGGGATTCATAACACCTTCATTCAATGCCACTTTTGCATATGAAGATGTCAAGCAGGGTAATATAGCAATTATTGCACAATCAGGTGGAATGGGTGCTTATATGCTGGACTGGGCAGAGAAAACAAAAACTGGGCTAAGCTATTTTGTAAGTCTAGGAAACCAAACAGATTTAAATGAAATAGATATATTTCATTTTCTTGCTGATGATCTGAACACAAAAGCCATCTTTTCATATATAGAAGGTGTTGCAGATGGGGAAAGATTCCTTGCCGAGGTTCCTGATATCACAACTAAAAAACCAGTAGTCTTCATAAAGGGAGGCACTGGAAAATATGGAGCAATGGCAGTTCAGACACATACAGGGAGCATAGCCGGATCAATTGAACTATTTAGGGCCGCAGTAAAAACTGTGGGAGGAATACTTGTAGATAATCTTGATGATTTTCTGAATCTCGTAGCTATTATTCAGTCCGATGAGAAATTCCTGAGCGATATTCTCGTTGTAACCAACTCAGGAGGGCATGGAGTTCTAACTACGGATGAAATAGAACGTCAGTCATTGAGTTTGATAAATCTGACAGACAGCATGAAGACTGAATTGAGGAAAATTCTTCCAGATCAGAGCACTCCAAAGAATCCGCTGGATCTATCAGGGGATGCCAGTGGTGAAAGGTTCATGATGGCTATGGATCTGATCAAGGGTCTGGAATGCACAAAGATAGTCCTTGTACAGGAACTGGCAACGGTAAGCTGCGTTGAGGTTGCAAAGGTTCTAGCAAAATTCAAGGGAAGAAAAATAGTAGGAGTCATGATGGGAAAAGATTCTGAATCAGCACTAAGAATTCTTTCATCCGCAGGTATACCTGGTTACAATTTTCCAGAAGACGCAGTCAAGGCAATAAAGCATATAGTAAATGTAAGGCCCCCAGTTAAGAAGATAAGAATATCTGAACCTGTAAAAGGTTCATTGGATTTAATAAAGGGAAAAAGTACACTAAGCGATGAATTCTCATTCAAACTTATGTCATTGTATGGAATAAGGGTGCCTGAATGGGACATAGTTTCTACGCTTGATGAAGCAAAGAGTTTCTGCAATAAGATAGGGTACCCAGTTGTTATGAAAGTTTCTTCTGATCAGCCAATCCATAAAACAGAGATCGGTGGTGTAATAATGAATATTGATGAAAACAACTTAGAATCATCTTTTAAAACACTAATTAGCAAGATGGGAAAGGTGATGATTCAAAAGCAACTGAGTGGTGTAGAAGTATTCCTTGGAGGTCTAAACGATGCATCATTTGGTCCATCCATACTTACTGGGCCAGGAGGTATATATGTAGAAGTTTTGAAAAGCATCAGCTACGGCCTCGTTCCAATTTCAGAAAACGAGGCACTTGAAATGATGACAGAAAGCAAAGTCCTTTCTCTGCTTCAGGCTAGGAAGAGAAACTATGATGTTGATGCAACGATCAGGGCGATAACTGGAATGTCCAGGATGATTGAGGACCTCGGCATTAAGGAGATGGACATAAATCCATTAATCGTAACTCAGGACGATGCATACGCTGTCGATATCAGAATTGTGCTATAATTTAAATAAATTCAAACATTATTAGTCTTATGCTAACACCAGTATTGGAGAATAACTTTTCATGGAGAACACAGGATCCAGAGTATGATTGGGACATGGTGGGACATTTACTAATTAAAAACGGAAAAATACTATTGATTGATCCCCCCTATGTACATGGCATTGAAAAGGCAATACTATTGATGGGAAGACCAGAAGCCATAATAATCACAACTGCTGATCATACCAGAGGATCAAGATATCTGTCCTATAAATTGAATATACCTGTATACGTTCCAGATCAGAGTGATTCTATTTCGGTATCTCCTGTGAAAACCTACAGGGAAAAGAAAATAGCTAACTATGAAATATACAGTGAAGGAAAAATATTCTGGCTTAATTCAAGGCGGGTTATGGTATATAAGAAAAAAGGAGATGAAGTTCCATACAAAGATGAAATGATTCTGGCAGACAGTGATGGAAGTGTAATTACCGGGGATATTGCGATGGGGGCTTCAAACGGTGAACTATTAGTTTGTAATGAAGGATTTACAGATACGCCAGATAGCCTGATATTTAGATCATCATATGAATCACTAATTGATGCCATAAGAGGTATAAGCCAAAACAATCTGATCTGCTCTCATGGGAATGACATTATTGGGGGCTTAAGGGAAAAAATAATTCAGAAGAAAATTCAGTAATGTCATGAAATGTAAATGCATATTTTTAAAATACATATTTTAAGGTCTAAATATAAGTGAATTATTTGCTATAGTTGTAATAAAAGACCAGCAATTGAATATTAGCCAGTGATCGATGCCTGAAATATAAGTAAGCTCCAATAGATAGTATTGGTTTATTTCATTTTAATGGAAAGGAGGTGACTGAGAAGGTAAGTATATATGTCAAAATAAATAATTGAACTATGAATGAAAATCAGATCTAATTTTGAGACTCATAACATTATCCATGAACGCAATAAATTGTGATCATCTGAATAAATTCAAGCGGCTCAGGGATATCGATAATAGTTAATGAAGGCGATCATTAAATTCGACTTAGATTCAGAATCAAAGGAAAGCAAAAAAAGCCAGAGGTTGAATGCGAAAACAAAAAATACATCATCTGAAATTCTAAGGTATGTTAAACGAAAATGGAGAAAGGTTATGGTGTTTGAAAAGTTTGGAAGACTACATATTCGAATCTTTAGAGAATACATACTCGATAAAGCTTGCTATAAAAGCAGTTTCATCAACAGTATCCTCCAAACCAGAACCCAGATGACCTCCCTCTCCAATCATAAGATACGCTTCATTGCCATATGAAATAAGTTTATCATAGAATTTTAGGGCATGTGCAGGATGTACCCGATCATCTGACATTCTTGAATAAGTCAACGATGGGGGATACTTTCCAGGTTTTAACTGTTCATAAGATGAGTATTTTTTCAGAAATATGGCATCATTTTCATCGTCAGGGTTTCCATATTCACTGACCCAGTACTGTCCTGCCAGTAACCTGTGAAACCTCATCAAATCTATTACGGGATTTCCAATAACTGCCCCCTCAATATATTCAGGAATCTGTGTGAGGGTATATGATGAGAGTAATCCACCATTGCTAACTCCATAGCAGATTACACGTTTTCCTTCCTTTTTTAATTTCTTTATTACTGCCTGAAAGGATTCATATACATTTATCTTATTTTCTCTCATACCCAATTTGTGCCATTCCTCTCCATACTCTCCACCTCCAGGCAGGTTGCATATTACCACATTTACACCATTGTTAAGCAAATAGGCGAATAGATTGTTATATGATGGCAGTAATGAGATATTGAATCCACCATAACCGTAAACAAGAGTGTTTCTAGTTTCCCTATTCGCCTGAAGGAAGAAATAATGAACATTCTTCCCATTAACATTGACCCAGTCTTCAGAGGCATTAAATTTTGATACTTCATTTTTTTCAATCTGTTCTATTTGCCCTTCACTGTAGGAATAGATATTAAATGTTGTACCAAAGTCTCCCATCACAAGATTTGCCCTTTTTTTATCAGAAGCCATGGCAATCAATCCCTTGTATGTGGCAAAAGGAAACTCTTTTATTTTTTTGCAATCAGAACTGTAAAGAACCGGTATAGATTTCGCATCTATCATGTGAACTACAAGAAAACCTTCTTTCACTCTTACAGCATCCTCAACAGGCTCATCCAGAGGATATTCCTTTTCCCCAACAGTAAGGATTCCATTACCCTCATATCTAAGAGTGTATAGAATTTCGTTCTCATAATCCAGAATTTTCACCTGACTTTTGTATTTCTTAAATAATTTCCATGTGGTAGGATTTCCTATTTCGCCAATATAGAGTTCAGTAGATATATTATTTCCTGCGTGAATTATAATCTCATCACCATAGGACTCTCCACTAAGTCCCATACCCGAAGCAATATTCTTCCCAAACAGGTATTTCTCCTCAAGATATACCCCATTGGATGAACCTGAAGTACTTGAAATATTTTCATCCCTCTTTTCCCTAATGAGATAAAATCTGTCATAAAAATATATTATATCGTGAACAAACCCCTTCTCAGTATATATCTGTTTATCCTTCGAAAAGACTCTGAGAATTCCCTCATCGGAACCTGAGGTTTCAAAGAGTGCAATTCTATCACCTTCCTTTTCAGGTTTTATCCATACAATAATACCTGAGGTCGAATATATCTCTTTTCCATTTACAATAAGGTTGTTTTTACCATTTTCAACGGTTACGAAGCACTGAGCAGTTCGTGTAAGTTCGACAGATTTAACCTTTTTCTGATAAACATAGGGCTTAATATCAGGTCTTATTTTTTCAAATATGGCATTGAACTTTTGTTTGAAAATATACGTTTGTTTTCTGGCATAATCCTTTACCTCCTCATCCATTACTTCAAAATTCAGTTCAGTCATGGGCATTCATAAGGAAATCCAATATTTATATCATGGTAATTAGGTAAACAGATCTGGAAAAAATATCATTGAAACATATTTTTAGTGGTAAAATCTAAGTTTGTACACAATATATATCTGGGGTATAAGGAAAATAATTGAACCAGTTAAAAGAGGAAATCTGAACCCCAAAATAAAAAAACACGACATCTCTATTATCAACCCATATGTATCATGTGTTCTACCATGCTTGAACCTGCTAATCCATTCTTCCCTGCTGACTGGTGATTCCCATTCATCATTGAAGAGGTGTGATACATAATCCACCAGAACACCGAATGCAGTAAAAGCACCTATTTCAGAAATGATAAAATAAAAGAGGAAGAGTCTCGAATATAGAATTGCAATATCAAACAGAGAAAATGAAATAACAGCAAGGTATGTCGCAGAAGTTTTACCTCTCACAAAAAGGCCTTCCCATTTCTTAAAGCTAATACTTTCAGTATCCATAGTTAACAGATCGAATTTACATAACATTATCTTTAATTATATTTATTATTTGTTAAAATCTGCTTAATATGACATAGCTTTTATAGGATGTTTTAATTTAAAGTCCATGGAAATATTCAAAAAAGAGAGAGTACTGGAAACAACAAAAAGTCTTGATGATATCATAAAATCATTTACAAATTATCTAATCAATAACGGCTGGAAAGTGCAGAGTAATGTGCAACAGGACAAGGCAATTCTTCAGGCCCAGAAATTCGGAATACTGAGAGGGCTAATTGCAGCCGACAGAGCACTGACTTTTGTATTCACTGCCGAATCAGGTGGCCAGGTCAAGGTTGACGTCGGTGTAGGCAGGCTACTGGGTGATATTACAATAACTGCTATTGAAGTACTTCTTCTATCAGAAATATTTATTGTTATCGACATTCCTGAAATAGCATGGTCAGATCATGTTGAAAAGGAATTGTTGAACGAGCTGCAAACAATAGCCTCACAGTAAATATAAAATTTTTATTATTTAATCTAAATGTAATATTTGCAATTAAACAAAATGAAATTTTTATATTCATTTCATTTGTTCTTCTATTATAGAACTTTTATTTCTTTGTTCTCAATTCCCTAAAATGGAATATGCCAATTATGTCTCATTTCTGGTCGAGGCTAAAACACAGGGCTACTCATCAGGAGTTACATATCTGCCTGGACTTATTACGGGCACAAAGGAGTTTACATATGAAAAAGGGAGAATGAAATATATAGATATATATTCTGGTTCACTTTATTTTCTTGGTCAGGAGCTTATCATGGAAGGTAACGCTCCCCAGTGGGGAATGGTATACTCAGGTGGCATTATGGACGATAACTACGGAACAAAAGAGGTTTACGACTTCCTGAGAGATGCGCTTAAAAGAGTTCCTCAGGACCTTCCATTAAGAGGCAAGGAATTCTTTTCAAACAGCAAGTTTGTATACAAGAACCTCACTGAAGGTGACCTTGGTCATTTCCTTGGTTATGAAACTATTGAGCACGAAGAAAATCTGATATATGAATTACACTATTCTGGAGGCTTTATTGAATAGATCATTTTCAGGAAGATATTATAAACTCAAGTGAGAGATTGCCTGCATAATTTTGAGCAGGCATTGTTACAACTACAGGTATGGTTTCACCTGATTTTAAGATCTGAACACTGGGTTTATCAAGTGTGGCAGAAAAGCCAGAAGTCATTGACTTAACTCCAGTGATATCAACGGTGCTGTTAATTCCATTATCATTAAACTGAATATTCATTACAATTTTCTTTCCTGTGGAAAAGGTCTCCTTTCCGTACGCATAGGAATAGGTCTTTATTTTTTGATCTGAAAAACTTACGTTTATACTCTGTACATTAATGGTTCCGCCATCATAAAAACCAAATAAAGCTAGAATTGCGAAAGTAATTATAAAAACAACTATCACAGAACCCAACATTTTCAATCCGAGTTTTCTTTTTATCCATGGTCTCTCTACTTCAAGCGGTTTCATTCCAAGCACTAAGAAATTTGTTCTGGCTATTTACATTTTTGCAGTAATTTTATTACATAGCCATGTACACTGTTTATAGGAATAACAGGTCTCACTGCTTTGATATTGAATCATCTGAAGACATATGAAAAAAAATCCCTGGAGATTCCAGTTACTCTGGAATATGCGTTCAGTCCAAAACTTTCAATTATGTTTCCAACTTCTGTTACAGTATTCTTCTTAACATCACTTTCTATGTTCTTCCAGTAAGTGAATAAAGAGTCTTCTTCGCTGTTGTTATGATCCTGCAACAGCCTGAAAAACATTGGAACTCTGTTTTTCAGAATTTCAGAATTCTCTTCATTTTTCCATTTTATTATATTGGTTGCAAGAGTTTCCAGTAATTTGTGATCTGCCATTATTCTGTCGATATTTTTTATTAGATCAGCATTCTCTCCGTTGTATACCTGCTTCATTACGGGAACAAAAACTTTTTCTTCTATCTCAATGTGGCATTTCTTCAGATATTCAACGAACAGTTGAAAATCACTCGAATCTGAATCAATCATTAAATTACCGCTAATGTTTCTTATGGCAGTGTGCTCGGTCATAAGAACTTCCACAACATCCATAGAAATGCATATTTTTTATCTATTCAAAGGTTTGTCAATAAACTTTACATTCCGCAGTTTTTTGACAAGTTGAAATAGAAGTATGGCATATAAATTTATGAAGGCATATTTCATAGATAAATTTGGAATTGAGAATATTGAGATGAGGGATGTTAAAGAACCATCTACTGCAAAAGGTTTCGTCAAGGTAAATCCTGTAATGGCAGGGATTAACCCGCTGGATTATAATGTTATAGCCGGTAAGGTTTTGTATGGTATCAATCCCATGCCACATATTCCAGGGTCGGAAATTCTGGCAATAGTATCCGAGGACAGCGGTAAATTCAGGAAAGGTGATCGCGTAGTTGTATACAAAGGGATATATGACGGAACATGTGAATACTGTATATCTGGAAGGGAATATCTATGCTCTAATGGAGGAATATACGGAGTGGTAAGTAATGGTGGATTTGCAGAAACACTGTTGATTAAGGAGGAAAATCTATACATGGTACCAGACACGATTTCAGATGAGGTTGCTGTTTCCTTTCCAATAGCAGCAATGACACCATATCACGCACTTAAGGAGGCTGGTGCCAGAGCCGGTCAAACATTGATGGTCTACGGAGCTGCAGGAAACACAGGGATTTTTGCCATACAGCTGGCAAATATGATGGGACTGAATGTTTTCGCTGTATCCTCAAAGGCCTATCTCGATGAATACGGAGCCAGAGAAACTTTTCCAGCTGAAAAAATTCCCGAGGACTTTAAGGCGGATATAGTGATCAACCCACTGGGTGGTGAGCTTTTCTCCAAATCCCTTACCCACGTTCAGAGGAGGGGAAAACTCATAACATTTGGTGTAATGA
>ACXJ01011316.1_pt1 | contig 15695 bp, 16 predicted proteins | sample 870861 | NCBI WGS metagenome assembly ACXJ01 (sample SAMN02954270, study PRJNA29437) | mine drainage metagenome | biome: terrestrial; feature: Richmond mine; material: biofilm; isolation source: combined biofilm from UBA (pink subaerial biofilm) and UBA BS (thick... ... | reverse complement strand
AAATATTCTGCAGTATTGAGTCTGCTGATAAATATTTATATCGTTCAAATATCTGCATTAGGCTTTATGATCAGATTTGGAATAGCAGGAATCCCTCTTACAAGTAAAGGTAGAACTTTCATAGAATCAGTGGAGGATACTCACACACTGGGCCTAAATGCACTTGAGGTCCAGCTTCTGAGAGTAAATGTGGAGGAAAGGCCCGCTCTTGATTACGCAGGAATGAGGCCGAGAGATGTCGATTCAACCATAATTGTTGACGTTCTAAGGGAGGATGAGAATGGCACATATTCAGGAATTGGAATTGACACTGTGATCGAAGAGGATGATATAGTTCAGGAACTCTTCTGGAACATGGCAAGGAATTATGAGGATCTCAGAGACGGTGGAGAGCTTGCCAAGGAACTGGATGTCAGGCTCTCTATTCATGCACCATATTACATGGATCTTCTGAACCAGGGAGAGATGGCTGAAAGGTCCTACAATCACCTCAAATGGGCACTCATAATAGGCAAGGCCATTCAGGCCAAGAGAGTCATAACACACACAGGATTCTATGCTGAGCCTAAGAAGGATAGCCTGAAGATAGCAAGCAGAGTATATACTGATCTCTCAAAAAGCTACAGTACTGAATCCGGGTATCCGGTAATTGGTGTGGAAACATCCGGAAAGAGTGAGATATTCGGTTCAGTTTCAGATGTAATTTCACTTGCGAAGAAGGTGAAGGAAATAGAGCCAATTCTTAATTTCCCACACGTCCACTCACTTAATGGTGGCTCACTTATAGAGGTAAAGGACTTTGACGCAGTTATAAGCGAATTCCTGAAATTCGCCAAAGGAGATCTTTATACTGAGTTTGCTGGCGTTGACTATACTGACCATATGGAGAAAAAATTAATGGCCATAAAGCATGGTGACCTCAAATTTGAGACCCTAGCGGAATCTCTCTCTGTATTGGACGATGATGTTACCGTGATATCCTCTTCCCCGCTCCTAGAACACGATTCACAGTACATGAATATAATGTATCTGAGGGCAGTTTCAAAGAAGTTCCAGAAAAAGGCACAACTGAAAAAGGCGGTGGGATAGATGGCCAGGGAATACCCGGTTAAAAAAGGACTGAAAACCGATCCAGATTCCATTCTTTCGGCAGCTATGGAAGCAGGAGTGGATGGTAAAATAGAAAACAGCCATGTTCTGCTTTCTATTCCAGGGATCAGGAGAATTGATATCTTCACAGAAGGAAAAAAGCTGATGGTTGAAACTGAAAACGATGAGAAAAACACTGACCCCATGAGAACAGTAAGAATGTTCAACGATCTTATGGAAAAAATTACAGGTTATAATTCAAAGGAAAGAAAGAAAAAATTTAGTAAATTATAAATCAACCAGAACAAGATTACTTGTATTTGATCTTGCTGGATGCCCTGAAGACGAACTTCTTCTTGGACGGGACGTTTATTATTTTCTTAGTCTGTGGGTTTCTTGCGGTTCTGGCCTTCTGCTCCTTCCTCTCAAAGATTCCAAAGCCTGCAAGGTTAATCTTTGTACCCTGCTTGTTGGCCTCTGCCACTACGGTGTCCAGAAATGTCTTTATGACATTCCTCGCTGTTTTCTGTGTCGTGTTGGTCTTCTTTGCCACAGACTTAGAGAGTTCGCTAATTCCTACCAAATCATCTACCTCCAGATAGATGATATATTTAGTTATATTAAAATATTTCTATTGCACTTTTACTGCACTTAAAATTTCAATGGCTTCTCTGGTATTGTATATTTATGATAAAAATTATGGCATAAAAGGTGCCATTGTAGAATATATGAATTTTACGCAGTCTGCATGCATATACATTAATTTATCTATTCCTAAGGCATGAAGATTGCAATGAAACTGATCGAGAACTGGTTTTCAGAGAGATATTCAGACAATCTGCAACTGTCATTCAGGGTTATGGATCAGCTGCTGTCAGTCAAGACTGATTTTCAGAGGATTGATATTTTTGAAACATATGATTTCGGCAAACTGATGTCCATAGATGGTACCGTTCAGCTAACGGAGAGAGATGAATTCGTCTATCATGAGATGATTACCATGGTTCCCTCTGCAATATTCAGGGGGAGACCAAAAAAGGGTCTCGTAATTGGCGGTGGTGACGGTGGTACTGCGTCACAGTTGCTGAAGCTTGGCTTCGATCATGTTGTGAATGTCGAGATAGATGGCCAGGTTGTGGAAGTTTCAAAAAAGTATTTCCCTGACATATCCAAGGCATTTTCAGACAGCAGGGTAAAACTTCTGGTGGATGATGGGATCAAGTTTGTTCACGACACTGATGAAAAATTCGATCTTGTTATTGTTGACTCCACCGATCCTGTAGGCCCGGCTGAAGGCCTATTCAACAGTAATTTCTACAAGTATGTCAGGAAATTGCTAAACAAGGGTGGCCTTGTGGTTACACAGTCAGGATCCCCGTTCTATCAGCCAAAGGCACTAACACTGGCTAACTCTGCTATGAAGGCGGTTTTCCCAAACGTCGCAACATATACTGCTTTCATACCAACTTATCCCAGCGGTTTCTGGTCATTCACTGTTGCTTCTGATTCAGAGCTTCAACCGGGCGATGCTTCATGGCTTCCAGACGGGAAATATTTTAACAAAGAAGTTCTGAAGGGATGTTTCATGCTTCCGGAATTTGTAAAAGCACTTATTCGAGAAAATGAGTGAAATTCATCACTTCACTTTCCACTTTTCCATGGCATCCTTGAGTTCTTTCTGATATTTTGGACCAAGATTCTTTGCAATCTTCCTAAGGTCCGCCATATTCTTAACGATATTCTGCTTGCTGTTTCCGTTGATAATGGACATGAACTTGTTGTAATCCCGGGAATACTTTATGAACAGGTAAAAGAAAGAAATGGTTAGAACAAGAGATACTGCAAATATCCAGTATTCCCAGTTGCCTGTCTGTTGAAGTGAGAGCCCGTCATTTATCATTGAGGAATTTCTGAAAATCAGATCATTTGATGTGATAATGAGGATTACGAGAGAAACTGCAAAAACAATAAGAAATATTGCCCTATAATATTCCCGGATGGATGACGTCATCTGTCTCTTGCCATTGAATTTCATTATATAATAACTTTCATCTGCTGCCCATTAAATGGCTAATAAACCTTTGAGCTGCAAGAGACCTGTGAGAAATGGATGATTTGGTTTCAATATCCATCTCTGCCAGTGTTATGCTTTGCCCATCAGGTATGAAAATAGGATCATACCCGAAGCCGCCCTTTCCCCTGATCTCTTTCGAGATCGAGCCTCTCAGCATGCCATCAAACTGAAGGAATTCGTGCCCGTCGAAGTATGTAATTACAGTGAGGAAACGGCATGATCTGTCCAGCCCTTGAATAAGTTTCAGTATGCCAGTGTTTCCTATTGTCCCCGCAACATAGGATGAATAAGGGCCCGGAAAGCCATTCAATGCATCTATGTAGAGCCCGGTATCTTCTAGGAAAAATCTACCATTTATTTCATGCGTGATCTTTCTTGCACTGTCCAAAGAGATTTCTTCAGTGCCCTCGCCCTGTATCTCCTCATATTTTCTCCTGATCCATTCAAGATTTATCCCTGAATTCCTGAAGATCTCCTGCAATTCCAGGAATTTGTGCTCATTACTGGTTACAAATTTAATATTACCTTTAGTAGGGTGATCAGACATATCTTCTTCTGGATTCAATCTTCTCAACCTCCTCGAGTATTTTTACATGGTTGACATTGTTGTTTGAATATGAAAGATAAAAAGCAGAAAATAGCTCACCTGCATCGGAGTGCAGTGATTTGAGCGATTCCCTGAAGAGGAATAGGTCTGCGGCCATGTCATTCAACGTACTGTCAGATTTTCCGAAACTGCAGTCTATGAAATAGGGCATATTTTTTACACCAACCATTACGTTGGAAGTGGTCAGGTCACCATGAGATACTCCCTTCAGGTGAAATAGTGCTACATATTTTCCGAGGTCCCTCATTAAGGAAATGTTGAGCTCCCTGGAATTGTTTCTGAGAAATTCTGCAAGTGTAATTCCCGGGATCATCCCAAGTGTAGTGACGGGACCATGTGGATTAAAATCATAAATTATAGGGACGCTGCATCCTGATTCTGCTATCCCCGCCATGACTATTATCTCGTTCCTTGCCCTGCTATTTCTAAGGGCAAGATCAAGGTCCCTGTTTCTGTAGTGCTTCCTGATTCTCTCCTTCAGCACCACGCTTCTGCCATGAAAATCGGATCTGATAATTCTGGATTCTGCTCCCTTGAGTTGCTCCGGCTTGACTGGCTCATCCTCAATCCATGGAATATCAATTTCATCTATCCTGAATCTCTGGTTCACAGTTGTCTCAGATATGGTCTGTCTTGCGCCGCTTTCATACATAAGCAAACCGGCCTGGGCTATCATTGCTCCGTTGTCCATGCAGTATTCGATATCTGTTGGAAGAAATTTAGCACCTGTCTCTTCAGCAAACCGGTTCAGCATTTTCCTGAGCCGCTGATTCCTTGCCACACCCCCAGCCAGAAGTATTTCCTTTTTTCCTGTTTGGTACATGGCCCTTTCCAGCACCTCAACCAGCATGGAAAAAGAGTATTCCTGAACGCTATAGCAGATATCTTCCAGCTGTTTTCCCTCCGAAATGTATTTCTTGGCAGCAGTAAGTATTCCGGAGAATGATACATCCATTCCCTTTACAGAATATGGAAGGTCAAGGAGTGTTGTCCCGAGATTTGCATACTGTTCAATCTTTGGGCCTCCAGGGAATGGCAATCCCATATCCCTTCCCAGTTTGTCTAGAAGGTTTCCAAGCCCTATATCCATGGTCTCTCCAAGGACCCTGTATCTGCCAGCGATATGAGCGATAACCTGTGTGTTTCCACCGGATACGTAAAGCATAATTGGATTTCTTGAACCAGTTAATCTCCGTCCAATTTCTACATGCCCCAGCGGGTGGTTCACCCCTATAATTGGTATATCGGATCTCAGGGCAAGGGTTCTAGCTGCTGTGGCTGTAACCCTGAGGCAAGGCCCAAGCCCTGGCCCCATAGAAAAGGCTACGAGATCCACATCCTTCATGGTCAAGCTCGCTTTAGCCAGTGCTTCCCTTATAACTGGAATGATATGTTCTGAGTGGTGAAGTGCAGCATCCCTGGGATGAATCCCGCCGCTTTCAACGTCTATTGTGTGTGAACAGTTACTGTATATGCGTTCACCATCAATGATCCCACAGCTGACAGTGTGTGCAGTACCCTCAATTCCCAGAACTATCATCTGCTGCCACCATGATAACCTATGACCTTAAAATCTCTCCACTTTCCAGATTTATTGAAAGCTTATTAAAGGCATTATAAATATAACTGGGAAAAAATGCAAAGAATAAATGGTGGCATACTTTCCCTTGCGCTTCTCATATCCAGCATTCTCATCGTGCTGAACGCGGTGGTAAGCCTGATTCTTGGGGTAATTACCTCTTCATATGCAACAGGCATAATCAATATTTTAGAAACAGTGATCATCATCAGGATAATAATATCCCTTGTATTTTCCGCAATTGGCCTTTTCATCGGCTACATGATTTTCCGCTATTCTATTTCATTGAGGACGAATTTTTCAAGCATAAACTGGGTCACTCTCATAATTCTCTCAATTGTTTCATTCATTTTCGACAGTGGATATGTAATAGGGGCGCTGCTTGCACTTGGTGTTGGGATTGTAGGATACATGACGCAGAACAACATCTTTGATTTCAACAACCTTTTCTCAGGGGCTCTGGGAACCAGAATTTGCCCGAGATGCGGATATGTAAACAGAGGAAATGCCAATTTCTGTTCCTCATGCGGTGAACCATTCATCAAGCACTGAATCAGTTGTAAATGTCAAGCTGATGGACAAAGTCCACAAACCTCTGCAAATTTATTAATGAGTTATGGATTACCAATGACCTTGCCACAGCAGTTGGCTTCTCTAAGAGGGTAAAATATGGCGAATTCGGTTGCAATAATCGCAGATTCAAAATCAGGAAAGACATATAAAAAGGAGATATCACCTGAAAGTCTCAGTTCGCTTTCCGGCAGGAAGGTTGGAGATGAGGTGGACGGAGTTTTCTTTGAGCTTCCGGGATACAAACTCAAGATAACAGGCGGAAGCACAAATGACGGGTTTCCTATGAAAAAGGACCTTCAGATATCCGGAAAGAAGAGGATACTCAGGACCTTCGATACCGGAAAGAAAGCTAAGAACGGCTACAGAAAGCGTGTTACATTCAGGGGTGCTATTATAGGTCCCGACATTGCACAGCTGAACCTAAAGGTAATGCAGTACGGGCCAACATCTCTAGAAGAAAGCTCAGGAAAGCAGGAGTAGAATGAGCAAAAAACCCCAGCTTCCACAGCCCACAGTCAACATTGGCATGGTGGGGCATGTGGATCATGGAAAAAGCACACTCACAAAAGCGCTTACCGGAACGAAGACCGATATTCATTCGGAGGAAATTAAGCGTGGAATATCCATAAAGCTGGGCTATGCCGAAACACCTGTATATGTGTGCGATGGCCCTGATGGAAAGGTCTATTCGCGTGAAAAAACAGACGAGAGTTGCCAGCTAACCAGAGTCATATCTTTTGTAGATGCCCCTGGGCATGAAACCCTGATGGCTACCATGCTTTCAGGTTCATCAATTATGAACGGGGCCCTTCTTGTGGTAGCGGCAAATGAAAAGTGCCCACAGCCGCAGACCAGGGAACACCTGATTGCTTTGGAAATAATGGGCATCAAGAACATTATAGTGGTACAGAACAAGATCGATCTTGTCACCAGGGATAGGGCACTGGAAAGTTACAAAGAGATTAAAAACTTCCTGAAGGGAAGTATAGCGGAAAACTCACCGGTGATACCTGTGAGTGCCTACCACAACACAAACATTTCCGCACTCTTCAAGGCAATAGAAGAGGTTATACCTTCCCCTTCACAACAGGAGGGAAAAGACCCCCTGATGTATATTGCAAGATCATTTGACGTAAACAGGCCAGGTGCCAGTTTGAAGGACCTGAAGGGAGGAGTTCTCGGCGGATCGCTAATTCAGGGAGAACTAAAGGTGGGAGACGAAATAGAGATATCTCCAGGTCTGCAGATGTCACGTGGAGGAAAGCAGACATGGGAGGACGTCATCACGACCATCACTGGGTTGAGGGCGGGCGAAAACTCCTATGAAATTCTGAAACCTGGTGGTTTGGCAGCCGTTGGAACACTTCTTGATCCATACCTCACAAAAGGGGACTCTTTCACCGGAAGGGTACTTGGGAGTGTCGGAAGGGTTCCACCTACAATATTCAGCTTGTCGCTGGAAACACACCTGTTGAAGAGAGTTGTAGGTTTTCAGGAGGAACAGAAGGTGGAATCAATAAAAAACAGGGAATCTCTCATGCTTACTGTAGGTACCGCCAATACAGTGGGAGCAGTAACAAACACTAAGGGCGGCAGGATAGAGTTATCCTTAAAATACCCGGTCTCGGCCTATGAGGGGGAGAGAGTCGCCATAGGACGAAGGATATCAAACCGGTGGAGACTGATCGGGTATGGAAACATACTTGTAATTCATTGATCCCTATTCGATTTAAGAAAATAAAGGCATTTCACATTCACGGGGCAATTGCCGCAATCCGGTTTTGTTTTGCAGTAGTCCTTAGCCAGAAACACTATCATCCCATGGAGATTTTTCAGGGTTTCAGTGTCCTTTCCAATACTGCCATATACGAGATCCTTTGCTTCATCGATATTCAAGTCTCCGAGTCCTGTTCTGCTAAATATCCTTAAGGTGTATTTGTCCACAACGAAAACAGGGAAATCCAGGGCATAATTAAGGATGGAATCGCAGGTCTCCCTTCCTATTCCCTTAAGTGACATGAGAAAATTTTCTGCTTCTTCCAACCCAGCCAGCCTCATTTTGGAAAGTGAGCCATATTTCTCCAGTATTTCCTTTGAAATCGAAAAAAGGCGCATGCCTTTCTGATTGTAATATCCCGAGCTTCTTATTAGGGGTGCAATCCTTCCTGGACCAGATTTCGCGATTGCAGAAAGTGATAGCATTCCATTCATTTTCAGCATATTTATGGCCTTTTCAACATTTGACCATGATGTGTTCTGTGTGAGAATTGCTCCGATAAGTATCTCTTCATCAGAATCTCCTGGCCACCACCCAACGTCACCATATTTATTCAGAAGGATTTGATGAAGCTCAGAGATATCCATAATATCTGCAATTAAGGTCCAGTTAAAAAAATGTCTACTGGAATAATACGGAAAAAAGGATTATAATTCATACAGTGATACTGGTACATGAGTGAGTTCGATGCCATCGTTGTGGGTGGCGGACCTGCCGGTTCTTCTGCAGCTATGAGGCTGGCATCTGCTGGGCACAATGTTTTACTGGTTGAAAAAGCAGACCCGCCAGGAAGCAAGAATGTTTCAGGCGGGGTTCTCTGGGGGAACGACCTGGAAGCCGTCATACCTGACTGGCAGAAGACAGCTCCTGTGGAGAGATACGTCAAAGCGAAGGGTGTTGGATTTCTTACTAAGGATTCCAACATTGGTCTGGAGTTCAGGTCAAGCCTCTTCGACAAAAACAGGGCAGGGCATATGGTTCTTCGTGCCAAACTGGATCAATGGCTTGTTAAGAAGGCAAAGGACATGGGGGCAATGGTCGCTTCAGGAATTACAGTGGACAGGGTTGCCTTCGATAAGGGAAAGGCCATAGGGGTGGAGCAGGATGGCGATCTGATAACATCAGACTGCGTTATCCTGGCAGAAGGTGCAAATCCGAGAGTTGCCATCGATTCTGGCCTCAGAGAGCCCCTAAACGACAAGGATGTTGCCATTGGCGTCAAAGAGGTAATCAAACTGTCCGAGAAGACTGTCAACGAAAGATTCAACCTCAGAGATAAAGAGGGTTTTGCGGGAGAATACGTGCTTGGATTCCTTCCTGACCAGGTTGAGGCAGGAGGATTCCTGTACACCAATAAGGAGACCATTTCCGCAGGTGTTGTCATCTCCATGAAGCATCTAAGGGAGAATGACAGAACATACTCCTTTGACATAATTGAGCAGTTCCTTGAACATCCAGCTATTGCTCCTCTGGTGGATGGGGGTTCTGTTGAAGAATACAGTGCTCACATGGTACAGGAAGGGGGAATTGAGAGAGTTCCCAAGCTATTTGGAAATGGATACATGATTGCAGGTGATGCAGCAGGTTTCTCATTCAGCAATGGACTGGTCCTCCAGGGAATGAATTATGCTATCGCATCCGGAATTGCGGCTGCGGACACATTAATTGAGGCAAAGAAGGGAAATGGAGTCAGTGAAGAGTCCCTGGCTGGATACAGGAAAAGGCTACTGGATTCCTACGTTCTGAAGGACCTTTACAATTTCAGGGGAATTGATGAGGTAACTTGGGGCAAACTCCCGCACAGGGCCATTCCCAATGCCCTGGAACACATTATGAAAGGCCTTTTCATTGAGCAGGGTGTTCCAAAGAAGCATCTATACCAGTTGATGACAGAAGCTCTTGGGGAATCTGGAATCAGAACTTCAGATGCTGTGCTTGAAGGATACAGAATGTTGAGGAGGATGTAATATGAAACTGGAAGATAGACTGGCACTATTGAATTATAAGATTGACAGAACTTATGCCCACATAACGGTAAAACCTGACATATGTGAGACATGCCCGGATCATTTCTGCACATTCTCATGCCCCGCCAAATGCTACACTCTTATTGACGGGAAACTGAACTTCAAGTACGAGGACTGTGTTGAATGTGGAACCTGTGTTGTTGCATGTGCCCATGGTAGTGTTTCATGGACGAACAGCAAAGGTGCTCATGGCGTGAAGTATAAGTACGGGTGATAGAGCTGGCATTACATCTTGTAGTTCTGATAAAGGTTGTCCCTGACGGGAAGGAAGTTTTTGTCGATCCAGTAACGTTCACGCTGAACAGATCAATGGCAACAAACATCATTAATCCGGCTGATGAGAATGCACTGGAGGCTGCTTTGCAGATCAAAGACCAGACGGACGCAAAGGTCACTGTAATGACCATGGCTCCACCTTTTGCGGAACCATTCCTGATGGAATGCATGTCCAGAGGTGCTGATGAAGCAGTCCTGATTAGCGATCGTGCGGTTGCCGGGTCTGATACCTATCCAACAAGCCTGACAGTGGCCGCTGCCATAAAGAAGATGGGGGATGTCGATATTGTTTTTGCAGGTGAGAAAACATCCGATTCGAGTACAGGGCATGTTGGGCCAGGAGTGGCAGAATTCATTGGGGCAGAACTGGCTTCTTACTCAAGGAAGGTTACATATGAGAATGGTTATGTCACAGCAGAAAGGGAACTGGAAAACGGTATTGAAGAGGTCAGAATCCCAACTCCCGCCGTTGTTACAATACTTACGGATTCAAACGACCCGAGAAGGGCAACCCTCAGGAAAAAGATTGACGCAATGAAAAGGGGAATTATCACGTGGTCACTTGCCGATATCAACATACCAGCTGACTGGGTTGGCCTGAGGTCTTCACCTACAGTCGTTAAGAAAATGCTTCCATTCCCGAGGAAGGACAGAAAGGGAGAGAAGATAGAGAAGGAGAAAATCCCTGAGCTAATAGATAACCTGGTAAAATCCGGTGTTATAAGAGTGGAGGCTGAATGAAATGGCTGAGATGAAAAAGGCGGAGCCACCGAAAGATGTTTCACAGTACAAAGGGATAATGGTATATCTGGACTCATTTGAAGGCAAGCTTACAAGGGCCGCACATGAGATGATAGGTGTGGGCAGAAAGATGGCCGATAAGGTAAAGGAACCCTGCATAGGAGTTGTTATTGGGGATAAGGTGGATTCCATGGCAGATGATGCAGGGAAATATGGGTGCGATGAAGTCTACGGATTTGAATCACATGACCTTTCCATGTACAGATCCAGGCCATTTACAGATATCCTTTCATCTATGGTATTCGAGAAGAAGCCCAACATTCTCATAGTCCCTGGGACTAAGAATGGAAGGGACCTTGCCGCAAGGACCGCTGTCAGGGTTCAGTCTGGGCTAACAGCAGATTGCATGGAGATCGATGTGGAACCTGAAACAGACATACTAATAGCAAGGAGGCCAGATTACGGAGACAGTACAATGTCAGAGATCAGGTGCGAAAAACACAGGCCTCAGATGGCAACATCCAGGCCAGGTACATTCGACCTTCCCCCATATGATGAAAAGAGATCATTCAAAAAAGAGATCAGAAAGGTGGAGCTGAAAAAGGATCAGTTGAGGGAAGAGATCCTCAGTTTCAAGCCAAAAGGTGGCGAAGACATTACCGTATCAAAGGTTCTCGTATCAGGCGGGCTTGGAATGGGAAATGCGGATGGGTTGAAGCTCATTGAACAGCTTGCATCCATCATGGGTGGTTCCTATGGTGTTACAAGGCCGGTAGCCGATCTGGGCTGGGCCCCCAGGGATCACCAGGTTGGCCAAACCGGGAAGATAGTCAGGCCTGATCTGTATATTGCTGCCGGAATATCGGGCAAACCCCAGCATATCGTTGGAATGATGGACAGCAAAACCGTGATAGCCGTTAACAAAGACCCGGATGCGGAGATAACAAGATACTCTGACTATGTGATAAACGGAGATCTCTACGAGATTCTTCCTGTATTCATAGAAGAGATGAAGAAAAGAAAGAAAATGAAGGATAAGAATTAGAATTCTTTACCCTCCATTAAATTATTTTTTGCAATCAGCGCTCAAAGCGTCTGAGATGGTAACCTATGCCTGATCTCCTTCAGCATGGTATCGACAGCTTCTGAAAGTTTAAGCTCAACTTGCCTGTTATCCCTGTTCCTGACCGTTACTGTGTTCTGACTCTCCTCTTTTTCGCCAACCACAATAATATAGGAAGGGCGCATGGGCCTGATCATCTTTATTTTTTTATTCATTGTCTCAGTGCTAAGGTCAGCTTTTGCCCTTATCCCTGCCTTTTTTAGTTCCCTTTCAACTTTGATGGCGTAATCGGAGAATTTTTCACTCACAGGAACAATGTAAGCCTGAAGCGGTGAAAGCCAGGTCGGGAATTTACCGGCAAAATGTTCTATTAGTATTGCCATGAACCTTTCGTAGGAACCGAATATTGCCCTGTGAAGCATTATGATCCTGTCATGCTTGCTCTCCTGGTTTATGTAATACAGTCCGAAGTTGGAAGGCATGAAGAAATCTACCTGAATCGTGGAAAGCTGCCAGCTTCTTCCAAGTGCATCCCTGATATGGACATCTATCTTGGGACCGTAGAATGCTGCCTCACCCGGAATCTCCTTAAACGGTATGCCAGATTTCTGAAGTGCGGTCCTCAGCTGATCAGTGGCCTCATCCCACAGGCTGAAGTCAGGCTCAAGATCACTGGAACCACATTCAGGGCATGAAAGTGCATCCTCATTAGATGATCTTCTGGTTTCAATCTGGTAGCCGCACTTCTGGCAGTTGTACCTTATCAGATAGTTCTCGGGCTTGCTTCTGTCTATGGCACTGAGCTCAAATGTAAGTTCCATGCTTCCGAAGACTGTATCAAATGTCTTACGGATCATCTCTATAACTCTGGATATTTCGGTAAGTATCTGATCCGGCCTGAGAAATCCATGGCCATCGTCAACCGTAAACATCCTTGGCCTTGTCAGGCCGCCAACCTCTCCTGATTTTTCATATCTGTATACTGTTCCTGGTTCGGAATAAAGCATCGGGAGCTCCCTGTAGCTCTTTGGAGTCCTTTCGAATATTATTATGTGGCCAGGGCAGTTCATGGGCTTCACACCATAATTGTCCCCGTCAGGAAGGGTGAAAAGAAACATGTTCTCCTTATACTTTGCATAATGGCCTGACTGCTTCCAGATTGTGTCTTTGAATATGTGGGGTGTCTGGACATCTTCCCAGCCATATTCACGGTTCAGCTCCCTCATGAACTCTGTAAGTTCATTTTTCAGAATAGTTCCATTTGGTGTGTAAAAAGGGAATCCTGGGGCCCTCTCCGAATTGAAAACAAAAAGATCCATCTCCTGCCCAATTCTCCTGTGGTCTCTCTTTGCAGCCTCCTCCCTGTTTTTGAGGAATTTTTTTAGTGAATCATCAGACTCGAATGCTGTTCCGTATATTCTCACAAGCTCAGTATTTCTGTCATCGCCTTTGTAGTGGGCACTTGCCACAGACAGCAGTTTGATGTTTCTGAGATATCCGGTGCTGGGAACATGGGGGCCACGGCAGAAATCTGCGAAGTTTCCCTGTCTGTAAACTGATGAACTTCCCCCTTCTGGAACGCTTTCCTCTATTTTCTCAGATTTGAAAGGATTCGCACTGAACATGATTTTCAGTTCTTCTTTTGTGTGAACTTCCCTTACAATCGGAATATTCCTTGAGGCAATATCCTTCATCCTCTTTTCGATCTTTTCTAAGGATTCCTGATTGACAGGCTCCATCTTTATGTCATAATAGAAGCCATCATCTGTTGGAGGCCCTGCATTCGGCTTTGCATCCGGAAAGAGTTCTATTACTGCATTTGCCAGAAGGTGTGCTGCAGAATGCCTTAGGATCCTCAGGCCCTCTGGTGATCCAGCTTTTACAGGCATAATTGTACAATCATTATCAGCAGTAGTGGTAAGGTCAAACTCCTTTCCATCGAGAGATGCAGCAATTGCATCCTTTACTCCTGTGCGCTTAAGCGCTTCGGCAAAGCTCTCTCCACGTTTCACCTCCACCTTTTTGATTTCCTGCTGAGACATCCTGCCCTTATAGACAATGAATATAAAGAACTTAACAGGTCTATTCCAGCCTGATACTTCCAAGATCGAGTCTATTTAAAAAGTCCTTGGCCTTTTCAATATCGGGTGAAGGGGGTCGGTCCCTGTCCATGACGGGAACAATCTTCCGGAATTCACCAACAATTTCCCCAACTGTCCGGGATACACCATCCTTCAGGAAATGGACCCCCTGAGATGAAAGAAGCATTTCTATTGCCACAATTTCCTCCAGATTATCTAAAATTTCTGAAAGTTTTATGGCTGCATTTGTCCCCATACTTACATGGTCCTCCTGGTTTGCAGATGTAGGAATGGAATCAGCTGTCGATGGGAAGCAGAGGGTTTTGTTCCTGTTGCAAAGTGCAGCGGCAACGTACTGGGGGATCATGTAACCGGAGTTGAGCCCACTGGATGGTGAAAGAAACGGAGGAAGCCCGCTTAGAGAACTGTCTGTGAGTCTTGCTATCCTTCGCTCTATCATATTGCCAAGATCTGTTAGGGCAATGGCCATGAAGTCAGATACAAGGGCAACGGGCTCGCCATGGAAATTGCCAGCCGAGACGTAATCGCCTTCATGTATGAGCGGGTTATCAGTAACACTGTTTATTTCCCTCTCCAGAACTGTCCTTGTGTAATTCATTGTATCAAGCACTGCGCCGTAAACTTGAGGTATGCATCTCAGCGAATAGGCATCCTGGATCTTTGTCTTGAAAGGCTCCTTCAGATTGGGGCTGCCATTGAGGATATTCAATAGCTCTCTTGCAACCAGGGACTGGCCTGGCTGGTTCCTGGCCGCCAGAGCCCATGGTGTGAAGGCTCTTGTGGTCCCCCTCAGTGCCTCAAAGGATACTCCTGCAGTTAAAATTGCCTCCCTCATTAAACTGTAGGATCGGCTTAAATTAACAGAAAGTATTCCGCAGATCGCTGCTGTGCCGTTTATGAAAGACACCCCTTCCTTTTCCCTGAAACTGTAAGGTTTGAGCCCGGACCTCCGAAGAGCTTCTGCACTTTCCATCTCCTCATCTCCGAAGTAAGCTTTTCCTTCGCCCATCAATGAAAGGGCAACATGTGCGAGGGGAGCAAGATCCCCGCTAGCTCCCACTGACCCATATCTGGGAACATGAGGGCAGACAGGTGAATTCAGTATTTGCCTCATAAATTCAAGCAGTGAAGTGGTGATCCCAGAGAACCCCTTCAAAAGGCTGTTCAGCCTGACAACAATCATTGCCCTGACATATTCCTTAGGAAGTGGCTCACCAACTCCAGAAGAATGGCTTCTGATAAGGTTTAACTGAAGATCTATACGATTTTCCGGAGATATCCTGGTGTTTAGAAGGTTTCCAAATCCAGTGTTTACACCGTAAATGTTAATTCCAGATTCAAACAGTTTCTCAAGGGACTTCCTTGAAGCTTTTGTTCTCTCCAGGGCAGATTTATCAATATCTACCTCTTCATGATTTACAGCAACCCGGTAGAGTGAATCAATGTCAAGTGAGTTCCCGTCAAGTATGACTGTCATGGAACCCAAAATGTCTCTATCAAGATAAATTATACGTAATCTGCACCGTGAAATTTAGGATTGCTTACCGTTTTATATTTTATTTTCATATTCAGAAACTGTTCTTTATCATTCATAAACATGTGAACACATAATACCGTGCAAAAGTCAATTCCAGTTGGACCATTGGAAATCTTTCCTTCCAAGAGGGATTTTCATAGCGGAGTTTTCCTCCATACCAATTACTTTATTGATCTATTTTCTAACATTAGTCACTGGGTTGTGCTTAAAAATGGTAAAATAAGTGGCAATGATATGTTCTCAACAGAAT
>ACXJ01011299.1_pt1 | contig 16073 bp, 17 predicted proteins | sample 870861 | NCBI WGS metagenome assembly ACXJ01 (sample SAMN02954270, study PRJNA29437) | mine drainage metagenome | biome: terrestrial; feature: Richmond mine; material: biofilm; isolation source: combined biofilm from UBA (pink subaerial biofilm) and UBA BS (thick... ... | reverse complement strand
CAGATAAAGGGATAAAGAATGGGTTATGGGCGTTCAAGAATTCGGTTCAAAGATCAGAGACGGTAATTTCTTTCATATAGCAATAAATACGGACGAAAACTATTTTAGACATGCATTCAGTAAAATGGAATATATCATGGCATATGAATATCTGGAAGAACTTATGGATAGACTTTCAGTTAATTCATACAGGTTAAAGGTTCCCAAATACATTTACCGCGGTGAGAACAAAGATTTCGAGCATTATATTAATGAAAGGAGGAGCATATTCAAGGATCATCCTCTAAATAAAATGGAGGAAGGCTTCATGGATAGATTCAGACAGTTTAAAATACAGAAATATAAGGAAATTGAATCCGATAAAATGTCTATCTGGAACCAGAAAAGTGTTATGGAAATTATAGACAAAGAAAAAAAGAATCATATTTTGATAACAGGATTTGATACTGATAATGAGATTTTTATAAATGCACTGAATGCCAGTGACATGGGTATTGTACCTGTGATACTTTCTGATGGAGTGTCAGCACCATCAGAGAGAAACCATTTCAACACTCTTGAATTAATGAGCAGATTCACATATATGGTTGATAGCAGAGATATTATGCTCATGGCCGGTGATCTTTAAAATGAATAGAGTACCAATTATACTCATAGGCGGTATACCGGGAGTAGGAAAAACCAGTATATCTGGATATATTGCAAGGCAATTGAATATCAACATTGTGATGTCAGGAGATTACATAAGGGAAATAATAAGACCATTCGTTCCAGATGATGATGTATTGCAATACTCTGTTTACGACTCATGGAAGAAATATGGGGAAAACACAGAAGTGAATGTAACGAGAGGATTCCTCAATCAGGGAAAACTCATAAACAGGGCCACTTATTCATCAATAAGAAGGGCAATTAATAATGGAGAGCCGATGATCATTGAAACGCTATATTTCATCCCAGATCAGCTTAAGGAAATTATAGGTGAAATAACCAGCCTCTATATTCACATTTCTGATTATGATACCCACGTTAATCGACTCAATGAAAGAGAAAAATATACACACTTCGGTTCACCGGGAGAAAGACTTTCATCAAACCTAAAAAATTATAGAATTGTAATGAAAGAGTCAATGCGTCAGTGTGAAAAATATAACATTAGAATTTTTGATAATATGGATTATATAAGAACTAGAGAGCAAATACTCGAATATGTTTCTTCTGTTAATGGTAGAATATAAAAAAGTAACAATTAACAACTTAGCAGTTACTTTCACTTTCAGTAATACCTGTTTTACTTTACAAAATTAATTTATGCTTTAATCACATTGTAAACTATGTCAATTGAAACAGTTAACCCATATTCCATGAGCAAGCTGGGCAAATATGAAGAAGATGATGAAGACACAGTGAAAAAAACATTTGAAGGTGTGAATAGGGAACAGGAAACCTGGAAAAAAAGTATTGATGATAGAATCAAGTTCCTGAAGGACGAAGTTATTCCCAGATTCAAAAGGGAAAAGGAAAACCTTGCAAAGATTATGTCATCTGAAATGGGTAAGCCAATCACACAGAGCAGGGCGGAAATAGATAAGTGTATCATGATGACAGAATATTTCTGCAAGGAGGGGAAGAATTTTCTGTCAGATAACGTCATTGAAACAGAGGCAAGCAAAAGTTTTGTAAGATTTGAACCCCTGGGAACAGTGTTCCTAGTAATGCCATGGAATTTCCCATTATGGCAGGCTATGAGAGCAGCAATTCCTGCAATGGTAGCTGGAAATGGAATAGTACTCAAGCATGCATCAATAGTTACTGGAAGTGCCAAGAAAATGGAGGAAATATTCGATAGTCCGCTTTTCAGGGTGATAAAGGTATCAGGCTCAAGGGCGCTTTCAGCAATCAAATATTCGGATGGAGTTTCATTTACAGGCTCTGAAATGGCTGGCATGGCAATAGCATCTGAGGCTGGAAAACATATAAAAAAATCAGTTCTTGAATTAGGTGGTTCAGATCCATTTGTGGTTCTTGACGATGCAAACCTCGAACAGACAGCAAAAGAAAGTACCTATGCTCGATTGCAGAACAACGGTCAGAGCTGTATAGCCTCAAAGAGGTTTATTGTGAGCAAGAAGATTTCAGAGAATTTCTTTGAACTGATGAAGGAAAACTTTGAGAAGGTAAGGCTAGGAGATCAGCTTGACGATAAAACATTCATAGGACCGCTTTCCTCAGCATCTCAGGCTGAGACTGTGAGGAAGCAGATAGAACAGTTGAACAGCCTTGGGAAGCTTCAGATGTTTGGCGAACAGCATGGTAATATTATCCCACCAACTATTGTCCAAACAGAGGCAAACTATTTAGATGAAGTCTTTGGTCCAGTTGCTATTTTCAAAACGTTTGACACACTGGAAGATGCTGCAAAAATATGCAACGAAACCGGATTTGGATTGGGCGCATCAGTATGGGGTAGCGTTGATCAGGCTGAGAAGGTAATACCTATGATAAGATCTGGAATGGTTTTCGTGAACAAGGTTGTAGCTTCTGATCCCAGACTGCCATTTGGAGGTGTGGGAAAGAGTGGATACGGGAGAGAGTTATCTAAGTTTGGGATACTTGAATTCACGAATTTTAGAACAGTGTGGATTCAGGAAAGACCCTGAGATAAAATTTTTAAAAGAAATCTTCATCCGACTTCTCAAAGGTTTTAAACCTTTCAACACTATGTTAATTCATGAAAGGAAGTGATCTCTTTACTAAAGCGCTTTTAAATGAAAATGTAAAGCACATATTTGGATTGCCAGGTGAAGAAAATATAGACTTGCTTGACTCAATTTCAAAAACAGACATTGACTTCATAGTAACCAGACATGAACAGGGTGCTGCATTTATGGCAGATGCCTATGCCAGAGTTAGGAAAACTCCTGGAGTATGTCTATCAACCCTTGGCCCTGGGGCAACAAATCTTCTTACCGGTGTTGCAAATGCTCATCTTGACAAGGTGCCTGTTGTGGCCATCACGGCCCAGGCATCAAGAGACAGACTCCATAAAGAATCACATCAGAATGTTGATACTATTGCACTTTTCTCTGGCATAACAAAATATAACAGGTCCGTAATAGTACCTGACAGTATACCTGAGATAGTAAGAAAAGCATTCAGCATATCAATGAAGGAACAGCCTGGCGCAGCGCACATACAGTTGCCGGAGGACATTGGTTCAATGGAGACAGATGAAGTAAGAATGATCCCAATCCCAGACGAGGCAATTTACGAGGCAAACGGTAGCATAGTAAAAAAAGCTGCAAAACTGATAAATTCAGCCAAGTATCCAATCATTCTTGCCGGAAATGGGGTCATTCGTTCCAGATCATGGGATATGGTAAGGAAGTTCGTTGAGGTTTCAGGTATACCAATTGTAAGCACTTTCATGGCAAAAGGCATACTGCCCTATGACGATCCAAACAATCTTTTTATAGTTGGGGGCAGGCCATTTCCAATTGAACTAAGACCATTAATTCACTCTGACCTTGTTATAGCAATCGGTTTTGATATGGTAGAATATGATCCAATTATATGGAATGAGGATTCATCACGAAGCGTAATAAACGTGGCAACCACTATGGCAGAAACAGATGAGCACTTTCCTGTTGCATTTGATCTTGTTGGTAATATAAATATTACACTGGACCTGTTATTGAGGAACATTGAAAAGAGACCACTAACCAAAGAATTCATGGAAATACGAAGGAAAAGAAAAGAGTTCTTTGAATCTCCTGGAACTGGAAAGGAAATTATACCTAAGGCAGTAATCAAGGTTCTTTCAGAGAACAATCACGAAAATACCCTTGTAATATCAGATGTTGGATTACACAAAGTCTGGATGAGCAGATACTACCAGCCAAAATTCCCTGATCGTACCATAATATACAATGGATTTGCATCTATGGGAGGTTCACTTCCTGGGAGCATCGGTGCCAAGAAGGCCAATCCTGATCTGGATGTGATAGCTGTCATGGGAGATGGTGGATTCCTTATGAATGTACAGGAGCTGGAAACGGCGTACAGACTGGGTATTTCATTTACTGCAATCGTTTTCAATGACAGAACTTACAGTCTAATAGAAAAACATCAGGAGGACCATAATCTGAGTCCGAAATATATACATTTCACAAATCCAGACTTCGATCTACTGGCAAAGAGTTTTCATTCTGAATATTTCTATGCAGATGAGGCAAAGGGATTTGCTGAGGCTCTGAAGGAATCAAGAAGGTCAGATGGTGTCAAGATCATAGAGATTAAGATTAACTAACCCATCCTCAAATTTTCCCTGTGGATATTCAATTTCTAAGACTTCCAATTGTAGACCATTGAACTTTATACCATATGGGATCTTTCTTGCAATTTTTAATCAGTGGTCAGAAATAAAGAATAGAAATTAAGATGACTCTCAATTTTGGCACACCATTTGAGAGAAAATGAAACCATGTATTTTAGATTAAACTCATCTCATTCTTATCTTTATTAATCTTCTAATTCTGTTACCCTTTGGTTTTTGTTTAATAATGCTGTACTGGCATAGCAGTATTGATATTATTATCAAAAATCCTCCAAAATACTGGAAATCTCCAAGATATTGATCCAGAAAGATCGAAGAGCCAAGAGATGCAGATATGGGTTCCATTGTCCCACTCAATGCCGCCGAAGAAGCACTTATCTTTCTCATTCCATAAGAATAGAGGGTAAAGGCAACCAATGTTCCAACCACAGAAACAAAAAGAATCAGAAAAATAGCCAAGGGGATTGATCCGGGATTCAGGGTTCTTACAAAATTTAAAATTGGCATTATGCCTGTTGGTATGCTTATCAAAGCTGCAAAAAAGAAGCCCCATGAAACAACCGATATGGAGCCATATTTTCTTACCAGTGGAGATGAGATTACCGTATATATAGCAGCACTTAATGCACATATCAATCCTACAATCAATGCATCAAGCGATATTCGGAGCGTCGAATCCGGATTAATAGAAATTGTCAGAAAAACTATCCCGATCAGTGATAGTATCAATCCAGCAAGAAGAAGGAGTGAAAACCTTATCTTTCTCATTATGAGTTCAAAAAGCACTACCATCGGGAAATACAAAAACTGGAGAAACGTGGCTGTAGGAGCGTTTGAAAGATCGATTGTTTCAAGGTATGATAGTTGAAGAATAAAGGTAGTTGCAACATAGATTGTAAAAAGTTTTAAATCGCTTCCTGGAAATTTTGGCCTAAATAATATAAGCATAAGAGCACTTGAAACAATGAGACGAATGGAAAGAAGTGCAAGAGGATTCATTCCAAGCACTTCAAAGAGAGCACTGGACGCTGTACCAGACAATCCCCACAGTGTAGCCCCTGTTATGGAAATCAAGAAGGGCTTTAATGATCCTTTATCTTCCAAATCTACTGGATAGTTATTTTTTTCATAGATATAAATTCATTTTAAGCAGGCTCTACTGTGACAATTGCATCTCATCATTCTGAACTTTGCTATATAAAAGGATTATGAGATTAATATTATTAACATTCTAATGATAACACAGTAATGATCTCTGGGACTGAAAAGATATGTGGAATCTGTGGAACTAAATTTATTTGCGGCACAATGGGAGGTTGCTGGTGTACAAACGTTAAGGTAACACCGGCGAAGAAGCATCTTATTTCACGCCTGACCAACGAGTGTGTTTGCCCAGAATGCCTAAAAAGTTAGTTTAGTTCTATTGAATTGGAATGTAAAAATTAATTATATTATTATGCATAAAGTCAGGGTAATGGACAGGGAAAAACAATTCAGCTTAAGGGCATCTCTCTCCTACGGACTGCCACTTTTGATCATACCTCCAGTTCTGCTTATTATTGTATTAGTGATCAACAACTTCTATTTTCTGGAATATTTTCACGTAATTTCAGGGTCTGCATGGACAGGAATGGATCTGGTAATGGGACTGTTTTTTTCATTCATAATGAAAGGACTAAATCCTTTACAGAGAAGTGAAGTATCAAAAAGATTGATTCCGGTTATGCTGTTTTTCATGCCAGCAATATCTACAGTTACAATAACTGCCGGAATATACACAGCCATAGCACTAAACATAAGTTTCTTCAATATATACTTCATAATAGTTGCAATACTGGCACTTGCTTTAATGATACAGGGGCTTTTAATTTTTCTTCCCAATGAAGTTAGAATTTATCTGGAAATCCTAAAGGGTGGAAAAAACATTGAAAAAATCGTTCGACTAACTATGTTTAACCTTAAACTTTCTATTCTCCAGCTAATCTTCCAGATTGTCATAATCCTATTTATGGCAAAATTTGCGACAGGGGGTGCTCTATGACTCTGATAGATGCAATTAAAAAACAGAGATTCGCAAGTGGTATGATAATAGTACCATGGTTGTTTTTTATAATATTTGTAGCCAGTGGAAACTTACTGTTGCTGGATTATATACACGTATTGATTGGAGCTATCTGGACAGGTACTGATGTTTTCCTTGGACTCATATTCAACAGGGTGATTAAAACTCTTGACGGAAAGACAAAATATGATATCTCTCAGAGGATATTACCAATGAGTCTATACTTCATACCTTCAGCCACGATTCTAACTCCACTTGCCGGAATGATTTTAGCCATAAAAGAAAATGCGTTTAATGGTTTATCCAATGAGTTTATTGTTTCTTTATTTGTAATAGGGATTATTCTTTTAATTATAAGTTTCATTCTAATTTTACCGACGTCACTGAAGATAAGAAATCTCGCTAATGAAATTGGGGAGGAAGTGAAATTTGCTAAATCATCTTATCTCCTGAAGAAGTTGACAATATATGGTGGAATACAATTGCTTTTTCAGGTGATAATAATTGGTTTTATGGCTTATCTTGTGGTATTCTAAATTTTAAGTGTACCAATTCAAACTTTCCAGAAGAGAGTAGAGAAATGGAATTTCAAGCAGATAGGTTCAATTAATTAACCATAAAAAATCTTATCTCTCTTTGAATGAGATCATAATCATTTTTTCACAATTAGGATGGATTTTTTATTAAATATATGTGAGAAATGGCTCAAATATTTCTCAGTTTCATAATTATTAAACTCTGTTCTTTTCATTGTAAAAAGTTGTACAGTTGTAGACATCATACTATGTCTTGACATATTTCCTCCCAAATGCAATAGGAATGCCTCCCAACACATTGTTCTGTACAAATACAAGGAATAGTGTTATCATTAAGTTTAAGCGATAGCCTTTTCTGTTTAATCCCTAAATGAAGGACTTTTGCATAAGAATGTTTGGCACTCAATTTAAGAGTCTTTGCTTTGTCCAAAAAGTTTAGCAATTTCCTCACACATCAACCATCACTCTTAGCGCCTTTTCCATCTAAACCACTCTAAAAACTCAGAACGTCATAAAATCCTTATCTAAATAACGTTTTCCAAAACACATTTATAAAAAGCTACAATAACCCCCTATGTTATTCGGAACTCCCTTAAATGAGTTTTTAGTTATAGTACTCGGGGGGATAATTGCAGGTGTGATAGGCTCCCTTACTGGTCTGGGAGGTGGATCTGTGCTTGTTCCGGTTTTAACTCTATTTTATGGTGTACCAATTGATTTTGCCATAGGTGCGAGCTTGATATCGACAATAGCCACTTCTGCTGGGTCTGCCAGTACATACACAAAAAAAGGAATTGCTAATATTAAAATTGGCGTGGGTCTGGAAGTTGCAACAACTCTAGGTGCTGTGGTGGGTGCATTAACCTTCATTTTAGTTACTCGAGAAGATTTGGAGTGGGTTTTATACTTACTATTTGGAATAGTCCTTCTAACTTCCCTCATTCCAACTATACAGAGAGGAAAGTATGAATTTCCAGAGGCAAAAATGCCTGATTTTACAAGCAGGGCATTTCAATTAACTGGAAAATACCACGATGATAGAGCCAAAAGGACTGTAACATATACCGGTGTGAGATGGTGGCTGGGAGAAATAATAATGTTCTTTGCTGGCCTTTTATCTGGGTTACTTGGCATAGGAAGCGGTGCACTAAAAGTTCTTGGAATGGACTGGGCAATGAATCTCCCAATGAAGGTGACCACAACAACAAGTAACTTTATGATAGGGATAACAGCTGCAACAGGAAGCAGTATTTACTGGTACGCTGGTTATATAAGTTTCTTTCTGGCAGCGGCCACTGCAATAGGAGTAGTTGTTGGATCCAGAGTCGGGTCCCACGTACTTATGAGGATATCCAACAAAGAAATAAGATGGATATTCTTTGCAATTCTCTCCTTCCTTGGTATAGACATGCTTTTCAAGGGGTTGAGAGAAGGAAAAATATATCATCTTTCAAGCTTATATTCATTTTCAATTGCCATAGGTGCATCAGTAATTTTGATAATTCTACTATTCTTATATACAAACAGGGGGGTGAAATCAAGTGGAGGAAATATCACAAAAGCTAATTGAAATTGTAAGCGTTATACTAAAGGTAGCAGTCTATCTTAGTATGGGCAGTATAATAGTTGGAGTAGTACTTCTATTCATAAAGAATGGTGCTGATGGTTACTCCCTGAGCACTCTGGCCAATTACAGTAATTACAGTGTTGCTAAAAGTTACTCATCAATAATATTTTCTCCGACGAAAATCCCTGAGGGAATTATTACATTGGATCCACTGGGTTTCATCTCTCTTGGCTTATGGGTTCTGATTTTCACTCCAGTAAGTGTTTTATTTACCTCCCTAGTTGACTATATCTACCAGAAAAACAAACTTTACGTAGTACTTACCTTTCTAGTCCTATTCAATCTGTTTACTGCAATCTTCATAATTCCAAGCTTTGTCCATCTTTGAGGCTAAAAATTAAAGAAAAACATTATTAATTTTATTGAAATAGCCAGTTGATGCTTTATGCTTAAGTTTGATCGTGTCAAGATTCAAGAGGAGGATCCAAAAGAGAGAAGCAAAAGCTTTACTATAGAGCCAATGAAAGAGTATACGACGGAAGAGGCAACAGCTGAAGCATCAAGATGTATTGGCTGCAACATATGTACACAGGCATGTCCCGCTAGTCTTGATATAGGTGCATATATAAACAGTACAGCTGTGGGTGATCCCGCCCAGACTGTAAGAATTGTTTTTGAGAATCTACCATTCCCTGCAATAATAGGGAGGGTTTGTACGCATAATTGCGAGGATATATGCGTGATGTATGACACCGGTGGACCACTTGCCATAAGACATTTAAAGAGATACGCGGCTGATCAGTTCGATGATTATGGAAAAATATTAAATGTAAAAAAGAGGTCATTCATAAATAAGAGGGTTGCGGTTATCGGTGCAGGTCCAGCAGGATTAAGCGCCGCATACTATTTATCAATTCAAGGCGTAAGGGTAACCGTCTTCGAATCACTGCCCGTTATGGGTGGGTTCATGAGAGTTGGAATTCCACGTTATAGACTCCCATTTGAAGTTATTGAAAAGGAAACTGGTTATATAACCTCAAATGGAGTTGAGGTTAAATTAAATACAAAGGTTGGAACGGATATCACATTCAAGGAGATCCTGAATAGTTATGATGCAGTATTTCTTGGGGTAGGTACACATAAACCAAGAATGACCGGTACACCAGGTAGCGATGCAAATAATCTAATGCATGCAACAGAGTTTCTTAGAAGAACAGCGCTGGGTGAAAAGTTACCGGTGGGCAATAAGGTAATTGTGATAGGTGGTGGATTTACAGCGAACGATGCAGCAAGATCATCACTTAGACTGGGGGCTAATGAGATAAATATAATGTACAGAAGGAGAGAGGTAGATCGTCCTGGTTACCCTTCAATGAATGCAGATGAAGAAATGGAAGAATCTCTTGGTGAAAGTGTAAATTATATGTGGGAAGTGACCCCATTTGAATACGTGAAGAAAGGCGACAAAATAGTTCAGGTCAAATACTGGAAAAACCAGATGGTTCAGGATACAGGTGGTAGAGCCAAACCTGTACCACAGAAGGAAAAGACATTCACGATGGATGTGGACTTTGTGATTGAGGCAACAGGCCAGGAAACAGACTTCTCATTTCTGGGTGAGGAATATGCAAGGCAGCTACGCTTAACCCCTCATGGAGGAATAATTGTGGATCAGAGGGGAATGACAAGCATAGAAGGTGTATTCTCAGGAGGAGATTCCACCAACATGACCCACGATCTGATCAGCGCAGTTAGAGATGGAGACATCGCAACACTCGGAATTTTGGACTATCTTAATCTTATGGACAAGGTAAATGAAGAATACCTGCCACTCCTTGACAGATGGAAAAAATTCTCCCCTATGGCTGCAAAACTTGCCTACGCAGATAGAGTAAAATAAAAAATCAACAGCCTCTATTTAACACTTTTAAGAGGAAATAGATTGCATGGAGATAATCTTAGGGTAACAGCGACAATGTTTTTAATCTTCTATGTTTCTCTTCCGTCATAATGAATGCCAATCGCAGGATACTGGTAATTGGATCGCCAGGTTCAGGAAAATCAACATTTTCAAGAGAATTATCAGAAATAAGATGCATTCCAATATACCACCTTGATAAAATATTCTGGAAGAGTGGATGGAATCCAATACCAGAGGAAGAATTTAAAGATAAATTGATAAAAATACTGAAAACTAATGAATGGATAATGGATGGAAATTATTCACAAAATCTGGTCATGAGAATGAAGTATGCACAGACAGTTATATTCCTGGATATACCATGGATATTATGTACATTGAGGGTTATTAAGAGGAACATTCATAACAGACACAATACCAGGAAAGACATTACAGAAGGTTGTGAAGAAAAATTTGATCATGATTTTTATGAATTGCTAAAATTTATCAGACATTTTCCAAAAACAGATAGGGTTAAAATAATAAAACTGCTGGTAGTCAATGCATATGAAAAAGAAATCATCATCTTCAGCAATTCAAAATCCGTGAAGCAATATCTTAAAAAAATAAAGAATGAGGAAGAAACATCAAAGATAGTTAAAGTTGCCTGATCACTCACTCTACTGATATATGATCAAATCCGGTATAGGGTATCAGCGCTTTTGGAATTTCTATTCTGTTTTCCGTTGAAAAGTTCTCCATTATGGCCACCATGATTCTTGTAGTGGCGATTGCCGTTCCATTGAGAGTGTGTACAAACTGATTGCCATCAGGCGTCCTGTATCTAATATTGAGAGATCTTGCCTGGTAATCTGTGTCATTTGAGATTGAAGCAAGTTCTCTGAATTTACCCTGATGAGGGAACCATCCTTCTATATCATACTTCTTTGCTGCAAGACTTCCAAGTTCACCAGAACAGACGTTTATTACCCTGAAAGGAATTTCAAGGCTCTGCAATAAATCCTCAGTGTTCTTTAGCAATTCCTCAAGGTAGTCCCAGGAATCCTCAGGCTTGCAGAATATGAACTGTTCGACTTTCTTGAAATAATGGACCCTAAATATGCCTTTTGTATCCTTTCCATGTGCTCCTGCTTCCTTTCTGAAGCATGGAGAGAAACCTGACACCTTTAAAGGCAGTTCATTTTGATCAAGAATCTCGTTCATTAGCATTGCAGCTATGGGATGCTCAGAGGTGGAAATAAGATACAGGTCCTCCCCTTCTATCTTATAAACGGCTTCATTAAACGTCCCTTCATCAGTAGCCTTCCATATGGAATTTCCATTGATCATAGGTGGTGGTTCCACTATTGAGAAGCCTCGCTGGCCAATGAAATCTATAGCATAGTTAACCAGTGCAAGCTCCAGTTTCACCAGTTGATTTCTGGAAATGTAAAATCTTGCACCGGATATTTTACCTGCTCTTTCAAGATCCACAAGATTCATTCGCTCAGAAAGATCAATATGGCTGTATGTATTTTCTATAATTTCATATTTTCCAGAATTTTCAGTAAATTTGTTAAATTCATCTAAACTGTCCCTCCTCACTTTAGCATTTCCTGAAAATTTTATAAATTTGCTGTTTTCATCTCCAAAACATATGGGTACAGATTCATCTAGTAGATTTGGGATTCTGGATACTGTTATATCTCTTTCTTTCTCGATTTCAGATTGCTCACTTTCCAGTAACTTCAGTTCCTCGTTTAATTTCCTTACATCGTCCTTTATTGATTCTGTTTCCTCACCATTTTTAACTTTTCTGGATACATCCATGCTGAGGGAATTTCTCTGTTTTCTCAGTTCATTAATTTTTTTAACGTTATCTCTCCATTTTTGATCCAGTGAAAAAAATCTTTCAATAAGACCCTGATCCCCCCCTCTTCCCTTGAGAGATTTGATGTATTGTTCAGGATCCTCTCTTAGCCTTTTTATGTCAATCATAAAACAAGGAAATATAAAGGCTATATTAACATTGCATCATATTCCAGTTCATTCTTACTAAATTTCAGTCATCATGCCGTAAATATACAGAATCCTAAGATTCACCAAAGATCTTATGTCGTGGAGTTGATTCAAGTATTGACTTCCCATAGTCTACAGTTTTTTCATAATCCATTGTTCTGAGGAAAGCTTCAAATGATTTTTTGTCTTTCCATACCGTATATATCATATATTCTTCAGGTTTCTTAACCTCTCTATACAGTTTACCTTCAAGAAATCCATTATCTCCATTTTCCAGGATTTTTACAACTCCATTGAATCTTTCTTCGAAATCTGCCTCGTGACCCTTCTTGACTTTATAGTAGAGGCCAACATTTATCATAGTTCACTATTTTGTTACATTATATATAAATTTTTTATTTCTAGAATCTATTAAAAAGAATAGATTCAATTTGAACTCTCTCTAAAATTACTCTATGTATCCGCAATCCTCCCTGTCACATCTGAAAAATTTGATTTCGCCGTTATCATTGTAAACAGGCTCAAGTTTTCCACTGTTGCATTTTGGGCAAATATAAGTGTACTCATTGGTTTTATGGGAAAACAGAACCTGATATATAGACTCAGCGGAGAGGTATCTTGCGAGGTCTGTAATTGTCACCATCCCGATTATATTATTATTTTTGTCATAGACAGCGCATCGGGTAAGTGCATTTTTCGATAGAAAAGCAGCAACATCCTTAACATCAAAATCTGAGGATACCTGTGGAATATGATGACGCATTATGTATTTCACTTTAAGGGAATCTGGTTTTACATTTCTCTGTATAAAACGTCTTAATAGACTTCTCTCGCTAATCATTCCAACATATTTGCCATCAGCATCAACTGCCATTAAGCCATAAACATGATTCTTATTCATCAACGCAGATGCATCAAAAACTGTTGCATCTTCACTTATGGTTTGTATATTTTTATCAACAATTTTTCCAACCTTCATAATACAATAAATGTCGTATTAGATAAAAATATTACTGAAATGAAAAATTTAAAAGAATTATCCGGCTTTTATAGCTTGCTCAGAGTAATAGGATCTTCTTCCTCACGGCTCTGGGACCAGGAATTTATTTCCCTGCTCCTGGCACTGTATGGACTATCGTCATACTGTGAATATCCTCTTCCTAGGGGTCTAAGTTCCTCCCTTTCTTCCGGTCTTATATCATAATTTCTTCCAGCAGGAATTCTGAATCTTCCCTGCTCCTTTGCAGTAGTGCTCATAGTGCCTCCCAAAAATGACGTCGAATTGAAGATTATTAGACTGCTTGGAAGTATGAGACCCATAGACATCAGCACACCATTAAAAGTTTCAGTGTAAACTATGAGATTTGAATATGCTGCAAGTGGTGCCTTCGAAAATGCATAAATTCCATCCTTCAAATAGTAGCCGGCAAAACTAACCGCCTGTAATCCAGTAGAGATCATATAAAGGGACACGAATATAATGACTGCGGACATAATAAGCGAAACTTCCATGGCATTCCTTGCACTGCCTGATTTCCGTCCAACTACGTAACCTGAAAGAAGCGGTCCCCCTATGGGTATCCACCAGAGTAGAGCTATGGCTATTATGGAAGTCAAAAATCCATTCCTGATCTCATTTGCCTCTTTTTTACCGCCAAGATCAATCTCTGCCTGCTGCCACGTAATTTGTTTGGCTTACCTATGGCTGACACTCGTCGCATACATAACTGACATCATGAAAGTATATTAATTTTATGTTTACAAAAAATAATCATTCATCCATCTGGTGAAGGCCTATGATCGACTGTACAAATCTTTCACCAGATGTTATGTAACCTGCGATAAAAAACCAGATCAACAGTATGTTAATTGGGGTAAAGTCAATGTAAAAGTTATAACTGAATGGGAAAATTATCTCTATAATTAAAATTACCAGCATCAACACTAATCTGTCAGCTCTTCCAAGAACCCCACCATAGTTTCTCTTTAAGCCTAGGGCCTGAGCCTGAGTGCCAAGATAACTGGTCATGAAAACACCACCTAAGGCCAGAATCCCTATGTATATATTGCCGTAAAGTGAAAAAGCGAAACCTGTTATCAAAGCTATATCTGAATATCTGTCGAAAGTGTGATCGAGCATGTCTCCAGCTTTGGAACTGATATTCTTCTTTCTCGCAACAAAACCGTCGAGTGCATCCAGTGTTGATGAAAGAAGTATTAGGATAAAAGCAAGGATAAGAAAGTAGGATGAAATTATCCTTCCACTGATTGCTATAAAAACACCAGCAAGAACGGCAAACAGGAAAGAAACTTCAGTTAAGGTGTTTGGGTTAAATCGCATGAAGGGCTTACTTAGTTTATCGAGGATCGGATTAACAGTTCCTCTCATTGAATCAAGTGCCATTGTGCTTCATCTCCATTTTCCTGATAAAGTTAACTGCATCAACCAAATTCTTACTCTCTTTATTATCATCTGTATTCAATCTCAGTATCCTGTTCCGTGGATAGTTTTCGGTGCATTCATACCCAATACAGTCACTCATAAGACAGTCCATGTTTTCTGTAATTTTTTTCCTATTGTAACCCCTTTCCATCAATCTTTTTTCCAGAACTTCGGGTGAACATTCCATCAATATTACTGCAAAGGAAGGTAACAGGTGAGAATAATGGGAATCAAGTATTTTTCCCATGTCTGATCTTATCCACTGTATAAGACAATCAAGGTCGACCTCATCATTTTGAGTACAACCAACCTTAATAGAAAATTTGTTCAGATCTATAACTTCATAACCGCTACTTGCAAGTAAATTACAGAGAGTGCTTTTTCCAGTGCCTGGAACTCCAGTTACGGAAATATTAAAATTCATATTCATTGCTCCTGAAAGATGCATTCTCAAGTTTCCACGGCATGGAAAGATGTCTCCTTGCATAGGCTGGCGGTTCTAACTTCATTGTCATTCTCTGGTAATTGGTTTTCACGTATTCCGGTTCCATTACATTACCACACTTAATACACCTGTATTTTAGTGATCCAATGTTCGACGTCCTTGAACCACATCTACTGCATAATGGTGACCTTCGTTCGTATATGATGGAGGGGTGAATCAGCTCAAGTTTTTCAATCTTAATTGTTCCCTTAGCATACGAACCAAATAATTTCACGTGATCTCCAATCTCTAATTTTTCAAGTTCATCTCTGAAGCCCTTTGAGGGCTCAAATGCAACTGCCTTAATATCAGTAACTCCATATTTAATTCCAAAGAACAGGTGTCCCCCCTCCTTCCTTAGAGGCAATTCATTTACATAGCCCGTAATCTCATAGGATGAAAGTTCCCTTAACTCCATACCTGATTCCAGCCTTAAAATATGATCGTCCGTTCCCTGATTGGTAGCAAATATCATGTAATTTCTATCAAAATCTGGAAATCTTGAATTGATTTCTTCCTGTATCTGAATCAGGTCATCAAATACAAGTCCCCTTATTCCATAAATAACTGGTGTTCTATCCTTTGGAAAAAGGCATACCTTTCCTTCTTTCATTTCCATATTGTTGAATGTACTGTCATAAGATTCCGCAATTTTTCCAATGATTGTCTTAACCATGTCATCCACATACCCTCCCCTTGGATATTTGTAGTTAAGTAACTCATAGG
>ACXJ01011264.1_pt1 | contig 16093 bp, 15 predicted proteins | sample 870861 | NCBI WGS metagenome assembly ACXJ01 (sample SAMN02954270, study PRJNA29437) | mine drainage metagenome | biome: terrestrial; feature: Richmond mine; material: biofilm; isolation source: combined biofilm from UBA (pink subaerial biofilm) and UBA BS (thick... ... | reverse complement strand
ATGTCGCGGGACCTCACTGTTGATGACGTTCATGAGGCGCTCATGAAGCTGGCAATGGTAAAGGGGGAGGGAAGTGTAAGGAACAAGATACGCATCTTCCAGGACCTCATACTCAACGGTAACCCTGAGGACGCACAGTATATAACCAGGATAGCAACCGGCAAGCTGAGGCTCGGCGTCTCGGACGCAACGATACTTGACGCCCTGGTGCAGGCATTTGCCGAGGGAAGCCATTCCGAGGAGATACAGGAAGCATACAATTTCCATCCTGACATAGGATATGTGGCACAGATGCTACGTGACGGCCGGATTGGGGAGCTTCTTGAAGCTGGTCCGACTCCGATGATACCTGCAAAGGTCATGCTTGCAGAGCGGCTGCCGGATATAGGCCAGATACTTGAAAAGATGGGCGGAAGTGCCGCCTTTGAATACAAATACGATGGAATGCGCACACAGATACATTTCCAGTCGGGCAAGGTAAGGATATTCTCCCGTGGCACCGAGGAAACAACAGCAAATTTTCCTGACATAGTGAATAACTTTTTCGAAACATTCCATATGGATTCTTGTATCCTGGACGGGGAAGCAGTTCCATACAACCCGGAGACAGGCGAGCTTTACCCTTTCCAGATGGTCTCGCAGCGAAGGGGGCGTAAGTACGATCTCGACAGGATGCAGGAAGATGTGCCTCTTGTCGTTTTCCTATTTGACATAATATATCTTGACGGAAAGCCATTGCACCGAACCGGTTACCTTGAGAGGAGGAAGGTGCTGGAATCCATTTTCAAGCCCAGTGATTCGTTCAAAACAGCAACTCAGATAGTTAGTTCCAGCACCGAGGAGGTAGAAAAATTCTTCGAGGAATCGATAAATTCCGGCTGTGAAGGCATCGTTGCAAAGAATATCTCACAGGACTCAATATATCGTGCCGGAGCCAGGGGGTGGCTCTGGATAAAGCTGAAGAGGGACTATCAGTCAAGCTTCGAGGATACGCTTGATCTAGTTATTGTTGGAGCCTTCGGAGGCCACGGAAGGAGAAAGGGCACATACGGTGCACTCCTCATGGCTGCATACAACAAGGAAAAGGACGTATTTGAATCTGTCTGCAAGCTCGGATCGGGCTTTACTGACGAGGTCTTATTTAACCTGCCTAAGAAGCTGGGCGATTTTTCTGTTGACCACAAGCCGGCCAGGGTCGAGACCCTGATGGAGCCGGACGTTTGGTTTGAGCCGCATGAAGTCATCGAAATAAAGGGATCAGAAATAACCGTGAGCCCAGTGCATTCCTGTGCCTTCGGCATGGTAGAGGAGGGAGCTGGGTTGGCCATACGATTCCCGAGATTTACAGGAAGATGGCGCAGCGATAAAACCCCTGAAGATGCCACAACATCACAGGAAATTCTTGAAATGTACCATTCTCAGAAAAAAAGCATGAAGGGTTCCAGTGAACCCTCATAGGCATATCCCACAGTGGGATTAGAAATCATCTCTGGGTGGCCTGCCTCTGCCGCCCTGGTTGTTGTAGTATCCACCGCCGCTTCCGCCTCTTCTGAAGTTTCCGCCGCCGTTTCTTCTGGGGCCCCTGAAGGTGTTCTCATATTCCTTCTCACTCATGTCGACCTCCTCGTTGACCTCGGAAATCTCTTCCTCGCCAACCTTGAGGGTTCCATATTTTCCTACGTTGAGCCTCATGTGCCCCCTCACAAGTGAAATGTAACCGTTGTCTATGTAGAGAGTCTGGCCGTCAGTTGCCTGCCCTGCCTGGTCTCCCCACAGTGAAAGAATTATCTTCCCGGTTTCATCGCCAATATAGACCTCTGTTACGGATTTATCTTCTCCAAATCTGGTCTGTATCTCCTTGGGCTCGCCTACACTTATGACCTTTGCAAGGACATTTACTCTCCTTGACTCAGGTGTAAGGTCTTTTATTTTGGTAGTTCCTTCCATTCTATTACTTCCTTTTGTCTATATAGAAGACAAGGATGAATTAACTTTCAATATTTAAACAATGTGCAGGATTGTCCAGATAATTTTCCCCGGATAGTTGCAGCAATTTTGCCGGCTACAGGCTTTCAACCTTCTCCATTGCCCAGGGGAGGACCTCCCTTACGAATGACGGGCCGTGGTGCGCGAAGAAATCCAGGCTCCCTGGCGTGACGAAGAACTTCCTTCCAGCGACTGCCTGCATTCTAGTCCATTTTCTGCCCTCAACAAGATTCCGGAGGTTTTCCTCCGTGAATTTCCCGTACATCTTTGGTTCGTAGAAAATAACATCCGGGTCCATTTCCCTTACATAATCCATGTCGGGTTTTACCCATTCGGAATAAACATGGCCGTATATGCTCCTGACCCCCACCAGGGAAAGTGCGTCAGTAATGTAGCTCATGGCGCCGAACGTAACTGGCCCTCCAAGATCTATTTCTACATAGCCATTCAGCGACGGCCTTCTCCTTATGGAGCCCAGATACCTGGTAAGTTCGTATGCCATGTACCTTGCTTCCTCAATTTTTCCTGTAACTATGCCGACCTTTGTAACAAGATCAACAATTCCGGCAACGGAGGATGGCAGCTCGAAAATATATACCGGGAAATGACTGGACAGCTTCTCGGCGAAATCACGCTGGAAACCGGAAATTGCCAGCACAAGGTCAGGCTTGACATCCTGCAGCACCTCGATCCTGGCGCTGCCGTAGCTTCCAACCCTCCTCTTTTTTCCAGCCTCCGCTGGTCTCTGGCAGAATGCTGAAACGCCCACAATCCGGCTTCCAAGGCCGAGCTCAAATAGTATTTCAGTGACGGCGGGGCTGAAACTTACTATCCTTTCTGGTTCAACGGGAACATTTACCTGCCTCCCTGTGTGATCCACAAGCAACCTGGTCTCCATGGAGTTCAATGGAAAATATGGATAAAGATTTACGCAGGTGAAGCAAGGGCATCAGACTTAGACCTCCTGGGAAGGAATGGCAGGAATACCAGGGAACCCAGGGCGAATGGAAACATGTAAAGTATGGCAGTTGGCACGTTGACGAAAAGGGTGAATACCGTTATCACAGCTGCCCCAATTCCCCCGCCTACAGTCTGCCCTATGCCCCAGACGAGTCCATTTGAGACTCCGGAGTATTCCTTGGGAACAACCTGCCCCACATAGCCGAGAAAGACTGGGAAGCCACTGTAGGCGGCAAAGGCATATGCACCATAGAAAACTATGGTAAGAATGAAGTTGTGGTAGAACAAAAGAAACAGGCCGAAAAAGAGAGTTGATAGAAGGAATGTCACTATTACTGTGAACCTGCCTCCATGGGTTCCGGTCACCCTTCCAAAGAAAGGCTGGCCCAGCACCGGGAAAATATAGGCAAGCGTTATGATTGTAACCATCAGTGTTTTGCTGTGGAAGGTTTCATCGAAGAGTGTTGGTATGAAAGTGATTGTCCCCGTCAGGAAAAGGGACCTGACAAAGACTGCGGCAGTCAACATGTATAGGAAGGGCATGAAAGCCCTCATATCTGACCTCCTGGCAGACGATGACTGCTTCGCTTTCATTGATTTCGTTCCGGAGTTTATCTCAAGCCCACGGAGTCCCAGCATAATCAAAACGCCACTTACTGCGCTGTAAACAGTATAAATTAACAGTCCCCTGAAATCGCCGAGCGTGGACATGAGAAGAACAATAACAAGTGGCATTATGGCCCGCCCCATGCTTCCAAATGAGCCATTGAGTCCCATTGCACCCGGGGCAGAAACAGGTTCGAAGCTTGAACGCAGCACGGCAGCACCAAGTGGGTGGTAGAATGACTGTCCGATTCCAAGTACAGATGCCCCTGCAAGTATGAGTGGAAGCGTCGCGCCCTTTATGGCAAATGGAAGAGCAAGAATAAAAGAAGACAGGCCAAGAATCAGTATGCCGATGCCGATAAGGGTTCCATGGTTCCCCCTTCTATCTGCAAGATTTCCTACTGGGGTGCTGAATATGCCGGATATGATGTTGAATATTATTGCCATGGCACCAAGATATGGGATCTTTATTCCGGGAAGGTCAACATAGTACGTAATGAGGGTGGGGTAGAGCAAACTAGTGCCGTCATTGGTGAAATGTCCCAGTGATGTGAAGGCCAGCGCGCGAAGCTTTCCCTGCATTGTCGACTGTATTGATCTTTCGTATTTAACGCTGATATGACAGGTATCAAGGCGCTGACACCATACCATTGCGGGTAACTTCAACATCCAGCTTTCTGGGCGGGCTCTTCTCTATCATTCTAAGGGCTTGATGCAGTCTGCTGCAATCCCGCTCCGCTGTCTTGCTGGGCTTAAATTCCAACTTCTGAATGCACCTGTGAAACACTTCTATTGTTGTATCATCATTGCTGTACCTTAGCCCAGTTCAACAGCATGGCAACCCCTATTTTGAATCGCATAATGATCTGCAGTGAGTTAAACAAGGATTTGTGGAATGGAGGTATCCAAGTTCGCGCTGGGTGCTTGTCATCTTCCGCCCACAGGAAAGGCAGACATACCTTCCGGGTCAAGGGCGAGCTTACAGTCCGGATATGGAGCAGGACATCAAAAGAAATGCCAGGACTGTCGATGAGGCAATTAAGTCAGCTGAGGAAATCCAGGATTCCCCGGCACAGGTATCCCTGGAATGGATAATCAAAAATAAAGGGATCTTGGAATAAACATCATATCAATTTTGGATCCACGAGTCCAGACCACCAGTTATCAAACGCCGAATCTCTGGAGATCAGGCTGGCGGATGATATCTGCAGGAGGATGAATGCTATCTAATCAAGATGAAGTATTGCCAGCACATTCATGTCATATTCTCCAGAAGTTTTGAAAAGGCTGAACCCCACAGAATATCCCCTTCATTTCCCACCTTAATTCTCTTTTCTGAGATAAGGCCAGCATCCAGCATTTTTCCAATAAGGTGCGCTGCGTACGCCGGTGCGCCTGTAGCTCCCGGCGAGTTATAGTTCATTACGTGCAGGCTTGATCCACCAATTTCCATAACAGCCTCAGGCACGAAGCCGCTGGAATCAATGAGGCTGTGCCTTATGCCTGAGAGCCCTCTGCCCGTTATGTCACCAGGTTTCAGCCCACTGACGAACTGAGAAATTCTTCCTATCATCGCATCCCTGTGAGTGGAACTCTTCCACTCCTGCCTCACCATGGACATGAATTCCATGTTGGTGAAAAGCTTCAGCTTCGGCATAATGGGCCTTGCAAATAAGTCAATTTCCGAAAGCCTGCGGTTTGGATCGCCCCTGAGATATCCATATGGCCCCCAGACAAGAGCTGCATTTGGCCCAATTTCCAATTTGCCATCATGCCTGATCACGAAGTGGGGATCAAGGAACGGATACTTGGAATGCCTGGGTACCGAATATATATTTCTTCTAATTCTGCTTCTTAGGGAATCGGATACTCTCCAGTAATCACCCCTGAAATGAAGCACCGCGTATATTTTTGCTAGTCCGAATTTCTTGGCTAGGTGAACGGCCCCTGACCCTGCAACATTCACCAAGGCGCCATACCTTACAGTTTTCTCCTTACCATCCCTCTTCCTGAGTATAAGCTTGGATTCGTTTGCAAGCACCGTTTCAACAGTAGTATCAAATTTAATTGACAGACCCTTAGCAATTGATATTTCAAGCAGTTTTCTGGCATACTGCCCGAATGACACCCCAGTATCGGTTTTACTGTAAAATGCCCCCTTAGACTTCACCAGCGGTTCAATGCCCTTCACCTCGTCCTGGCTAAGCAAGGCGAACTCATCCGGATCCATACCAATTGCTGCTGCGTATTGCTCATATTTTTGCAGTGTTTCAACATCAGCCTCCCTGATGGCAACTTCAATAGTTCCTTTCTGGCTCCAGGGAAGATTGTATTTTGCGCTCAGCTCTTTCCATAGTGGATAGGAAAACTGTGCAGCCCTGGCAAAGACTTTTTTCTTTGCTGGGTCTAGGTAAAAAGGCCTGTGTAGTACTCCAGTGTTTCTCGAGCTTGAATGTAATGCTGCCTCATGCTCCCTTTCTACCAGTAACACTCTATATTCTGAAAAACTAGAAAACATGTAAGCAAGACTTGTCCCCAATATGCCGGCACCAATTATAACAATGTCATATTCACTGCTTTCCACGCAGTACAATCATTGTAATGGATAAATATGATTTGAAAGGAATTGGCGTATCAAGAAACACAAACCAATCACAAACAATATTATTGCTTTATGCATCACGCTTCACCGTTACACTCGCATAGTGGCGATTGAAACGTTCATGCTTTCTGTGCGATGGCGGAATGCCCGAGTGGGGTAATTTGGATATCCTGGAGGCCTGCGGAGCCTCAGATTCGGGTTCGAATCCCGGCTCGGGCGTCGGTATAAAAGGCCAAATCCCCCTGGAGTGTTTTTTTAATCGCACGACACTTCTCCCTGAGTCCGGTTCGTGGGCTTGCTAAACGCTTAATGGAAATGTGCAAATCTCCTTAGTTTTGTTAGGGTAAATCAATCCTGTACCTCATGAGAAGATTATGCATTGAAGCCCAGGAATTCTACTGGACTCGACTTGCCGTGGTTGGGCCGGCCTTAAAGGGGGTTTCTGCTTATTTGAGCCTGCATGTTCCAGAACAAAATGACGGCAGTATTTTCCTTCTTAACAAGGAATATTTTGCTGCAGTTTCTATGAATTCTGAACGGATCGGCCATATAATCAGGGACAGTAGGTCATTTCTCTATCCACGGGAAGTTTGTGTACTGTCAGCACTTACGTTTCTGTATACTTTGGGGCGAAGCTCTGGCGACATATTTCGGCTACTTGGCGCAATTCCTCTTTTATCGGACTGCCAGTTAGATAGATGCTTTAGTAGTGAGATAATGGAATGATATTATAGTATTGGATAATTCCCATTGTGGTGGTTACTTGGAACAACGATTGAGGTTAGGGACCTCGAATTTACGTACGATAACGGATTTAAAGTATTCACTGACATCAACCTTGTCGCTGAATCCAACAAGTTTGTGGCCCTGGTAGGGCCATCAGGCGTTGGTAAATCTACCCTCCTAAGGCTTCTTGGGGGATTTCTGAAGCCAAGTTCTGGAGAGGTAAGGCTGCAGGGGAGAAGGATTTTGAGGCCCACTCCGCAGGTTGTTCTCGTACATCAGTCCATAGTTACTTTCCCCTGGATGACTGCTCTCGAGAATGTAATGCTCTCGCTCAAGCCCAGGAGGATTCCAAGGGACGAAGCTAAGGAACTTGCGATGGTTGCACTGGAAACGGTTGGCTTGCAGGGGTTTGAAGATCTGTATCCCAAGGAAATGAGTGGTGGAATGCGCCAGAGGGTTGCCGTGGCAAGAGCCCTAGCAGCTGATCCACAGGTACTTCTCATGGACGAACCCTTCGCCCACCTTGATGAACTCACTGCTGAAGGTCTTAGGCAGGATATCTATAACATACTTTTTAACGAGAGCACACCCCTCAAAAGCGTCATAATGGTGTCACACAATCTTACAGAGGTAATGGAGCTTGCAGACACAATTTACGTTATCAATGGCTCTCCAGCCACTGTGGTCGCCAGGGTAGACGTCACACTCCCGCGGCCCAGGAACCCCAGAGACCCTGAGTTTGACAGGTATCTTGACAGGCTGTACAACTATCTGACTCCCAGGGGGAAGAAGAAGTGAATTCTATCCTTCTCATGATACTAGCTGTCCTGGCAACAGCAGGGAGGGTCCTCGGGCTGATGGCTGTCTCGGTGTTCACGGGATGGTTCCTTGCGTACAGGGCCATTAAAAGCAAGCTTTTCGAAAACATATTCATAGCGTCAATAGAAGTATTTGAATCCGTTCCAGTGATATCATTCTTCCCCATAGTCCTGACACTTTTTGTCCTTGGCATAGGGGGGGAACTTGGGGTAGAACTGGCAGCTGATTTCCTGGTATTCACAGCAGTTGTCTGGAACATATGGATGGGCGAATATCAGGCATTCAAGACAGTGCCCAAGGAGATGATAGAGGTAGCCCAGAATTTCAGGTTTGGACTCCTTGACAGGCTCAGGTATGTCTATATCCCGTTTTCAGTCCCAAGAATTGCCGCAAATCTTTTTCCCAGCGTATCTGACGGCTTCTTCTACATAACTGTCAGCGAAGTGTTTGCAATAGGTGTACATACTTACAGCACATTTGGTGTAGGTACTGTCCTTGACGCATACGTATCTGCAGGGGCATGGAATTCCGTTGCTACCGTTTTCATAATTCTTGGAATCGTTATAGTACTCATAATCCTTGGACTGAGGGAATTCAGCAAAAGGGCAGTGGCAAAGTACACTCTGGATACTGATATGCCCATAGTGAGGAGAGGCAGGCTAAACGTGAGGGAATCTCTGAGGTTTTCTGCCATATCTTCTGTAAATCCGCTTTCAAGGCTCGCTAAATATAACCGGGAGAGGAGAAATAACAGGCACACGGAGCAGGACAAGTATTATGAGGAGCCCAGGGAGAGAAACCTGGGCTATGCCTGGGCAACTGGCGGGGCTATCCTCATAGTACTCATTATTTATGGGGCAGCCAGGCTCATTAGATCAGTTTCTTCCAGTGAATGGTCCTATCTCTTTAACAGCACCCCCGGTCTAATCGTCGATCTTCTGTATGATTATCTCCGCGTGGCAATAATTACGGTGGTAGCATTCATTTTCTCAATATTTGTTGGCTATTACTTCGCAATTCACAGGAAGGCAGAGGCTGTCGGAGTGCCTGCCATACAGGCCTTCAGCGCATACCCCGTCCCAACCTATTTTCCATTCCTATTTCTAGCCCTGGCACCTTTTGTCTACTCCTATTTCGGTGCATTCTCCAATGAACTGTTCGTGCTTTTCCTTGGTTTCATCAGCACATTCTATTATGTCTTCTACAGCTTCTGGATGGGTGTTAAAGCGATGCCCGCAGAATACATGGAACTGATGGACAATCTGAATCTTGGATTCTTCCAGAAAATGAGGCTTATTGTTATGCCTTCGACATTTCCCTATCTGATCAGTGGCATTTCATCCACAATAAACAGTGCATGGGGAGGACTGATGATAGGTGAATACTGGCCCAGCATTGCAGGGCATTATAATATGGGCATATCCCACGGACTCATGAAGGTAATTGATGTTGCCACAAACAGCGGCAACATTGCACTTGCCGCCTGGGCTTCACTTATATTCGGCATAGTTGTGGTCATCTATTCCCTGCTATTCACCAGAAAGCTAATGGATCTGGCAAGGAAAAAGTATGTGGCTGAGGAAGGAATATATTCAGCATGATGAATATATGATGCCCATTGCGGCCTAGGCTGCTGAGGGAAAATGCATTACCTGGAAATCTTCCTCATCCTTCTTTATGAGTCCGGAATAGAGTCCCCACTCGATTAGGATGATCTCCAGATCCCTTTTTCCAGAAGGTCTGTTGTAGGTCTGTATTCCCTTTTCCTGGAGGGCGTCATAAAGCTCCTCAATGTTAAATTTGCCAAGTTCTCTTGCAGTGACAAATGGCTCAACGTTCTCGATGGAGTTCCTGAGGATTTCCTTTCTCTTCTTCAGGCTTGATGAAATATACTCACGCCCCTTCTGAGTTATGGCTATGTCGCCTTCTGTTGCTTCCACGAAACCAAGGGTTGAGGCAGTGTAAACAATGGGCATCAGGTCATCCAGGTCAACTTCCATCTCCTTTTCCAGTTCAAATAGGTCAGTCTTCTCCTTAAAAATGAAACTCAGAACGTACAATATTCCAACAAGGTCAGCAATTCTGGCGTCAGGTTCTATGCTATCCATCTTTCTGGTTACGAATTGTTTTGTAATTATTTATCTTTTGTCCTCATGATATGGCAACGGAATGGCATTTATTTCTAAAATTTGTAAACTGCTGGGTTTTTATGGAGGATGGCAATAACCGCATCCATACGTGATTTGCCATGGCGGATAGGAGAGAATTTGTCCTTATAAGTGTCCTTGTAGGTACACTCATGTCAGCCATAGACACAACAATAGTAATTCTCGCCCTTCCAACCATAACGGCATATTTTCATGCTTCTCTGGTCACAACAATCTGGGTGATATTGATATACCTGCTGCTGCTTGCCGCCTTTACCACTCAGCTTGGAAGGCTGGGAGACATCTTTGGCCGCGGAAAGATGTTCAATTCCGGGTTTCTTGTGTTCATAGCCGGTTCAGCGGCATCTGGAGCCTCGCCAACAATAGATATCCTAATAATTTCCAGGGGCATCCAGGCCTTCGGCGCTGCCCTGATGCAGGCGAACAGCAGTGCCATAGTGGCCGATAATTTTGAGCCCAGCCAGAGGGGGAGGGCTTTTGGCATAACAACTATGGGATGGAACATAGGTGGAACCCTTGGAATTGTGCTTGGAGGAATAATCACAACATTCATTGGCTGGCAGTACATATTCTACATCAACGTGCCCATTGGGATGGTTGGATTCCTTCTGGCAGTGCGCTATGTCAGGGACAACAACAAGGCACCGTCGAAGATAGACATACCTGGAATGGTTCTCCTTCTTTCCATCCTTTCACTTGTATCATACGGAGCAACCGATATCGCCGGCCATGGCATTGATACCTTCAACACAATACTTGTTTCGGTTGGCGTCTTACTGTTGATCCCATTCATCCTGGTAGAAAAGAAGGTCAGCTTCCCAGTAATTGAAATCAAGGCTTTCAGGGAGCCAAAGCTCACGTATTCCCTCATGGCGGCTCTACTGCAGGCCCTTGGTTATCTGTCTGTTATTTTTATTCTTATCATGTATTTGCAGGGGATACGCGGATTCACACCGCTGGATGCCTCTCTTCTTCTTGTACCCGGTTATGTGGTTGCCAGCCTGCTTGCGCCAAGGATGGGGCGGCTCTCGGACAGGGTAGGACCTGGCCTGGTTGCCGGCATCGGGATCTTCCTGATGGCAGCGGGGGTCCTGGCATACCTGTTCCTGAAAGTCAACAGCAGCATATATCTGGTGATACTAGCTTCAGTGGTTTCCGGANNNGGAGGAGCACTCTTCTGGCCTTCCAACAACAGTGCAGTCATGTCCAGTGCACCCAGGAGGCTTTACGGCTCTGTCTCCGGGCTGCTGAGGACACTTTCCAGCATTGGCACACTCATGAGCTACGTTATAACCATATCGGCTGCATCACTGTCAGTTCCAAGGTATGTGGCATTTGAAGTATTTCTTGGAACAAGCAAGCTTGATGGCGGTGTATCCCAGCAATTCCTGGCAGGCCTTCACACGGCGCTCCTCATCAGCCTTGTGCTGCTTATAGTGGCTGGAATCCTGTCTATAATGAAATCATCTAAGCCCGGAGAGGCTCAACCTCGCTCAAATCTTGGCGATTACAAGACTAAAATTGAAAGCCATGTGGAAGGCGAGGATTAGGCTTCCACTTAGGCCTTAGAGCAATTTCTGGGCTTCAAACACTTCGTATTTTGTTGGTGGATTTACCTTTGCAATCAGTCCCTTAAGCTCGGCAAGGCTGGGAGCTTCCCAATTGCAGATTGCCATCCTCTCGCTGCCCAATACGTTAATGGACTTCAATGAAAAGCCCTGCGGCAGCTTTCCGTTCTTCGCCATGTCGACTATGCTTCCAACAACTTTGAAAGCTTCTTCCTGGTTCTTCTCTTTCCATCTGTGCTCAACAATCAGATTGACCAATTTTGTCACCAAAAGATTATTGTCTGCAAAAATATATAATTATGACCGGTCTGAACCGGTTCATGGATGAAATTGAGCTGAAACTGATCAACAATCTTCCGTTCTGCATGGTCTCGAAGGAATTTCCAGAAGCAACATTCCTCAGATGGTGCAATTCCGCTGTGGATTACCTTGAATTTTACGGCAACTCGAAGACTCTTGAAAGCATCTCCGAGAACTTTCCTTCAATCGTTGATTCTCTTCACAGCAACATCCTCTTCTCTTCAAGGAAGGGAAACCAGCTTACTTTCATGATTAGCTGCCGCTGCACAAGGGAGAATTCAACCATCAGGATGACCGAGTGGGACAACTGCCTGTGGCAGGCCCCGGTCGAATACTCCGGTGGAGTTGAGAAGCTCAAGGTTGTGGCCCTGGAACCGGAAAGCTTCGGCAAATTATTCAGTGAACTCTCATCAGTCGGGCAGGCATCAATCCAGAAGAAAATACAAGTTGATCCAGGGTCGCTGAGGGACATTTATACCCTGTCGCTTTCACAGCTTTTCGGGGACCTCACTTCAAGGCAGATAAACGCACTTTCCAATGCAATTTCTGCGGGCTACTTTTCAATTCCAAGGAAGGTGGAAATAGGGGATCTGGCAGCATTTGCAGGAATGTCGAAATCAACAATGCAAGAACATCTGAGCAAGGCAGTTATAAAGGTCCTCAAGGGACTTGAGCCATACATCCGGATATATACTGAAACTTCCCAATACGGTTCTGGCAGGAAGCTATCAGATCAAAAGGACAGCTCGTAGATACTCCCATAATCAAACTCAGGAGATACATGTTTAAGGAGATAGTCAGGTAATTCGCCATGAATTTCAATGCAGGAAAATTCATCTCCTTTGAACACCATTGAATCTGAGGGCCTGATTATCTGCCATGCATTATTTCCGAATCTTGACACTATACCATTTCCAGCAGTACTGAAAAACGTGCATTCTTCAAGCACATTTTGAAGTGGCTCGCAGAAAACCCAGCCCAAGTTAATGTAATTGGGCACGAGTCCAGGCAGTAAGGATGGAACATCTGAAACCGCTTCTGGAATGCCCCTGAAGAAACAGAAATCTGCTGTTTTGCTGAACCCCATCTTTTTCACCAGGGATGAAGACCTCAAGTTATTATGCTGAACAAGCAGCCTTACCCTCTTTATCCCAGATTCCTTTGACGAATCAAGTGCACTTTCAGTGAGCTGAGTTGCAACAGACATCCTTCTGTATCCAGGATGCACCCTCAAGCCGCTGAGCCATGCTGAGCTATCCGGAAGGGCTTCAACCTTAAGGAATCCCACAATTCTTTCATCCATGGTGTAGACAATCACACGGCCACTTGACAGGTAAGATGGTCCAATGGCGTTTATGTAGTCATCATAACCAGCGATTTTTGATATCTCGCTTATGGAGAGCCAGTCTGAAGGCTCAGCATCTCTTATCATAGATCGGATCACATCTATATGCCAGGTATGGATATATATGTATGAAGATGCTTGGCTTATGCTACATATGCTCCAGGCCAGCCATTCAGCAGTGCATCATACGCCATAGGCCCGTCTGTCCAGCACACATCACCAAGGGTGGAATGTGCATCAGGTGCTATGATGCCATCATTGGAAAGATACCGGAAACAGATAGGAAGAGGATGAGCTAGTCCCTTAGCCTGTATGTCCGTAGCCAATCGAGATCGCTCTGGTATATATCCCTTATATCATTAAGCCCGAAATAGATCATCGCAAGCCTTTCTAGGCCAAGGCCCCAGGCAATTACAGGAACCTTCAGGCCAAGTGGCTTCGTTACTTCTGGCCTGAACACCCCTGATCCCCCAAGCTCCATTTCCTTTCCGTCGATGGTTCCCACCACATCCATGCTTGGCTCTGTATATGGGTAATAGGAAGGGATGAACTTTAGGTCCCTGAAACCAAGTCTGGAATAGAACTCCCTCATCAGCCATTTCAGGGATGCAAGGCTGGCATCCTTTCCATAATAGGCGCCTTCTATCTGATGGAGTTCTGCTAGATGCTTCCAGTCCACACTCTCATGCCTGAAAACTTTTTCAACCGAAAATACGGCCTGAGGCGGTTCTGGATGTTCGTACAGGTACCTTATGGTGCTCACCGTGGTATGCGTCCTGAGAAGCAGCTGGCTGGCTTTCTCCCTGGACCATTTGTACCCCCATCCTCTATATCCCCTGATGCCCTTTTCATGCACTCTTGAAAAAATATCCATTACTTCAGGGTGTTCCATTTCCGGTTTCTTTTTAGTATCAAGATAAAATGTATCCTGCATGTCCCTGGCCGGGTGATCCTGCGGTATAAACAGAGCATCCATGTTCCAGGCTGCATACTCTATGTAATGCCCGGGCATTTCGCTGAAACCAAGTTCAAGGAAAATTTCCTTAACCATTCTTGATAGGTATGTAATTGGATGCACACCGCTGCCAGTACCCTTTCCACACGTGAATTAAGGTCGTAGGGCTGGAATCCCACAGATTTCCACTGCCCCGAGGCAATGACTTCCGGGGTAAGTTCGCCAAGGAGATTCCCGTTTGACAGTGATGAGCTAAGCGCCCGGATGCCATTTTCGTTTATCCTGAGGCTGCGGATAATTCTCCTGTGTTCCTGTATGACATTCTCGCGCTTCCTGAAATGATTTATCATGTCTGCAGGCAGTTCGGCAGATCCAGCTGCAAGTGAATTCAAGAATGATCTTCGTCTTGCAAATTCATCATCCAACAAAGGGGCACCTTCCAGGGAAACCACGCCGTTCCGTGGCTTTATGCCTAACTTTGCCAGCTGGGCCAGGGCAATTCTGCCGTCGTTTTCCCCTAAATCCTTCATTAGGTCTGAAACAGTGAGTTGCTTCCTGCTTGAGATGAGATGGTATGCCCTTTCCTCGGGAAGTCCCTCCTGAAGGAATCTTCGTCCTTCATCAGTAAGCTGGAAATTTGAGATCTCATTTCTGTTGACATCTATGAGGCGCTTGGATTCGAGCCACGAAACAGAACTGGCAATCTCCCTTACGCTCAAACCCTCAATACGGATCTGGTCTTCGACAATCCAGGCATCCCTGTTGGCAAACAAGAATTTCAGCACGCTTACTTCATTTGGACTTATGTTTGCCTGCACGGCGCCAGAGTTATTTTCCAAATTATCTGTCTTCATCGTTAACTACCATAATCGCAGGATTATGATATTTTTATCTGGTCCCACTTTCAGTCAAAGCAGAGGCGTATACTTGTTTATTTGTTCTGTTTTCGAAAAAATTTGATTTTTGCTCATTCTCTCAGATTCATGCAGGCATTACCGTCTATGGCGATTCAGCCAGACAGGCGGAATACCATAGCATCGGTATTCCCTCTGCATAAATCCTTACATATGTATAAGCCATGAGGCATAGATGGCAAACACTAGAGTGATACTCGAAACCTCAATGGGGAATGTCAAGATAGAATTGTTTGATGATATGCCAGTTACTGCAGGGAACTTCAAGAAACTGGTAGAAAAGGGATTCTATAACGGAGTAGTATTTCACAGAGTAATCCCCAAGTTCATGATTCAGGGCGGAGACCCAACTGGCACTGGCATGGGTGGCCCAGGCTATACGATAAAGGACGAATTCGGAAAGAACAACAGGAACGTCAGGGGAACAATTTCAATGGCAAATGCAGGGCCTAACACAGGCGGAAGCCAGTTCTTCATCAATGTTGTTGATAATAATTACCTTGATTCAAAGCATCCTGTATTTGGAAAGGTAGTTGAAGGTATGGAAGTTGTGGATGCCATAAGCAACGTTAAAAGGGACCGCAATGATCGTCCTTTGACTCCAGTGGTCATAAAGGTTGCTAGAATAGCCTGATTTCTGCATAAACAGGCTTCGACAAAGCCTCACAGCAGAAGGGTTTAATTTTTATTCGATATTCCAATTATTTAGGATAATCAACCGATCCTGTTGTAGCATTCTGGAAACCGTTACGATTTCCTGCCAACACTTTTTATGTTGAATTCCTTTACAAATAACTGCCTATTAGAAATTGCCCCCAATATGGAATTCTCTATAGCCACATCTAAATAACGTTGTCAGTAGGACCATTTTCAATTCCAGGTGATCGAGCTTCTATTGTATCCTTAATATCTTGTTAATCGCAAGAGGATTTCCCAAATTCATACGATATAGTACAATGCCTTTCACTGGCCGTACAGAGTAAACGTTTATATTGTTGTTAACCATATTAACGTACGGGTAAGACCGGTTGGTCAAGTGTACCTTGAGGTGCACGTCTAAAAGTACCAACCGGCGCTGTATAAATTCTTCATTTCCACAATTCCTTGAAATATTGAGGAAAGGTGGTCTTATTTATGAGGTTAA